>WNGH01004668.1_pt1 | contig 26764 bp, 32 predicted proteins | sample 5400631 | NCBI WGS metagenome assembly WNGH01 (sample SAMN13153373, study PRJNA577476) | soil metagenome | isolation source: 115 cm soil or saprolite under Garry oak tree replicate 1 | place: USA:California | collected 2016-06-15
TGCCGCTCCTGCCGTCGATGGTCGCGGCGACCGGCGTCGACGCGCCCAGCATGGATTTCGCCCTGATGCTTGAGGCAGCCGAGACCGCGCTCGCCGTCGTCGCGGCCTCGTGACCCGCGACCTCCGCCACAATCTGGTCGCGCTCGGAGCCGACCACGGGCTCTTCATCGTGGGGCTCTCGTTCGTCTCCACGGCGACGATCCTTCCCGCGTTCGCCTCGAGCCTGGGCGCGCCGAGCGCGGTGATCGGCGCGATCCCGGCGGTGATGACGCTCGGCTGGTTCCTGCCCTCGCTCTTCACTGCCGGCCACATCGAAACGCTGCCGCGGAAGCTGCCGTTCGTGCTCCGCTGGACGCTGCTGGAGCGCGTGCCGTGGGCGGTCCTGGCGGCGACCGCGTTCTTCCTCGCCGAGCGCGCGCCGGCGGCGACCCTGGCGGTGCTGCTGGCGATCCTGCTCCTGATCGCCTCCACGGGCGGTGTGCTCATCCCGGCATGGATGGCGATCATCGGCGCCGCCGTCCCGGAGACCCTGCGCGGGCGCTTCTTCGGCTTCACCCACCTCGCGGCGAGCGGCGTCGGCTTCGTCGGGAGCCTGCTCACGGCGTGGCTCCTCGCGACGGTACCCGGGCCCCGCGCCTTCGGCTGGTGCTTTCTCTGCACGACCGCCGCGGTGACCTTCTCGTACGTGGCGCTCGCGACGGTGCGCGAGCCCGCGGTGCGGACGACCGCCGCCGCGGTGCCGCTACGCGCCTACCTCGCGCGGATCCCGGGGCTCCTCAGCCGTGACCGGAATCTGACCGCGTACCTGGTCGCGCGCGTCCTCGCGATCGTCGGCTGGATGTCCGCCACGTTCTTCACGGTGTACGCGCTCCGTGCGTGGAGCGCGCCCACGGCGAAGGCGGGCGTCTTCACGGCGTTCTACCTCGCCGGCCAGATGGCCGGCACGCTCGCCTTCGGCTGGCTCGCCGACCACGCCGGCCACCGGCTCGTGCTCGCCGCGGGCGCGGCCGCGATGCTCGGCGCCAACGTGCTGGCGCTCGCGGCGCCCTCGCTCGCGGTCTTCCAGGGCGTGTTCGTCCTGTTCGGCCTGCAGATGGCCGCCGTGAACGTCTCGCAGCTCAGCATCCTGCTCGAGTTCGCCCCCGAGCCCGGCGCCCGACCGACGTACATCGGGCTCGGCTCCACCCTGGTCGCGCCCGTGTCGTTCCTGGCGCCGATCGTCGCCGGCCTGCTCGTGGACGCGCTCGGCTTCCTCACCGTCTTCGCCCTCGCGGCGGGCGCGGGCGCGTCCTCGGTGCTGGTCTTCACGTTCGGGGTCCACGATCCCCGACGCGCCCGGACCCGCGCCGTCCCGGAGGCGAGCGCGTGAGAGCCGCCGTGCTCTTCGATCTCGACGACACGCTGCTCGATTATTCGGGCGGCGTGGAGCAGTCCTGGGAGACGGCGTGCCGTGCCGAGGCGCCGCCGGACCTCGACGTCGCCGTGTTCCTGCCGGTGCTCGGCGAGGCGCGGCGGTGGTTCTGGTCCGATCCGGGGCGACATCGCCGCGAGCGCACCAACATGCTCGGGGCCTGGACGTCCATCGCGGCCCACGCCCTCGAGCACGTCGGCCGCGCCGACCCGCGCGCCGCGGCGCGGATCGCCGAGGCGTTCGCCGCGAGCCGGCGGGCGACGATGCGCCTGTTTCCCGACGCGCGCGCGTGCCTCGAGCGCCTGCGTCAGCGCGACGTCGCGCTGGCGCTCGTCACCAACGGCGACGCCCGCATGCAGCGCGACAAGATCGAGCGCCACGGCCTGGCGACGTTTTTCGGCGCGATCGTGATCGAGGGCGAGTTCGGCCGGGGAAAGCCCGACGCGGCCGTCTATGCTGCAGCGCTTCGCGGGCTCGGGCGGCGCGCGGGCGAGGCGTGGATGGTCGGCGACAATCTCGAGTGGGACGTGGCCGGGCCGCAGCGGCTCGGGCTGACCGGAGTGTGGATCGACCGCGCCGGGAGCGGGCTGCCCGCCGACGCGACGGTGCGACCCGACCGTATCATCGCCGATCTAACGACGCTGGAACCGGCGGGACGGACATGAGGATCCTGCGCGCGCTCATCTGGGTGGCGACGGCGGTGTGCGTGTTCATGCTGTTCCGACCGCTCGTCGAGCAGGTGCTGCTGCGCCTGCTCGTGCCGACGGACTCCGGATTCCCCTGAGCGGCGCGCGCGCGCGACCGGGATGCTCGGCTCAGCGGCCCCAGCGGTACTCGCCGTCGGAGCCGGGTCGCCCGCGCCCGGTGCCGCCGTCGCGGCCGCCGAGCTTTTTGGTGGGTCCGCGTTTGCCGGGGCGCCGCGCGCCCGGAGCGGAATCTCCGCCCGGACCCGGCGCGGCTCGCCGCTGACCCTGGCCGCGCCGGCCGGCGCCACCGACGTCGGGGCGCCCGCCGGTCCAGCCGCGGTCTCCGGCGGGGGCCCCGCCGCGCGTGTCGCCGCCAAACCCGCCGCGCTGATCGCCGCCGCCCGACGCGGGTCGGGGCGTCCACGGGCGCGGCGCCGGCCTCGGCCCGGCGCCCGCCGCGCGCGGTGTGCCTCTCGGGGTCGCCTTGTCGACGCGGATCATGCGTCCGTCGAGGCTCGAGCCGTTGAGCCCGCCCATCGCCCGCTCGGCTTCGTCGTCGTTGCCCATCTCCACGAAGCCGAAGCCGCGCGAGCGGCCCGTCTCGCGATCCGTCATCACGGCGGCGGAGGTCACGGTGCCGAAGCGCGCGAACGCGTCGCGGAGTCCCTCGGTGGAGGTGGAGAAGGCGAGGCCCCCGACGAACAACCTCACGGACATGACGGCGCTCCTTTCGCGGGTCGACGGTTCGTGTTCAAGGAGTCGAGTATACCGGCGGGGCGTGTTCTCAGCCGGGAATGAGGAGGACGAGCCCCGTGAGCCCGACCGCCGCGAACGCGGCCTGGAGGTGGATGTCACGCGCCTGCCGTTTGAGCTGCGAGACGAGCCACGGATCCTCGATCGGCCGGACACCCGTGTCCATGTCGCGCCGCCCGCGCGCCGCCAGCCGCACTCAGGTGCCACCGCGCGCCTGGAAGACTCCGAGCGCGGCGACCCAGAACGGCAGGAGGAGCCAGAGACGGAACCCGCGCGCGGCGCCCGTCCCGACGAGCGCGGCCCCGGCCACGACGGCCACCAGCAAGCAGACACCCCCGATGATGTAGCGTTGCCGCCGGCCGCCGACGCCGATGTTCGAAACCAGGGACGCCATGACCCTTAAGGTATCATCGTTGCAGACGAGCGAGCCGCGATGCTAGATTCCAGAAGGCCCGAGGAGCCCTCTCGGACGCGGGAGACGAAAACCATGGACGAAGCGGCAGCGCAGGCGCATCAGCGGCTGGTCCGCTGGCTGGAGGAGAGCCGGGAGGTGCTCCCGCTCATTCCGGCACTGCTCGAGGCCGACCAGCAGCTGCTGGCCAAAGCGGAGCAGACCGAGCGGGACAGAGAGCGTCTCCGTCGGGAGGCCGCCGATCTTCGCAAGGAGCTTGCCGGCGCGCGGACCGAGCTCGGCGAAGTCAGAAAGCAGCTGGGGGAGGCGAAAGAGAGGGATTCGAACAACCCGCTCGGCAAGGAGATCGAAGACCTCAGGAGGGACAACGAGAAGCTCCGCACCGAGAAGGACGAGATCGCCCAGGCCTTCAGCAAGCTGCTCGAGACCATGCAGACGACGAATCAGATCGCGCAGAAGCTCGGCGTCACGAAGAGCCCGTTCGCGCGTCCCAAGGACGGTAAGGAAGCGGCGCCCGCCACGGCGCCGGCGCCCACGCCGCCGCAGCCCGAGTAGCCCCCCGGGATCTAGGACTTCTTCACACCGGACTTCCGAAGCTGGAAGGAAACGTCGTAGCGTCGCTGCGCCGCCGGATCCGCGTTGAACACCGCCACCCAGATCGCCGCGTAGTCCTTCCCGAGCCCCACCAGCGCCGAGCCCTGGACCGAGAGTCGGTGCGCGGTGACCTTGCCCGCCTTGCCCGCCGCCGGGACGGTGACGAGCCACGCCGCGTCGCTGGGCGCGCCGTCACACTTGAGCTTCACTTCGAGGCCGCGCGACTCCTTCACGTCGGACGCCACGAGGTGCATCGACGCGGTCAAGGGCTTGAGCGTCTCGGAGAGCTTGTGCTCGGCGTAGCGCTGGCTGTCGCTCGACAGCCGCTGGCCGGTCTGGTCCGTCTCGCCGACACGCTCCGTCGGCCGCCGGAAGATACGCGTGTCGTCCTTCGACTCGAGGATCCGGCTCTGGAACCACAGACCGGGCTCCGGCAGCCCCGCGAGGAGCACGCTCTTGACGAACTCCGGATACGTCTCGTCGAGCCCCCCCTCCGTCACCAGATATTCGTACAGCAGCGGGCCCACCGAGCCTCCGGGCTGGGGCCTGAGACTCTGCAGGGCGTTGCCGACGCAGCCGGGTTTCTGCTTCTCGACGTGTTCCATGAGGATCGAGTAGCCGTAGGCGAGGAGCCCGTCCTCGTGCTCCGGGCTCTCCTGGATCGGCACCGCGAGGAGGTACGGATACTTGCCGAGCTCCTCACGGACGGCGTCCGGGAACTCGAGCGGGTTCTTCCAGCCTGACCAACGCGCCCACGCTGCCAGCCACCACTGGGCCGTCTCGTCGGGCGATGGCTCGCCCGCGGGCTCGGGCCGCTCCGTCTCGAACCGAGGGTCCGGCGTCGCCGCCGAGGTCACCGGCTCGGCCTCTGGCTCGACGTCGCGCGGCGGCGGCTCGGCACCGCGCATCATCAGACGGCCGCGCGCGACGGCCATCGCCAGCGGCCGCCCGAATGCTGTCGACACCGCCTCCTCGAGCCGCGCGTAGCGCTCGTCGCCCAGACCCTCGCGCTCCTCGACCATCGTGAGGAAGTCGCTGAACGCGGCGACGTCGATGGCGACCGCCTGCGCAGCTTCCGAGGCCGGATCCTCGAGACGCTCGCCGGCGGCCCGCACCTCGTTCGCGCGAGTCTGGACGGCGAGGAGCGGCGCAAAGGTCGGGTCGTCGCCGTGAATCACCTCGAGCACGCGGTCGAGGACCGTGGCCATCTTCGCGCGAGTCTCCGCGAGCGCGGCGCGCTTCACCTGCGCGGCGAGCGCCTGCGCCAGCGCGTCGAGCATCGGCTCGAGCGCCTTGAGGCTCTCCGGCGACGCGCCCGCAGACGCGCCCAGCGCCTCGCCGGCGCCCACGACGATGGCGCGGAGCTCGGTGAAGTGGGTGCGCCCCTCGGCGAGCTCCTCGACGAGCGCGTCGGACGGCGGCGCGCCGGCGTCTTGAAGCGCCCGCGCCGCCTCGGCAAGCTTGGCGCCGAGGTCCGCGAAGCGCCCCGTGAGCGCCGCGAGCTGCCGCGAGATGTCGTCGACGTTCGGAGTCACGTGGATTGTGCGTCGCCGTTCGTTCGCGGGCGACGCACCGCCGCCGATTTTAGGCGCCTCGCGCGCGGAGTGTCAAATGTCGAACACCCCGGGCGGGCCCTTGAACCCCGTGGGTTTCCGGACATTCCGGCGGTGTCGCTCAGCGCGTGACCAGCAGCCACACGCCGATCGCCAGGAAGCCGAGACCTCCGACGACCCGGAGATGCTGGGGCGGCAGCCAGTGGCCGAGCCGGCTGCCCACGAGGACCGCGAGCAGCGTGGACAGCACCAGCGCGCCCGCCGCGGCGCCGAAGACACCGGCGGGGTTCAGGCCGGGCGTGGTCGATGCGAGGAGCGTGGCCAGCTGCGTTTTGTCGCCGAGCTCGGCGAGGAAGACACCGACGAAGATCACGACGTATGCTCTCACAGCCCGCATTAGACCACGCCGGGAAGCGCCGAGGCTGGGGTAGGCTTCCGCCAAGGGAGGAGCGCCAATGCCAGTCACGCCTCATGTCGAACGCCACTTCACCGCCGGCGCGGTCGTCCGCGACGTGGTCATCGGCATGTCCGACGGGCTCACCGTACCGTTCGCGCTCGCCGCCGGTCTCACCGGCGCCGTCGTGTCGAATCCGCTGATCGTCACAGCCGGCCTCGCCGAGATCGCCGCCGGCTCGATCGCGATGGGCCTCGGCGGGTACCTCGCGGCCCGGAGCGACGCGGAGCACTACGCGAGCGAGCGCGCGCGCGAGGAGGGCGAGATCGTCGAGAAGCCGCAGGCGGAGGCCGCGGAGGTCGTGGAGATCCTCATGCGCTACGGCCTCACGCGCGAGGAGAGCCTGCCGGTCGTCGAGGCGCTGCGGAAGCGTCCGTCGGACTGGACGGAGTTCATGCTCCGCTTCGAGCTCGGCCTGGAGCGCCCGGACCCGCGGCGCGCGTTGACGAGCGCCCTGATGATCGGCGGCGCGTACGTCGTCGGCGGGCTCGTGCCGCTCCTGCCCTACATGCTCGTCGAGGGCCCGTCCGCCGCGCTCGGATTCTCGATCGCGGTCACCCTCGTCGCGCTCGCCGCCTTCGGCGCGGTCAAGGGGGGCTTCACGGGGATCTCGCCCCTGCGGAGCGGACTGCAGACGACGCTGATCGGCGGCCTCGCGGCGGCGGCCGCATTCGTCATCGCCCGCGTGGTGTCGTGAGCCGGGGGGCCGTGACGGATCGCGTGGTCCTGCCCGTCATCGGTCTGCTCTCCATCGTCGTCGTCGCGCTCGTGGCCTTCCTCCTGCTCGGCGACCGGGCCGCGGGCGACTCCGGCGGCGCTGTCGCCGCGCTCCCGACGGTGAACGCGACGCTCAACGGCGCCGCCGCGGCGCTGCTCGTCGCGGGATGGCGGTTCGTGCGTCGGCGACGGATCGCGCCGCATCGCGCGTGCATGCTGGCCGCCGCCGTCGTCTCGCTCGCCTTCCTCGTCTCGTACGTGACGTATCACGCCCTCGCCGGCTCGCGACCGTTCCCGGGGCAGGGGTGGATCCGTTCCGTCTACTTCGTGCTCCTCGTGTCCCACGTCGTGCTGGCCGCGGCGGTGACGCCGTTCGTGCTGACGACGCTCTGGCGGGCCCTCTCGGGCGACATCGCGCGCCACCGTCGGATCGCGCGCGTGACGCTGCCGGTCTGGCTGTACGTGTCGGTGACGGGCGTCATCGTCTACTGGATGCTGTACCACCTGGGCGCGCGCTGAGCGCGCGGTTCGGGCGTCATCGAGGAGCGCCACGGCTTCGCCGGGGCGCTCCCGAGCGGTGGGGGGTATGGGGGGCCCTTTCGCGGCCCCCCATCTTTATTGCCCGGCGCGACGGAGCGAGAGCGTGTGAACGCGCTGGTCGGCCGTGAGGCCGGTCGCATCGAACCCGTCGCCGCCGACCGTGCCGGAATACGACACCCTCACCCGCGGCAGGCCGGCGGAAGGATCCTGGTCGTAGGAGCCGGTCAAGCGCAGGCCGTCGGGCGTCGTCTCGACCGCGCCCCGTCCGATCTCGCTCCCGCCGGTCCGGAGCAGGATCCATCTGAACCCGTCACCGTCCTCGACGACACGCAGCATCACCGGGAAGGTGACCGGTCCCGACACGGTGGTGCGTCCCGTCCGCAGCGTTCCCCTCCACGTCCCTGCAAGCGCCTGTGCGGCGGTGATGGCCGCGCCGCCGGGTGCGCCCGGCGCGGCCGCGGTGGTTCGGGCGGGGCCCTGGCCGCGGAGACGGACGAGGTACTTGGCGAGATCGCGCGCCATGTCCGAGAACGATTCCTGTAGATGCTCCTCGCTGTCGCCGCCGAAGATGCCGAAGGACGCCTCGCGCCGGTCGGCGGTGACGACCACCACCTGGCCCGTCTGGACATCCACGAACCGCGTCTCCGCCTGCGCCTTCGCAGCGCCGGCGCCGAAGCCGATCAGGTAGCGCATCGCGCGGTTCCCCGGGGCCAGCCGCGTGATCGTGCCCTCGATCCTCAGCGTCCGCTCCTGGCCCGGCGCGTAGTCGCGCTCCGTCAGGTTGATCACGCGCTCGAAGATGCCGGCGGCGCGCAGGCGGCGCACGATCTCGGACTGGAAAAAATCGGGCATGACGGCGGCGAGGTTCCGGTCCTCGTCGTCCTTGACGTCGTCCTTGTTTACGTCGAAGCGGGCGACGGCCATGACGGAGTACTGACGGAGGTCGAAGCCCCGGCTCACGCCGACGAGGCCGACGTCGGGATCCTCGATGGTCGGGGCGAGACCGCCGGGAGCCTTGGGGTCGACGACCGCGGTCCGGTAGGGGCCGAGGCAGCCCGCCGCGGCGACGGCGAGGAGGAGCAGGGCCGTGGCGAGGTAACGGCGCGACATCCGGGAAAACGTAGCGTCAGCCGAATCGTCTGTCAACATCCGGAGCGGGCAGGGATCTCGCGGGACCACTCGCGCCAGAGCGCCAGCACGAGAGCGAGCGCGACGGGGCCGATGAAGAGGCCGAGCATGCCGAACGTGATGAGCCCGCCCACCGCGCCGAAGATCGCGAGGAGGAACGGGATCTGCGCGGCGCCGCTGAGCAGCCACGAGCGGATGAGGTTGTCGGCGTTGCTCACGACGACGAGGCACCAGACGCCCAGTAGCCCGCCGGCGAGCCACCGATCCTGGAAGACGAGCCACACCACGGCCGGCACCCAGACCAGGGGTGCTCCGACGGGCGTGAGCGCGAGCGCGGCGGTGAGCGCGCCCAGGAGCGCCGGCGCGCCGACGCCGGCCAGCCAGAGCCCGAGCCCCACGAGCGTGCCCTGCACGATCGCGATGAGGAGCGTGCCGTAGAGCACCGCGCGGACGGTGCCGCCCATCGGCGCGAAGATCGTCTCCATCCGCTCGCCGCCGAATCGGAGCGCGACACGGTGCGCCTGCTTCGCGAGGACGCGTCCGTACCGCAGAAAGAAGAAGAGGATCAGCACGGTGAGCAGCGCTTCGAGCATCGCGCGTCCGACGCTTCCCACGGCACCGGCGACCGCGCTCGTCACGCCGCCCAGGCGCTCGCCCAGCCACTGCTGCCGCATCGACGGGTCCGCGAGGAACCGCGCGACCCGCTCCGCCACGTACTCGCCCACGAGAGGCACCCGCCGGAGCGCCGACGGAAACGCGTCGACGGAGTGGGCGAGTGTCTGGCGGAACTCGGGCAGCGTGCGCTGAACCTCGAACGCGAGCAGGGCCAGCACGAGGATGAGCGGGATGAGCACCAGCAGCACGAGCGAGACGGTCATGACGGTCGCCGCGAGCGCGGGCCGCCGGAGCCTCCGCTCGAGGCGGTGGTAGACCGGCCAGGTGGCGAAGGCGAGGATGGCCGCCCAGGCGGCGGGCAAGAGGAAGGGGCGCAGAACCACGAGCGCCACGAACGCGATCAGCGCCTGCACCGCCAATTGCACACGCCGCTGCGTGGCGGAGTCGCTCATGGCGGCGCGAGCATAGCACGCGGGACGAGGGCCGATTCGGGTAGGCTAGGGACGCCATGGGATTTCTCGTGCGCGTGCTCGCCAACGGCGCGGCCATCTACCTCGCCGCCGCGATCGTGCCCGGCATCGAGCTGAGCGGCGGAATCCTCATCGCGCTCGGCGCCGGCCTCGTGCTCGGCCTGATCAACGCGGTCGTCCGACCGATCCTGATCGTCCTCACGCTGCCCGTGACCCTCGTGACGCTCGGCCTCTTCATCTTCGTCCTGAACGCCTTCTGCCTCTGGCTCACGGCCCTGCTGATCAAGGGCTTCGAGGTCCATGGCGTATGGGCGGCGCTCTTCGGGTCGCTGATCGTGAGCGTGGTGAGCTGGCTGCTGACCGCGTTCGTGAGCGATCGCGGCCGCGTCGTCGTGATCACGCGGAAGGACGTGCGGTGAGCGTGGCCCAGGGTGGCGCGATCGAGCATCGGCACGCCGAGGTGAATGGCGTGCGCCTGCACTACGCGATCGGGGGAACGGGGCCCCTGATGCTCTTCGTCCACGGCTTCCCGGAGTTCTGGTACGAGTGGAAGGACCAGCTCCGCGAGTTCGTGCGCGACCACACCGTCGTCGCGCCCGACATGCGCGGCCACAACCTCTCATCCAAGCCGGCGGAGGTGGAGGCGTACGCCGTTCCGCATCTCGTCGAGGATCTGCGCGCCCTCGCCGACCACCTCGGCCATCGGCGCTTCACGCTCGTCGGCCACGACTGGGGCGGCGCCGTCGCGTGGGCCTTCGCGATCCGTCACCCCGAGCGGCTCGAGCGGCTCGTCATCATCAACGCGCCGCACCCCGCCGTGTTCGCGCGCGAGCTCCGGGAGAATCCGGCGCAGCAGAAGGCGAGCGAGTACATGCTCGCGTTCAGGAGCGCCCGGGGCGAGCAGCTCCTCACCGAGAACGACTACGCCGTCCTCGAGCGGATCGTGCTCACGGATCTGATGGCGAGCGGTCGGTTCACCGAGGCGGACCGGCGCATGTACCGCGAGGCGTGGGCGCAGCCGGGCGCGCTCACCTGCGGGCTCAACTACTACCGCGCGGCGCGCGTGGGGCCGCCCACGCGCGACGGCGGCCCGGCGTCCGGCACCGTCGGCGCGGGGGCTGGGCCGACGGCGGTGACGGCGCCCACGCTCGTCATCTGGGGCGAGAAGGACACGGCGCTGCTCACGGGCAACCTGGTCGGGCTCGAGACCTACGTGCCCGACCTGACGATCGAGCGGATCCCGGACGGGACACACTGGGTGATCCACGAGCAGCCCGAGCGTGTCAACCGCGCCATCAGAGCCTTCCTCGCGCGGGGCCGCTGAGCGGCTAGAGGTCGCTGCCCGAGTACGAGAGGTTGAACGACTTGTTGCAGAGCGGGAAGTCGGGGACGATGTTCTTGAGCACGGCGTATCCGAGCGCCGGCCAGTTCCTGAACGACGGATCCACGACCTTCACGCGCCCGAGCCGCCGCGCGCCCTCGGCGAGCACCCAGTGCCAGATCGGGCCGCGCCAGCCCTCCACGAGGCCGAGCGCGTGTTCCCCGGCCACGAAGTCCCCCAGGGATGCCGTCGCGGGACCGTCACCGGCCCGCTCGGCGGCACCGGCGATGAGCCGTGCCGACTCGCGGACCTCGTCCAGGCGCACGACGGTGCGCGCCCACACGTCCCCCTCGCGATAGACCGCGGGCGTCACGTCCAGCTCGCCGTACGCGGCGAAGGGCGCGTCGCGCCTCAGATCGACGTCGATTCCGCTGGCGCGCGCGACGAGCCCGACGACCTGCATCTCGCGGGCCGTCCGCTCGGTCAGCCGCCCCGTGCCCTGCAGCCGCTCCAGAACAAGCGTGTTGTCGAGACAGACGCGCGCGATCCGGGCGAACTCGCGCGCGAGCCGTCTGACCAGGAGCGCCGCCTCGCGGAGCCCCGCCTGGAGGATCGGGCCGGCGACGCCGCCGGGGACGACGGCGCCGCGGAGCAGACGGTGGCCGGTGAGCCGCGCGTTGAGGCGCAAGAGCTCCTCGCGGAGGCGAAAGCAATGCGCATGGCCGAACGCGAAGCCCGTGTCGTTGACGATCATCCCGACGTCGCCCACGTGGTTGTAGAGACGCTCGAGCTCGAGCAGGATGACGCGCAGCCACCGGGCGCGCGGCGGCACGACGCAGCCCGCAAGGGCCTCGAGCGCCTGACAGTGCGCGAGCGCGTGGCCGACGGCGGTGTCGCCCGAGACGCGCTCCGCGAGCTCGACCGTCCGCTCGAGCGCGAGCGTCTCGAAGAGCTTCTCGGTGCCCTTGTGGACGAAGCCCAGGCGCGTCTCGAGATTGACGATCGTCTCGCCCTCGACCGAGAAGCGGAAGTGCCCGGGCTCGATGATGCCGGCGTGGACCGGCCCCACCGTGATCTCGAAGATGCCCTCGCCCTCGACGCGGCGGAACGGAAAAGGCTGGCCGGCGTCCCGGAAGTCGCTCGGGGCCGCCGCATCCCGTCGGAGCGGGTGGTATCCCTCGGGCCAGAATTGGTGGAGCGCGAGACGCCGGAGCTCCGGATGCCCCTCGGGCACGAGACCGAAGAGGTCGTGGATCTCGCGCTCGAAGCGACTCGCGGCGAACGAGCGCGTGGCGAGCGAGGGAAATCGTGCGGTCGCCGGGCTTACCGACACGCGCGCGGTGAGGGCAGGCCGCTGGGCGGGCGGCGCCCAGACCGCCGCGAGCGTGAAGTCCCCTGACGTGGCGCGCGTGTCCGCCGCGAGGAGCAGCTGGAGCTCGGCGCCCGGCGCGGCGAGGGCGTCGGCGAGCACCGGGAGCCGGTCCACCGCGACGCGGCAGGTGAGACCGCCGTCGCGCGCGGACCCGACGTCCGTCGCGCCCGCGGCCGTCGCCGCCCGGCGGAGCGTGTCGGGAGTCACGGCGTCACGATCCGCGCGACGGCGTCGAGCGCCGCCGCGAGGCCCGGCGGCCACGCCACGCCAGTGATGGCCAGCAGGAGCAGCGCGGCGCCGATCGCGGCGGCGGAGGGCCAGCCGCGTGGCGGCGCGGAGATCGGCGCCAGGGGCGGGCCGTAGAGCATCGAGTGGGCGGTGCGGAGCACGCCGCCGAACGCGATCACCAGCAGGACCAGTCCCAGGGCCGCGGCCCAGCCGAAGCCCTCGCGGAAACCCGCCGCGAAGATCATCAGCTCGCTCACGAAGAGGCCGAACGGCGGCAGCCCGACGAGGGCCAGCAGCGCGGCGAAGAAGGCGCGCCCGGTTGCCGGCAGCGTCGCGAGGAGTCCGCGGACCGCGTCCACCTCGGCCGAGCCGTAGGCGGCGCGGATCCGGCCGGCCAGGAGGAAGCACACGGACTTGGCCAGCGCGTGATTCGCGATGTGGAGCACCGCGCCCGCCAACCCCCAGGGTCCGCCGAAGCCCATCCCGAGGCAGACGAGGCCGACGTGCTCGACACTCGAGTAGGCGAGCATGCGCTTGTAGTTGCGGGGATTCCAGAGAAAGGCCGCGGCGACGGCCAGCGACAGGAGGCCGAGGGCGACGAGCATCCTCCGCGCGAAGTGCGGACCGACCGCGAGATCCACGATCGGCTTGAAGCGCAGGAGCGCGTAGAGCCCGACGCTCAGGAGCACGCCCGACATCAGCGCGCTCACGGGCGCGGGCGCCTCGCTGTGCGCGTCGGGCAGCCACGTGTGCATCGGCGCGAGACCGGCCTTGGTGCCGTAGCCAGGACGGTGCCGACGAAGGCGATCGCGATGCCGACCGAGCAGATCAGCAGGTATTTGTACGCGGCCTCGAGCGAGGCGCGCGTGCGCTCGAAGTTCACGAGGAACACCGAGGCGAGCGTGGTGCCCTCGACGGCGGCCCACATCACGCCGACCTCGTCGGTCGTCACGGCGAGGAGCATCGTGAAGACCATCAGGTGGAAGAGCGGATAGAAGAGGCCGGGGCGCGCCGAGACGTACCGGGGTGCCTCGAGCGCCGCGAGCGCGGCGACGGTCACGATCAGGCCCACCATCCACGCCGACAGCGCATCGGCGCGCAGGATTCCCCCGAGCGCGAGGGTCTCGCCGGCGCCCGCGACGGCCGTCACCACCCCCGCGCCGGCGGCAAGCGTGCCGATCGCGCTGAGGGCGTGGAGCGCGCGCGCGAGCACGCCGCGAGCGCGGACGAGCACGGCCGCGCCCACGAGAGGAACGCCGAGCAGGAGCAGCAGGCTCACCCGCGCAGCTCCCGAAGCCGGCTCACCTCTGTCGAAGCGTGCTCGCGCCGGATCTGCCCCACGACGCCCTCGGAGATCAGCACGATCACGAGGACGTCGAGCAGCACGCCCGCCTCGACGATGCCGGGTAGCCCGTAGCTCGCGAGGAGCGCGAGCGCGAAGATGCCGTTCTCGAAGACGAGGAAGCCGAGGATCTGGCCGAGCGCGTCGCGCCCGGTGACGCAGAGAAACAGGCCGATCAGCGCGGTCGCGAAGGCGAGCGGGATGCCGCCCAGCGTCGGCAGCGGCGCCGCAGCTCGGGCGGCCTCGGTGACGGGCAGCATGATCACGTAGGCGACGACGACGAGCCCACCGGCCGCGAGGACCGACAAACCGGCGGAGCGCCCGGGCGCCACGGGGCGCGCCGGTGCGCCCGCCCCGAGCCGGCGGAGGACGCGCGGTACGAGCCACGCCTTGAGCACCACGAACGCCGCCGCCACGAGCAGGAGGCCGCCGCGAGCGGCGAGCAGGGCGATCGCGGTCGCGAGCGCGCCGAAGAGCAGCGACTGGACGGCGAAGAGACGGACCCGGCCCGGCCAGCTCTGGCGCCAGACGAGGAGCAGCGTCACGCCGAGGGCGAGGAACGTGACGAGGTTGGACGTGGCTCTCATCGCAGCAGGAAGACGGCGGCCACCGCGAAGAGCGCCAGCGCAAAGGAGCCCGAGAGCAGCTCGGGTACGCGGAAGAGGCGGAGTTTGGCGACGCCGGTCTCGACGAGCGCGAGCCCCGAGGTCAGGAGGGCGAGCTTGCCGCAGAGCCCCAGCGCGCCGAGCAGCATCGGGAGGGGCGCGTCGTCGAGCGGCACGCCCCACGGCAGAAAGAGGTTCGCGAGCAGCGTGAGGAAGACGAACAGCTTCATCGCCGAGGCCCACTCGACGAGCGCCAGATAGCGCCCCGAGTATTCGAGGACCATCGCCTCGTGGATCATCGTCAGCTCGAGGTGCGTGGCGGGATTGTCGACCGGCAGGCGCCCGGTTTCGGCGAGCATCACGATGAAGAAGGCGACGAACGCGAGCAGGTGCGCCGGATTCGCGGCGAGCAACGGCTCCCGCGCAAAGGCCTCGACGATGGCGCCCAGGTTCGTCGTGTTGGCACGCAGCGCCAGGGCGAAGACCGCGACGATCACGGTCGGCTCGGCCAGCGCGGCGACGGCGACCTCGCGGCTCGAGCCCATGCCGCCGAAGGCGCTCCCGGCGTCGAGTCCGGCGAGCGCCATGAAGAACGTGCCGAGCAGGAACAGGTACATCACGAGGATGATGTTGCCCGCGAAGGCGAGCGGGGGATGCGCGACGACGACCGGGATGACGAGCGCGACGACGAGCATCGTCGCGACAAGGACGTAGGGCGTCACCCGGAAGATCCAGGACGTCGACGTCGAGATGACCGCCTCCTTGCCGAGGAGCTTCCAGAGATCGGCGTACGGCTGCCACGGCGGCGCGCCGCGGCGCCCGATGAGACGCGCCTTGAGCGTGCGGAGCACGCCAACGAGGAGCGGGGCGCCGAGCCCGACCACGGCCAGATGGACGATCGCCGCGACGACGGACCCGATCATCCGAGCGCCAGGAGCAGCAGCAGGGCGGCGAGGATGTACGCGAGGTAGAGGTTTGCGCTACCCGACTGGATCCGGCGCGCGTGGCGCGCGCCGGCGCGCAGTGATCGGAGCACCGGGCGGTAGAGCCACTCCTCGAAGATCGCGCGCGTCGGGTTCTCGTATTCGATGCGGCGGACGAAGAAGCGGGATTCGGGATGATGCTCGATCTCGAGATGCGTCACCGGCCGGTAGAAGAAATCGAAGACGCGCTTGAAGGGATTCGCGAAGGCCGTCGCCGTGTATTCCATGCGCGCCGTCTGGAGCAAGCGGCCGCAGCCCCACGTCTCGTAGCGGCGGCGGCGGCGCGAGGCGCCCACGAGTCGCAGACCGGCGAGCGTTGCGGCCAGCGCCAGGGCGAGCGCGGCGGCGATCGTGGGGGTCGACAGGCTCGCGAAGTCGCCGGACACCCGCACGGTGAGCCAGTCGCCCATCGGGGGCAGCACGGGCGTGCCGGCGAGCGGGCCGGCGACCGTGGCGAGCACAGGGACGACCACCGTCGGCAGCACGCCGAGCGCCAGACAGAGGAGCGCGAGCGCGACCATCGCGGCGCGCATCGGAAGGGTCGCTTCGTGGGCGCGCGCCGCCGCTTCGCTGCGCGGCAGCGCCAGGAAGGTGATCCCGAAGGCCTTCACGAAGCACGCCATCGCGAGCCCGCCGGTGAGCGCGAGCCCCGCGATCCCCGCGGCGAAAGCCAGATTGAGGCCGGCGCGCGGAATCTGGACGTTCTGCAGGAGCGCCTGGAAGGTCAGCCATTCGCTGACGAAGCCGTTGAGCGGCGGCAGCGCGGCGATCGACGCCGAGCCGACGAGGAAGCATGCGGCCGTCCAGGGCATGCGCTTGATGAGCCCGCCGAGCGACTCCATGTCGCGCGTGCCGGTGCCGTGGAGAACGGCGCCCGCGCCGAGGAAGAGGAGCGCCTTGAAAGCGGCGTGATTGGCCGTGTGGTAGAGCGCCGCGACGATTCCGAGGAGCGCGAGCCCGCGGAGGCCGCCGCTCGCGTAGAGCTGGCCGGCGCCGAGGCCGATCAGGATGATGCCGACGTTCTCGATCGAGTGGAAGGCGAGAAGCCGCTTGAGGTCGTGGTCCACGAGCGCGTAGAGGACGCCGACGAGCGCCGAGGCCGTGCCGGCGAGCAGGAGCGCGACACCCCACCACGGCGGCCCGGCGCCGAGCCAGTCGAAGCTCACGCGCATGAGCCCGTAGACGCCGAGCTTGATCATGACGCCAGACATGAGCGCCGACACGTGACTGGGCGCCGCGGGATGCGCGAGCGGCAGCCACACGTGCAGGGGGATCACCCCCGCCTTCGTGGCGAACCCGAGGGCGAGGAGAAGCCAGGCGAGCCCCCTCGGCCCGGGCGCGCTGTTCGCGGCGGCGGCACGCCAGTCCGCGAAGCTGGTGCTGCCCGTCCACACGGTGAGAAGGAACATGCCGGCGAGGATCGCGGCGAAGCCGGCGTGGGTCATGACGGCGTAGACCCACGCGGCGTGCTCGGCCGCCGGCACGCCCTCGTCGCGCGCCGTGCGCGCGCCCTCGTTGCGCGCTGTGCGCGCGCCCTCCAGAACGAGCAGGTACGACGCGAGCGACATCAGCTCCCAGACGAGCGCGAACGTCATCAAATTTGCCGCGAGCGGCACCGCCGCCATGGTGAGCACGAAGACGAGGCACCTTCCGGCGCCGCGCGCCCGGCCGCGCGGGTCGCCGAGAGCCCAGACCGATGCGGGCACGGCAGTGGCGCCGAGGAGCGCGAGGAAGAATCCGGCGAGCGGGTCCAGGACGAGCTCGAGACCGCCGAACGGGACGATCCAGGCCACGCGCAGGCTCCAGGCGTGGCCGAGCATGCCCACCACGCCCACCCCGGTCGCCAGCACGCCTACCAGCGCCGTGAGGAGATAGAGCGCGGGCCCCATCAGCGGCGCCGCCCGAGCGCGTCGAGCAGCCCCGCGAGCAGCGCGGCGGGCGACGGCGGGCAGCCGGGAATCACCGCGTCCACGGGCACGACCGCGGCGACGCCCCCCACGACGCCGTACGCGCCCGCGAAGAGACCGCCGTCGCGGGCGCAGTCGCCGGCGGCGATCACGATCTTCGGGTCAGGCGTGGCGTCGTACGTTCGCTTGAGCGCCTCGGCCATGTTGCGGGTCACGGGCCCCGTGACGAGCAGGCAGTCGGCGTGACGCGGCGAGGCGACGAAGTGCAGGCCGAAGCGCTCCAGATCGTACTGCGGCGCGGTGAGCCCGCCGATCTCCAGCTCGCACCCGTTGCACGAGCCGGCGTCGACCTGTCGGATGTGGAGCGAACGACCGAAGCGCGCGCGGATCTCGGGCGCCAGCGCGGCGCCGAGGCGCTCGATCTCGGCCTCCGAGGCCGGCGGCTCCGTCCCGATTCCCGCGCGGAACGCGATCCTGAGCTGGCGGATCACGCTCGGAAACCGGACGGACAGCCAACCATCGGCACGATATCTGTTTTAAGAGATGCGTGCCCGTTCAGTCAATGCGTTTGTGTCAGCCGCGCGCCGCGAGGAGCTCCGTGTACACGGCGGTGAGCCTTTCCATGGACGCGTCGAGCGAATAGCGCTCGCCCACCAGCGTCTGGCCGCGGCGCGCCATCGCGCGCGCGCGCGTGCGGTCGCGCAGCAGCTCGAGAATCGCGCGCGCGAGCGCCGGCGCGTCGGCGGGCGGTACGAGGCGGCCCGTCTCGCCGTCGCGGACGACCTCGCCGCTGCCGCCGACGGTCGAGGCGACCACGGGCGTGCCGACGGCGAGCGCCTGGAGCAGGACCTGCGACGTCGCCTCCGAGCGGATCGACGGCAGCGTCAGCACGTCGAGCGACGCCAGCACCTCCGGTATGTCGCGCCGGAAGCCGGTCAGCGTCACGGCGGCTTCCAGCCCTAGCGTCGCGACGCGCCGGCGCACGTCGTCGAAGCCGACGCCGTCGCCGACGATCACGAAGCGCGCGCGGGGCTCCTCGCGGAGCACGTCGCCGGCGGCGGCCAGGAAGTAGTCGTGGCCCTTGGAGCCCCGGATGTTGGCGACGAGGCCGACGACCGGCGCCTGACCGAGCCCGAGCTCGGCGCGCACGCCGGCGCCGGTGACTCCGGGGTGAAAGCGGCGCGTGTCCACCCCCGGCGCGATCGGCACGAGCTTCGCCCGCGGCACGCCCGCGCCCGCCAGCACCGCGGCGACGGCCTCGCCGCTCGTGACGACGCGGTCGGCGAGCCGGTAGACGAGGGCGCGCCGGCGGGGCACGGCGATCGTCACGTGGCGGCTCCGGACGACCGGCACACCGGCGCGGCGGCCGGCGAGGCCGCCGAGCCACGCGTCCACGGAGCTATGGGTATGGACGAGCGCGACGTGCTCGCCGGCGACGAGCCGGCGGAGCGCCCGCACCGCGGAGAGGTCGAGCGCGTGGCGCATCCGCACGGCGACCGCGGGGACGCGGGCGCGCTCCGCCTCGTGGAGGAGCCGGCTCCCGGGTTGGGCGGCGACGATCGGCCGCCAGCCGTGGTCGGCGAGCCAGCGCGATTCGGCCAGGATACGGATCTCCTGACCGCCGAAGCCTTTCGAGGCCTCGGTATGGAGGACGACTGCGCGGGTGTGTGAGGCCGCTACCAGCGCGGGCTGCGGCCCGGCCCGCCGCCGAAGCCGCCGCGGCCGCCGGGACGCCGGTCGCCGCCGGCGCCCGGCGACTTCGCCTTCTCGACCTGGATGGTGCGTCCATCGAGGCTGGAGCCGTTCAGGCGGCTGACCGCCTGCTCGGCCTCCTCGGGAGTCGCCATCTCGACGAAGCCGAAGCCGCGGGACCGGCCCGTATCGCGGTCGGTCACGACCGCCGCGGACTCAACGGCGCCGACGGCCGCGAACGTCTCCCGCAGACGCTCGGTGGTCGTGGAAAAAGACAAGCCTCCGACGAACAGTTTCACAGCCATGGGGGGCGCTCCTTGGGGAGGTTCACGGCGACCGAGGTGACCACGACAGACGGGCCGAGTATACACTGGGCGCGCGTCGTCGGTGCGGCAAATCTTTCCAGGGGAAACGCGCACGTGGTCCAGATGCTGGTGGGTCATTTCGCCTACGCGGGGATCTTCGCGGCCCTGCTTCTCAGCAGCCTCGGCGTGCCGCTTCCAGAGGAAGTCACGGTCGTGAGCGCGGGACTCCTGGCCCACGCGGGCGCCGTGCGCTGGTGGCTCGCGCTTCCCGTCTGCGTGGTCGGCGTGCTGTCGGGCGACATCGTCCTCTACTGGGTCGGCCGCCACTGGGGGCGACGGGTCCTCGGGTGGGGGCTGGTCCGGCGCGTGCTCTCGCCCGAGCGGGAAGCCGCGCTGGAGACCGCCTATCAGAGCCGCGGCGTGATCATCGTCTTCACCGCGCGCCACGTCATGGGTCTGCGCGCGGCGGCGTTCCTCACGGCCGGCGTGGCCCGCGTGTCGTTCCCGCGCTTCCTTCTCGCGGACGCCGCCGCCGTCATGCTCGGCGTGCCGGTCAGCTTCGGTCTCGCGTATTTTTTCTCCGATCAGGTGTGGCGCATCCTCGAGGACGTGCGGCGGGTGGAACGGTGGGCCGTCCTCGCGGTCATCGTGGCCGTCGCCGTATGGCTCGGCGTCCTCCAGTACCGCGGCGGCCGGCGCCTCTGACGCGCCGGGTGCGCGGCGGCCGCGTGCTACAGTAGGCGGCGAATGACGACCGCGGCGACGGTCGAGCGCAAGCCCTGGCACGCGATCTTCAGGCTCCTCGAACGCGACGAGCGCGTGTTCGCGGTGCTGCTCGCCGTCGTCATGGTCGGCGGTCTCGCCAGCGTCGGCCTCGTGCCCCTCCGGCCGCGCCACCGGATCGACTTCTACCCGCTCGTCTTCTGGTTCGCGGCGTACAAGATCGGCGTCTTCGCCCTCGTCACCATGAATCAGCGCGCCACGCGGATCATCTTCAGCGCCGCGCTCGCGGCCGACGTCCTGCTGATCTTCTTCCTCGTCCTCCTCACCGGCGGCGGCGACAGCCCGTTCGTCAACCTCTTCTACCCGCTCGTCGCCGTCAACGCCTACTACTTCGGGCGGTGGATGGGCCTGTTGCTCACCGCGGTCGCCGGCCTCATCTACTGGACGGCGGCGTGGCTCGCGCCGCCCGAGGCCGCGTGGACGGCGGTGACGATCTTGATGGGACAGATCGGGCTGCCCGCCTACGCCCTCGGCCACGTGGCCGATCGCGAGCGTCGCGCCCGCGCGGACGTCGAGCGGCTGAACGTGGAGCTCACCGGAACGCTCTCCCGTCTCGAGACCGCCCAGCAGGAGCTGCTCGTCGCCGAGCGGATGGCGACGGTCGGACGGCTGTCGCTGAGAGTCGCGCACGAGGTCCGCAATCCGATCAGCGCGATCGAGCTGAATGCCGAGATGCTCCAGGACATCGTCCGCGGCCGGCCGGAGGCCGAAATGCTGGAGGCCGTCGGGCTCGTCGCGTCGATCCGCGACCAGGTCAACACGCTCGACGCCCTCACCGAGGAATACCTGGCCTTCGCGCGGTTCCCGAAGCCCCACTTCGACGAGGAGTCGGTGAACCACCTGCTCCAGGAGCTGGCGGACTTCGTCCGCCCCGTCGCGACGCGCCAGGGACTCACGCTCAGAGTGGATCTCGATCCCGGCGTGCCCCTGATGGAGATCGATCGCGGGCTGCTGCGGCAGGCGGTGCTGAACCTCGTCAAGAACGGCCTCGAGGCGCTGTCGCGCGGTGGGGAGCTCACGCTCACGAGCCGGCTCGTCGACGAATCCGTGGAGCTCACCGTCACCGACACGGGCGCCGGGATCGCGGCCGACGTCGCGGGGCGCCTCTTCGAGCCATTCTTCACGACGAAGCCCCAGGGCACCGGACTCGGGCTCTCGATCGCGCGGCAGATCAGCGAGGAGCACGGCGGCGAGCTCTCGTGGGGCAGTCGGCCCGGCGGCGGAGCGGCGTTCACGATCCGCCTGCCGGTGAAGCGGACGACGAATGTCTGACGCAGCCAGCGTGCCCACGTTCGCCGCGACGCTCCTCGTCGCCGACGACGACCCGGGGCTCCGGGAGAGCCTCGAGCGCACGCTCACGCGCGAGGGGTACACGGTGGCGCTCGCCTCCGACGGGCGCGCCGCGCTCGAACGGCTGCAGTCCGGCGGCGTGGACCTCGTCGTCACCGACCTCAAGATGCCCGGGCTCACCGGCCTCGAGCTCCTGCGCGCGGCGAAGGCGATCGCGCCGGACGTCGACGTGATCCTCCTGACCGCGTTCGGGACCGTCGAGGAGGCCGTCAAGGCGATGAAGGACGGGGCCTACGACTTCCTCACGAAGCCGTTCCGCCGCGAGCAGCTGCTGAAGCTCATCGACAAGGCGCTCGAGCGCCGCGACCTCATCAGCAAGAACCGCGCGCTCCAGCAGCGCCTGGACGATTTGCTCCGGCAGGGCGCGATCGTCGGCACGAGCCCCGCGTTCCGGCGGATGATGACGCTCGTCGAGCAGGTCGCCGACTCCTCGGCGACGGTGCTCATCCAGGGCGAGAGCGGCGCCGGCAAGGAGTCGGTGGTCCGGGCGATCCACGAGCGCTCGCCGCGGCGGAGCGGTCCGTTCGTGGCGGTCAACTGCGCGGCGCTGCCCGAGACGCTCCTCGAGTCCGAGCTCTTCGGCTACGAGAAGGGCGCGTTCACGGGCGCGGCCGGCCGCAAGGAGGGGAGATTCGAGCTCGCCGACGGCGGGACCCTGTTCCTCGACGAGGTCGCCGATCTCTCGACGGTGACCCAGCCCAAGATCCTCCGCGTGCTCCAGGAGGGCGAGTTCGAGCGCCTCGGCGGGACGCGCACGATCCGCGTGGACGTGCGCATCGTCGCGGCGACCAACCAGGACCTCGCGCAGATGGTGAAGGAGAAGCGGTTCCGCGAGGACCTCTACTACCGGCTCAACGTCATCACGATCACCGTGCCGCCCCTCCGGGAGCGTCGCGAGGACATCAGCGTGCTCGCGCAGCACTTCCTGCGCGTCTACGCCGCGAAGAACAACCGCCGGCTCGAGGGGCTCACCGACGACGCGGTGAGGCGGCTCGAGGCGTACGCGTGGCCCGGCAACGTGCGCGAGCTGGAGAACGTGATCGAGCGCGGTGTCGTGCTGGCGCGCGGCGCGCGCGTGGACGTCACCGACCTGCCGCCGGAGATCGCCGGGGCGACGCCGCTCCCCGAGGGCGTGCTGACCGTCCGGATCGGCACGCCCCTGGCCGAGATCGAGGCGCGGCTTCTCGATGCGACGCTGCGCGCGACGAAAGGCAACAAGACGCTGACGGCCAAGCTCCTCGGGATCGATCCGCGCACGGTGTCACGCAAGCTGGAGCGCCAGGACGAGGCGGAGGACGCCGCGGACGACCCACCCCAGGCGCCGTGAAGGCGCTGCTGCTGACACGGGAGTACCCGCCTCACATCTACGGCGGCGCCGGCGTCGTCGCCGACCAGCTCTCCAAGGCCCTCGCGAAGCGCATGACGGTCGAGGTGCGCTGCTTCGGCGCCCGGGAGCCGCGCGACGACGGGATCGTCGTGCGCGGCTACGCGCCGTGGGAGCGGCTCAAGGCCGGCGCCGACGGGCCGCGGTACGCGCCGGCGCTGGAGACGCTCTCGATCGGGCTCGCGATGGCACGCGACCCCGTGGACGCCGACGTCGCCCACGCCCACACCTGGTACGCCGACATGGCCGGGCTCTGGATCCGGACGCTCCACCGCATCCCGCTCGTCGTGACGCTGCACAGCCTCGAGCCGCTGCGTCCGTGGAAGGCCGACCAGCTCGGGAGCGGATACCTGCTCTCGTCGTGGATCGAGAAGACCGCGGTGGAGACCGCGGACCGTGTGATCGCCGTCTCGGCCGGGATGCGCGACGACATCCTCGCGCACTTCGGCGCCGATCCGGAGCGCGTCGTCGTCATCCACAACGGCATCGACCCCGAGCGCTTTCGGCGCACCGATCGGCGCGACGCCCTCGAGCACTTCGGGGTTCGCGAGCCGTACGTGCTCTTCGTGGGCCGTATCACCGATCAGAAGGGGATCTTCGATCTCCTCGCGGCGGCGCCGCGGCTGCCGGCGGGCGTGCAGGTCGTGCTCTGCGCCTCGGCGCCGGACACGCCCGAGATCGAGGAGCGGCTCAAGCGCGCCGTGGCGGGCCGGCCGAACGTGACGTGGATCGCCGAGATGGTCGCCCACGACCCGCTCGTCCAGCTCTACAGCCACGCGGCCGTCTTCGCGTGTCCGTCGGTATACGAGCCATTCGGCCTGATCAACCTCGAGGCGATGGCCTGCGCGGCGCCCGTCGTCGCCTGCGGAGTGGGCGGCATCCTCGAGGTCGTCGAGGACGGCGTGACGGGCCTGCTCGTGCCCCCCGCCACGCCCGACGCGCTCGCCGCCGCGCTCGCCCGCGTGCTCGGGGACAAGGCGCTCGGCGAGCGCATGGGCCGCGCGGGCCGGCGCCGCGTCGAGTCGGCGTTCAGCTGGGCGAGCGTCGCCGAGCGCACCGAGGGCGTCTACGCCGACGCGATCGCCGAGTTCAAACGCGGGGAGGGAGCCGGCTAGACGTGCTGCACCGGGTCCGCGGCTTCGTCTTCGATTGCGACGGCTGTGTCTGGAACGGAGACGCGCTCAACCCGGGCGCCGGCGAAACGCTCGGGGCGCTCCACGCCGCGGGCCGGAGCGTCGCGTTCCTCACGAACAACTCGGGAGCGGCTGTCGCCGACCTGAGCGCGAAGCTCCGACGGCTCGGGGTCGGATTCGCGGCACCGGTGCTGAGCCCGCTCGAGATCATCGGCGAGGTCATCGCGCAGCGATTCGGGACGTCGCGCGTGCTCGTGCTCGGCACCGCGGAACTGCGGGGCGTCATCGCGCGCGCCGGGCACGCGACGGTGGAGGTGGGTGCGTGGCGCGACGCGACCGTGGTCGTCGTGGGCCGGGACCCGGAGTTCACGTACGAGCGGATGACCGCGGCGGCGCGCGCCGTGGCCGCCGGCGCGGCCCTGATGACGCCCAACCTGGATCCCCGGATGCCGCTCGAGCACGACGAGTTCGTACCCGGTTGCGGCGCGGTCGTCGAGGCGGTCGCGGTCGCTGCGGGCGTGCGGCCGATCGTCGTCGGCAAGCCCGAGACGCCGCTCTTCCGCATCGCCCTCGAACGGCTCGGGCTCCCGGCCGCGCAGGTCGCAATGGTGGGCGACAGCCTGGAGGCGGACGTGGCCGGGGGGCGGGCGGTCGGCATGCGCACGGTGCTGTACGCCCCGGACGGCGCGCCGTCGGGCGCGGCGGATGTCGTCGTGCGCTCCTTCGTCGAGCTGGCCCGGCTCGCGGGCATCTGAGCGGTCCGCGAACCGTAGTACCCTAGGACGCGATGTTCGACATCGGTCTTCAAGAGATGCTCGTCATCGGCGTGATCGCGCTCGTGGTCTTCGGACCGGAGAAGCTCCCCGAGCTCGGCCGCCGGCTCGGACGGGCGATGCGCGAGTTCCGGCGCGCCAGCGACGAGTTCCGGACGACGGTCGAGACGAATCTCAAGCTCAACGAGCTCGAGGCCATCGCCGAAGCGCCGGCCGAGCCCTTCTGCGCGCAGCGCGGCTCGCGTCTCTTCCACAAGGCCGACTGTCAGTGGGTCGCGCGCATTCCGGACGCCGACCGCTCGTGGTTCAAGTCCGTGGCCGAGGCGCGCGATCAGGGCTTTGTCACCTGTCCGGTTTGCGAGCCCTGGGAGCCCGGCGGCTAGCCGACCAACCGGACGCAAGTCTCAGTAGTCTCGGCCTATTTCCCATCCAGAATCACCGTCGCCTCCCGCCTGATACTAAATGTTTGACTTGCTCAACATCAGTTGAGTATAGTTGCGCTCACAAGGAGGACGCTCGATGCGCGAGTTGACCCGTCGGCAGCGTGAGGTACTTGATTTCGTCCGGGCCTTCGTCCTCGAGCACGGCGCCCCGCCGACCGTGCGCGAGATCGCCGAGCACCTGGGCGTCACACCCCGCGCGGCCTTCGATCACCTCGAGGCGCTCCAGCGAAAGGGCGCGCTGCGTCGGCGACAGAGCGCCGGGCGCACCGCGCGCGGCCTGACGCCCACCGAGACTCCGGCGCGGCCGGCGCGTGGGATCCCGATCATGGGTCGTGTCGCGGCCGGCAGCGGGGCCCTCGCCGTCGAGAACAGGGAAGGCGAGCTCGTCATCGGCCCGGAGTCGCTGCCCGCGCGGCACGACGAGCTCTTCGCGCTGCGTGTCCGGGGCGAGTCCATGATCGAGGCGCACATCTGTCCCGGCGACCTCGTGCTCGTCCGCCGGCAATCCACCGCCGAGCCGAACGACGTGGTCGTCGCGATGATCGAGGGCGAGGGCGACGCGGAGGCGACCGTCAAACGGTACCTGCGTGAAGGCGATCGGGTCGTGCTCAAGCCCGAGCACCCGACGATGCCGCCGATCGTCGTCGATCCGTCGCGCCAGCGGCTCAGCATTCTCGGCAAGGTCGTCGGTCTGCTCCGAGGCTTCTAGGAGGATCGTCATGAACGCGCCGCACGCCGTCCCGTACCCGTCGCTCCAGCGCCGCCTGATTTCGCAGCGCCGCTCGCGCGCCTTTTTTTGTGCCCCGGCCACTCAACAGGTGGATAGCCGCGCAGTGCTGGTCGAGCTCGCCCGCGCCGTCGTCTCCTGGTGCTCGCTCCTGTTCATTCTCGCCGCGTGATGTCGTGTTGCAGGGAGGCCGCCACCGACGGGTGACGCGACGGGCGCGGCACGGGATCGCCCCGGAAATCCGCGAGTAGATCGAGCGTGGTGGTGAGACCGACCGCGCTAGGCTTCACTGCACTCGCCTTCGACTGCGGTAGGGCCAACGGATTTCCTTGGGCAACCCCGTACCGCACCCGCCGGGTCACCCGTCGTCGGCCGCGTGCTGCTGCTCGTACACGCGATCGCGAACGAACAGGTCGAGCACCGCCCCGTCGAGCGCGCCGGCGCGCCGCTCCTGCTCGAGGATCTCGAGCGCCTCCTCGGTCCGTACCGCCTTCTTGTACGGCCGGTCGCTCGCGGTGAGCGCGTCGAAGATATCGGCGATCGTCATGATGCGCGACTGGAGCGGGATCTGCTCGGCGCGGAAGCCGTACGGGTAGCCCGAGCCGTCGAGCTTCTCGTGGTGCGAGCGCGCGATCTCCGGGATCCGCCGGAGCTCCTTGGTCCACGGGATCTGGGCGAGGAACTGGAAGGTGTGGACGACGTGCGCCTGGATCGCGACGCGCTCGGCGTCGGTGAGGCTGCCGCGGGAGATCGACAGCACGCGCGCCTCTTCCGGGGTCAGCACGCGTCGCGGGTCACCGCCCGTCTGCCACTCGCGCTCGGCGATTCGCGCGAGCTCGCTCGCGAAGTCGTAATGGCGCACGGCCGGCTCGTTGGCGGTCACGATGAGGTCGAGATGCTGCCGCAATTCGCGGACCGCCTCCTTGAGCTCGGCGTCGAGCGCCGCGGCGAACGCCGCGTAATCGCCGGCTCCGCCGGCGAGGAGGCGATCCAGCTTGGCGCGCGTCGCGGACAGCTCGAGGTCGCGCGAGAGCAGCTCGACGCGGTGGCGGATGCGGTCGAGGTCACCGGGGTAGAGCTTCT
>WNGH01000899.1_pt1 | contig 26751 bp, 24 predicted proteins | sample 5400631 | NCBI WGS metagenome assembly WNGH01 (sample SAMN13153373, study PRJNA577476) | soil metagenome | isolation source: 115 cm soil or saprolite under Garry oak tree replicate 1 | place: USA:California | collected 2016-06-15
TATCGCGCGGCCTCGGTGGGATCCAGCAACGATCCGCGTTCGCGGAAGCGGCTGAAGAGATCCTTCGCGATCACCAGGGACCACATGTACGTGTAGTATGCCGCGGAGTATCCGTTCAAGTGGCCGAACCCGCACTGGAAATGCGTGCCTTCGAAGTGCGGGATCAGCGGGAAGTGCGTGTGCGCCTCCCGGAGGACGGCGGTCGTGTCGATCCCCGCCGCGTCCCGCGTGTAGTACAGGAGGGAGAGCGTGGCGTAGAGGAGCTGGCGCTGGACCTCGTACGCCCGACCGAACGCCTCCGCGCGGCGCATCTGCGCGATGAGGTCCGGGGGCACGGGTTCCCCGGTCTCGTGGTGGAGGGCGAAGGTGCGGAGGACCTCCGGGTCGCGGACCCACTCCTCGAGCATCTGCGACGGCGCCTCGATGAAGTCGAGCTCGAGGCCGTTCGGCGAGTTCCGAACCCATCGGACGCCGCCGGAGAGGAGCGCGTGGAGGAGGTGTCCGAACTCATGGAAGAACGTGTCCACCTCGGAGAAGTCCATCAACGCGGGCCCGCCCGCGCTCGGATCGGGGAAGTTGCACATGAGGGCCGCCTGCGGGAGCTGCTTCCCCGCGAGGCCGACCACCAGGAAGACCGCCGCCGCGTGCGTGTACTTGTCGTCGCGCGGATGGAGGTCCAGGTAGAACCGGCCGAGACGCGCACGTCCGCGGTAGATGTCGTACACCTCGACGGAGGGATGCCACACCTTCACGCCGGAGATGCGCCGATAGCGCACGTCAAAGATCTTGCCCGTGATCGCGAAGAGGCCGTCCCGCACGCGCCCGAACTCGAAGTACGGCCGCAGGCGCTTCGCGTCGAATGCGTACGCGTCCGCGCGCACGAGCTCCGTGTAGTAGTTGAGGTCCCAACGATCGAGGCCCCGCGCATCCGAGAGGTCATCGCGTTTCCGTGCGAGGAGCTCCTCGTAATCCCGCTTCGCGCGGGGCTCCGCGACGCCCGCCACCTTGTTCAAGAACGATTCGACGGCTCCCGCGGAGCCGATCATCTTGTCGATCGTCAGATAGTCGGCCCAGTTGCGGTAGCCGAGGAGGCGCGCGAGGTCGTCGCGCCGCTCGATGAGCCGTGCGAGGACATCGAGATTCGCGGGGTGGCCGCGGTTGAGATATTCCTTCATCAGGTCCCGTCGGACCTCGGGTTTTCGGGCATATCGGAAGACCGGGACGGAATCCGGGTAGTTCGTCGAGATCGCGATCGTGCCGTCGGGTCCGGGTGCGTGGGCCTTCACGAAGTCCGGGGGAAGCCCGTCGAGGTCCGCGGGTCCATGGACGCGGATCGTCCGGACGTCCTCGCGGATGTTCTTGTCGAAGTCCTGCCCGATCGACGTGATCTCGTCCCGCAAGGCCATGACGCGGTGGCGCGTCGCCTCGTCCCGATCGACGCCCGCGAGGTGGAAGTCGCGGAGGATCTTGGTCATCGCATACCGCGTTCCGTCGTCCTCGTGCGACACGTCGAGCGCCGCGAGGGCGTCGTACAGGCCCCGGTTCAAGCTCAACTCCGTCGAGAAGCGTTCGGCCTCCTGGTAGGCCTTGTCGCCCGCCGCCCGGACCGCGGCATCGGGGTGCACGTCGAACAGGAACTTGGGGATCGAGTCGAGCTCGTGGAGGATGCGCGAGAGCTCGTCGAACGGCACGAGCGTGTTGGCGATCGTCCTCGACCCCTGGACCTCCAGAATCTGAGCGAGCAACGCCCGACACCGGGTCAATCCGGATTCGAAGGAGCGGGACAGTTCGTCGGGAGAGCGAGCGAAGAGCATCGTCGGCTGCGTGAGCTGGGCGGCGCCCGGGGAGGACTTCGGCATGGGACTCGGGACGGGCATCCGGCGAACCGGGCTTTGAACGTTGCGCGCGCGCCGCGCAAAGGGAAGGGGAGGGCGGAAAGCCCTCCGTTCGAATGGCTACAGATCGTCGTCGGGCAGGTCCGAACGCGGCTGCCCGGGCCCCGGCGGCTCCGTCGGCGCGCCCATCGGCGGGCTCTGCTGGGGAGGCCTTTGACGGAGCGACCGCGGGATCATCTGCGTCCGCATCGAGGTCATCCGCCTCGACTGCATGAGCATGAAGACGAGCAGCACGATCACGACGATGATCAGGATCGTGTTCAGGTACGACTGCGTCTGCGTCGCCTTCTCCGTCTCGATCTGATCGAGCCGCGACTGGAGCTTGTCCAGCCGGCTCTGCAGCTCCGCGTAGTTCGCGTTCGTGCTCGACTGGAGATTGTTCAGATCGGTCTGTAACGTGTCGAGCTGCGCCTGGATCGCGGTGATGTCGGCTTGCGCGGTCGCGAGCTGGTTCTCCAGGTCCGTGATCTGCGCCTCGAGCGCGGCGACGAGCTCCGCGGTCGTCGGTCCGACGGTCCCGGAGACCGCCCCGGAACCGTGACTCGAGGTCCCGAAGTTGTCGAGCGCGGTCACGCGGTACCAGTACGTCCCGTTCGCGAGGCCGGTGTCCGTCCAGGACGTCGTCGGCGCGGAGGTGCTCGCCACGACCTGATACGTGCTGCCGTCCATGCTGCGCCACACCTGGTACGCGACCACGTCGGCTTCGGGCGGCGTGGACCAGCTCACGGTGAGTTGGCCCGTCGCGCGGGCGATGTTCGTGATCGTGGGCGGCGAGGGCGGTCCGTTCCACCAGCTCATCATGACGTCGTTGTTCCCGAACGGCGCCTGGGTCAGGCCGAGCCACACGGTGCCGTTCTCGTCCATCGCGGCGCCGAAGTCGTAGCTCTGTCGCTCGAACGGCTTCGTCGTGCCCGGATACCACAGCGAGCCGTCGTCGGGGCTGATCGCCTGGCCGAGTTGCAGCGCGCCTCCGAGGAAGCTCTGGTAGAGGACGACGAGGTTCTGGCCGAGGAGCCTTGCGCTCACGCGGCCGTTCGTGGCGAGGCCCCGGTCCGAGGAGAGCAGGACCTCCGGCAGCCACGTCGCCCCGCCATCGGGGGATTGGCGGTAGTAGATGCTCGTGCCGCCATACGACGCGAATCGGTTGTCCCACCAGGCGATGTGGACCTTGCCACTCGCGTCGGGCGCCACGCTGGGGTAATACGCGAACGTCTGGAGGAACGTGCTGATTCGCTGGGTCGTCCACACCACCCCGGTGTTGGACCACGCGAGGTACACGAGGTAGTACGCGGTGATCGCCTGCTGCGAATACGCGACGTACGCGCGACCTGATGCATCCGTGGCGACGGTCGGCGTCGTGACCTGGTAGAACCGCCCGGCGGGGACCGTGATGTTCGTGTAGCCCCCGAACGAAGAGCCCGCGGTGTCGCTGTAGGCGACCGTGATGTTGTTCCAGCCGCTCCAGGCCTGGGCGTACGCGATCCAGATCCTTCCCGTCGACGAGGCCGCGATGGAGGGCCAGACATCCGCGCCGACTCCGTTCGGGGCACTCGCCAGCGTCGGCACCCACGTGTTCCCGCCGTCCGTGGACCGGCTCACGTAGAGGTCGTCGCTACGGCCTCCCGTGTACGCGGCTTGCTTGACCCAAGCGACGTACAGGTATCCATTGTGGTCGATCGCCGCGGCGGGCGGATAGCTCGGATTGTTGGTGCGCGCGGAGGTCGGATCCGAGGTGACCTGGCGCGTCATGACGAACATCGGGAATCCGAACGGCCCATACGTCGTGTATTCCGTCATCGAGATGTTGCTGAACTGGAAGCCGTTGCTCACGCTGTAGAAGAAGTAGACATGCCCTTTGCCGTCCGTGAGGACGGTCGATCCCTGTTCGTTCAAACCGGACGTCGCGATCGCGTTCGGGTTGGCCCACGGGATCGCGTCGTGATCGGCCCGCACGCGCGGCGGCGTGACGAGGAACGCCACGAGGACCATGGCAATCACGAGCCCAAGCACGGCGGCCGACCGCAATCGATTGGGACGGATGTGCATCTCCGCAACCCCTTCCTGACGCGGCCCTCATGCATGCGAGCATTTCTAAATCTTTCGCTGGAGATAATTTTCCCGCCCCCGGAGGCAAGGGATCGCACGAAACCTTTTGCCGGGAGGAGACCTTCGTCTCGCGAATGGCGGAGCCCGTCCTCGCCGCCCGCGAGCTCTGGAAATCGTACGATGGTGGTTCGGACGTCCTACGGGGCGCATCGCTCGACGTCGGACGCGAGGAGACGGTCCTCGTCTGGGGCGCGAACGGGAGCGGGAAGACCACCCTGCTATCGATCCTCGGCGGATTGGATGTGCCGACGCGTGGCTCCGTGACGATCGCGGGCCGCGAGATCTCCCGCCTGCGGGAGTCGGAACTCTCGAAGGTCCGGCTCCATGACGTCGGGTTCGTGTTCCAGACGCACAACCTGATCGACGACCTCACGGTCGAGGAGAACGTCGCGCTGCCGCTGCGCCTCGCGCGTCGGCCCGCGGATGAACGAACGTCGGAGCTCCTCCGGGCCTTCGACCTGACGCGGCTCGCGACGCGGCGTCCGAAGGAGATCTCCGTCGGCGAATCGCAGCGGGTCGCGGTGGCGCGGTCCCTCGCGAACGGGCCGAAGATCCTCCTCGCGGACGAGCCGACCGCCTCACTGGATGCGAAAGGGACCGCCGCGGTCCTCGAGGCGTTCGCGCTCGCGCGCACCTCGTTCAACGCCGCCATCGTGCTCGCGAGTCACGACCCGGAGGTCCGCGGGATCCCCGCATCCGCGTATCGTCTCGAAGACGGCGTCCTCTCCCGGGACGGATGAGGGCAAAGCCTTTATCGCGGACGGAGTTTGCGCGAGTCCGGATGCGGCCCCTCGAGGATGCGCGGGATCGGATGCAGGCGCTCGTGGGCCGCGCATGGGACCAGGCGAAGAGCCCGCTCTACCGCAACGCGTTCTTCATCATGCTCGCGTCGCTCATCGGCGCGCCCCTCGGCTTCGTGTTCCTGTTTGTAGTCTACAAGTACTACGACCTCACCGACGCCGGATACGCAGCCGCAATGGTCAACACGATCACCTTCCTCGTCGGGATCGGGTCCCTCGGCCTGCCCATCGCCCTCATCCGATTCCTCCCGGAGTCGGACGATCCCCCGGCCCTCGTCAATACGTCGCTGTCCATCGCGGGAGGCTTGAGCGCCGCGCTCGCGCTCGTCTTCATCCTCGGCCTCGGGATCTGGGCGCCGAACCTTCGACTGATCTTCGCCAATCCGGTGTATCTGCTGATCATCCCGCTCACCGCGATGGCATATGCGTTCGGCCCGGTCCTCGACCAAGCGACGATCGGCGTCCGGCGCGCGGACCTGTTCGCGATCCGCGTCGCGATCCTCTCCGTGATCAAGATCCCGCTGCCGCTCCTCTTCGTCCTTGCGTTCCGCGACGAGCTCGGAGGGACCCTCGGGGTCTACATGTCCTGGTCCCTCAGCTTTGCCATCTCCGTGATCGTCGTGGGCCTCGTCCTCCTTCCGCGCGTCATACCCGGGTATCGTCCGCGACCGCGCCTCAGCCGGAGTCGGCTGCGTCCCATGTTCCGATTCAGCGTGGGCAATTGGGTCGCATCCCTCATCGGAAGCGCCGGGTCGCTCCTGCTCACGTTGCTCATCATCAACACGCTTCCGGAGGCCACGGGATCCACGGCGGTGGCCGTGTACTATGCCGTGACGGTGGTGGCGGGCATCCTCATCGTCATCCCCCAGGCCACGATGTCCTCGCTCTACGCCGAGGCCTCGCAGCGAAATGCCGAGCGGCGGCGCGACGAGCGCCGGGCCATCGGCCTTTCGATCGCGCTCCTGATCCCCGGAATTATCGCCATGTGGCTTTTCGCCGATGTCCTCTTGCGCCTCTTCGAGAACACGACGCTCGCGGACCAAGGCGCGGGCCCGCTTCGCATCCTCACCCTGTCTTCGATCCCCATTTTCCTGAACAGCGTATTCGGGACGCGCGTCCGCGTGCGGAAGGAGATCATCCCCCTCATCGTGTCCGCGGCGATCGGATCCGGGGTCACGCTGGGCCTCGGGTACGTCCTCTTGCAGTCGTACGGACTCGTCGGCCTCGCGATCGCCGTCGTCCTTGGCCAGGCCGCCTCGACGCCGTACCTCTTGGTGGTCGCAGGCAGGCCGATGGAGGAGGAGCCGATGGCCGCGCCGATCCGGGCGCCTTGAGGGAAATTCATGGAAACCGCCACGGCCACCGCAACGCGAACCGTCGTCAATGCGCGTTGGACGATCCTCCTAGCCTACCTCGCGGCCGTCATCGTTGCGGAGACGTTAATCGCAATTCCCGGGACCAATCCGACGGACCGGCCGTTCCAGTCGATCGGTCTAGGAATCCACATCCTCCTCGTGTTCACGCTGATGTTCGGGTCCGTGTTGATTCAGCCGCGGGATGCCACGATGGCCCCGCTCCTTGTGGCCACGAGCCTCGCCTCCCTCGTCCGGGTGTTCTCGCTCGCGGTGCCGCGGTACGCCTTCGTCGCGACGCCCGAGACCAACGCGCTGAACACCATTCCGTGGCTCGCGCTGATCAGCGTCCCGCTCCTCGTGTCCGTCGCATCCGTCGCGTACGTCCAACGGCTCTCGTTGAAGGATCTCGGCCTCCGTTCCGGGACATGGCGGGAGATGTCGGTCCAAACTGCGATCGCGCTGACGGGCCTGCCGCTCGGGGCGATCGAGTTCCTCATCCTGCATCCGGGCGGGTGGATCGCAACGCTCGCCCTCGGCCCGCTCGTCGTGGGTGCGATCGTGATCCTCCTCGCTACGGGCCTGTCGGAGGAGCTCATCTTCCGGGCGATCCTCATGAAGCGCGCCGTGGAAGGGCTGGGCGCGGCCGGTGGCCTCCTGTTCGTGACCGCGATCTTCGCCTCTCTCCACATCTTCTTCCTCAACGTCGTCGACCTCGCGTTCGTCTTCGGCGTCGGCCTGTTCTACGGAGTCGTCGTCCTGAAGACGAAGAACCTCTACGGCGTCGTCCTGAGCCACAGCCTGGGGAACGTGATCCTGTACCTCGTCGCGCCGTTCCTCTAGCGACGTGGGGGATTGCCTACGGATCGTCCCGCTCGGCTCGCTTGCCCCTGCGCCTCCGAATCGCCACGATCACGGCGAGGATTGCGACAACCACGATCGCGTAGGTCGGGATGCCCAGGAACGGGCCCGAGGGACTGAAGATGTTCGTGTCGACCCGGACCGTCCCGGTCGCAATCACCGTGTTCCCGGCGAAATCCATGGCCCGCACCTCGATCGTGTGCGTCCCATCGGCGAGTACGATCGTCGCGCGCGGGATCGCGCCGACGTAGTCGAAGGGGCCGCCATCGGCTCGGATTTGGTAGCTCGCGATCCCGGACACGGCGTCCGACCCGGTCCATGTGAGCGTGACCTCGGAGGCGACGAAGGACGGAGGTCCGATGCCGCCCAGCGCGGGCGGGGACCGGTCGACATTGATCGTCGTCGTGTGATGCGCCTCCGGCGGACTCCCGTAGCCGTCGATGGCGTAGTACTCCAGCGTGTGGCGTCCCTCACCGACGGTGAAGGGGGCGCTATAGTTGGTCCACGAGCCCGAGTCCATGCGGTACTGCGCCCATACCGCGGGCCCGAGGCTATCGAACGGGATCAGCGTGACGGTCACGTCGGAGACGTACCATCCCGCGTCCCCTCTCGTGCCCTGGGCGACATGGGTCGAACTCGGCCCCGGGGGGGCCTGGGCCAGCACGGTCACGTAGATCGTCGCGGTACGGGAGAGCGTGCCGTTCGTGCCGACGACCGTTGCGGTATAGGACCCCGGGGTCGACGAGGAGAACGTGCATACGGACGTCCCGTTCCCGCTCAGGGACGGCGGAGTGCAGGTGCCGGTAACCCCCGCGGGGTCGGACTGCGTCGAGAGGGTCACGTTCCCGGAGAAGCCGCCGGTGGAGTGAAGACTCACAGTGGACGTCCGGTTCTGGCCGGCGACGAACGCGATCCCTGCCGGGCTTGCGGACAGCGAGAAGTCGGGCCCTCCCGTCGAGAAGAATTCGGTCATCGGGGTCGCCGCCGTGTCGTTCGCGGTCAGCGGAGGCAGGTTCCAATTCGCCTCGACGGTGGCGAGGAGGGAATAGTGATTGTACGACACGTTCGTTTGGAATCCGCGCTTGACGACGGGGCCGGCCCACGCCGTGTAGACGGGGTAGCCGTACCCTTCGTCGAACGTGACGAGGAGCGCCGCTCGTCCGTTCTGGAACACGTTCGACGCCAGGATCTGCGGGATCAGGCCGCCGAGGTATTGGTCGCCCACCGTGACGTTGCAATCGTGCATGTCGTTGCAGACGTTCGGGGTGAGCCACATGTAGTTCGACGCGGTCGAGGTCGAACCGAGGTCATTCAGGAGGACGCTGTCCGAGCTGCCCGCGGGGACGACTCGGCTGCATCGGGTCGCGTTGCTCGCAATGCTGTCGTAATACACGAATGGGTTGTGGCGGACGGCGTACGCCCCCGAGTCGCCGCTGTAACAGTTCGACGGCATGTCCTCCATGTACGCTTTCCAGGTAAGCCCGGCCCCGACGACCCGATCGACGATGTTCGGCGACGTCCAGGCGAGGCCCGTGCACGCGTTGGAATTCGGTCCGCCGTCATAGCCCGGACATCCGAAGTGCGTCCCGCCCGTGAGGCAGAGGTAGTTCGGGAGGCTCGGGTTCACGTTGCAGTACGTGTCCTGCCACGCCAGCCCGTACGCGTTCGCGAGCGACGTCATGTAGGTCGCCGCTCCGCCGCACGTTGTCACGATATCGCAGATGTTGTGGTTCTCCAGGACGATGATGAGGACGTAGTCGAAGTAAGTCCCGGACGCTGCCGGGGTCGGAGCGGCGTTAGAAGCTTCGATCGATGGGAGGTGGGTCGGCTGTGAGCCCGACGCCACCGAAAAGGAGAGCAGGACCGCGAGCAGGGCGACTCCCGTCAGCAGAACGCGCCGTCCGAACTCCCTCGCAGCCATGGTGACTTACGTTCGGACGCTCGCGAGGTGATAAACCTTCCCGAACGGTCGTCGAACCGGCGCGGGACGTCACAAGACTTCGAGGACTTTGACCGCGACGATGAACGAGAACACGACGAGCAGCGGCGCGATCGGCACGAGCAGGGTGTGCGAGAGGATCTTCGACTTCGGGCTCCCGGTTTCCTCGGAGTGCGCAGAAGTCAGCTCTCGCATGATCAGGAAGAGGATGAGCGATGCGACCGCCGCGGCACCGAAGCTCCCCGCGAGGAACGTCGACGTAACGGTAACGACAGTCGTGATCATGCGCGCTTCCCTGCAAACGGTTCGAACATGTGTCACAGTATTTAAACCCATTCCCGGTGGGTCTCCTTTTTGACAATTGGACCGAAACGCGGCGGTAGGGGAACGACCCGCGCTACTTTTTCCGGCGCTCGTCCGCTCCGCTCACCAGGGCCGCGACCGCCACGGCGACGTAGGCCCCGACCCCAAGCCAGCTATATCCGATCCCGAGGATGAGGGCCGTGTTGAGCCGGTAATAGGTCTGGGCGAAGTCGTCCGCGCCGGGGAGCATCATGCCGGAGATGCCCAGGATGATCGCAACCACGAGCCCGGGACCGGCGACGAATGCGCTGAGGAACTTCTGTCGCTGGGCGAGCTTGGCCCGCTGCGCACCGGGCGGGGCGCTCGACGCGCCGTGGGCCGCGGAGTACGTGTCCCCCGACTCCATCACCGCGGCCTCCCTCGCCGTCGTCGTTTCGATCTCCGTGAGGCTCTCGAGGAGTTCGTCGATGTCCCGGTCGACGCGATCCTGGACCTGCGGCGTCTCCGGCAGCGGCGGCGGCAAGGCGTCCGGGGCCTCGTCGCGCGAGGTGCCCCCCTGCCGTTCGAGCTCGCGAATCTGCCGGCCGAAGGAGCGGCGAATGCTGAGACCCAGGCCGCCGAGGCCGATCAGAAAGACCGCCGCGATGACCATGTACGTGGAGTAGACCCACCGCGTAAGATCCGCGTGGTACCAGATCTGCCCGAGACTCTGGGAGAAGCCCCAGGATGCAAGCGCGATGAGCAAGAAGTACACGCCGAAGGCCACGGCGAGAGACCGCGGTCGAATCGATCGGGCCATTTCGCTTCACCGTGTATTCGAGCCGGGGATATACTTCGTCCCCTCCTTCTCGTTTTTGATACCGGTCCACACGGTTGATGCCGGTTCGCGCGGATTCCAAAGGTATATCCGAACCGCCAGCGCTCTCGCGCGACGGGAGGGCTGCGGACTCAACCGGGCCCCGTCTGGAGGGAGATTGTGGCGGCCGTCCGGATGAACGACCGGCGATTCGCGCTGCGCGAGACGCTCTTCGTCGGGCTCGCGGGGATCGGGGCATGGCTCTTCGTGAACCACGAGATTCTGCGCGGCGGGCAAGCGCCGTCGCTCGATCTCTCCGTGTACGTCGTGTCCACGGTCGTGATCTACCTGTTCCTCCGGTCGCTCGTCATGGTCGCGGAGATGGGGCGGCCGCGAACGCACGTGGCGCTCATGGAGTGTCCGGAGTGCCATCAACCGCTCCACGACGCGACCGCGGTGGGACGAGGCACGCACAACCGAATTGAACTCACGCCGAAACCCACGGAGAAGGCGATCGTGTCGGCGGTCGCCCTCCGACGAGCGGTCGATGCGACGCGCTTCCCGGGGAGGGTGGTTGACCCGAGAGAGGGCACGGATCGACGGGCGATTCGAGGAGCCGTGGAGAACACGTCAGGCAAGGACCTCCTCGACGCGTTGCGTGATCCGGGCCTAGTCGATGCGATCCTCCGGATCCCGAACGCTCCGGACGACTCACGGATCAAGCGCTGAGTCCGACGAGGACGAGCAGCTCCTCGAGGATCCGATACGTGAACCCCCAGATGAGCCGGTTCTCGTAGGTGTACGCAGGGACCGTGAGGGTGCCCAAGACCGTGTGCACCGTCGCTTTTCCTTGTGTGGCGGGGAGGTCCTGGAGGACGCACCAGAACGTCACGGGGATCTCGACGCTCGGGGTCGCCTCAAATACGCCCGTCGCCGCCGCGACGTAGGGGACCACGAGCAACTCGGGCTTGTTCCCCGGCGCCCGAGGCGGCATGTGCCCGAGGATATCTGCGCGACCATCGAGGTCGATGCCGACCTCCTCGCGGGTCTCGCGCAGAGCGGTCGCGAGCATCGTCCCGTCTTCCGTGTGATGACGACCGCCGGGGAGGCCGACCTGACCGGACCATGGGTCCCCTTCCCGCTTTCGCCGCTCCCCGAGCAACACCTCGAGGCCCCGCGGCCCTTCGCGGAGGACGATCATGACGGCGGCCGCGGGCTTCGTCCTCAGCTCTGCCTCGGCGAGTTCGAGCGGCAGGAGGAATCGGCGAAGACGGTCCAACGAGGCCTTGGGCACCGCGCGAGGCAACGCCGTTTCCGTATTTGGGATTCGCTCACCGCGCGGGACACGGCACCCGCCGCATATCCTATCCGGTGAACCAGCCCACCGAGACGCTGTGAATTCCGCCGGAGCCGACGTTGGTGTACTCGCCGCAGTAATCGTAGTTCATCGGCGGCAGGCTCACCTGCGTGTTGTTTTGCAGGAGGATCGCACTCGTTCGGCTGGTGCAGATTCCGGTGAGGACGCTACCGTCCGAGTCGAAGACCCACATGGACGTCAAGGGAGATCGGAAGCCTTGCAGGATCGGCGTCGCGTTGATCGTCGCGCCGACGACGCTGAATGCGGATCCACCAACGCAGCGGAACGTGACTTGTCCGCTCGAGCCCAGGGTGACAGTCGGCGGATCGGCGATCGTGGGATCGCAATGCGCGATCATGTTTTGGCTCACCGGGACATCGGCCGTGTGCTGCCAGAACAACGTGAGCGCGGACACCGCACCGACCAGCGACAACCCGAGCAAGATGGCTAGCGTTACTCCAATCCAACGATCACGCATGGCCTCCTCCCTCCGCGACCCGCTATCCAACAAGGGTGTAGATTGTGAGACGCATAAATGTTTCCCCAACCCAACGGATCTGGGAATTCGAGCGGGACAATACGTCCCGGTGACGGGACCGACGCGTTCTCAAACCGACGAACACGAAAACATCGATAACCGTACAAGAACGTTTATCGAATCCGCCCAGCCTCGGTGCTGCTCGGTCCTCCAGTCCAGCGACTGATTCCAGGTTCACAGGAGAGATTCGTGGCTGCGGTTCCAGAAGATCGGAAAGGAGTGAGGGGGCTTCTCGCGGTTATCATTTGGACCGGGCTCCTCGCGGCCGCCTTCTACGCTCAGACCGTCGTGCGCCCCGCGTGGGCCGGGGTGATCTCCCTCGCGGGGTGGCCTGCCCTCGTCGCCGCCCTCGTGGCATTCTGGACCGTCGTGGCCGTCTTCGCGCACCGGGAGTGGCGACGCCACACGGACCTCCTCGAGTCGATCCCGGTTCGAATCCATGTGGATGGCAGCCGCGGCAAGACGGGGACGTGCCGCCTCATCGGCGCGGCGCTCGCGGCGAACGGCATGCGGGTGCTCGTCAAGACCACGGGGAAGATCCCCGCCGTCATCGACGCGTCCGGGAAAGACTCCGTCATCAACCGCTCGGGACTCCACGCGGCGAACCTGCGAGAACAGAAGGACATCATCGCGCTCGCGGCGGAGCAGCACGCGCAGGCGATCGTCATCGAGTGCATGGCGGTCGACCCGGAACTGCGGCGGGTCTCCGAACGATCGATGATCCGCGCGACAATCGCTGTAATCACGAACGTCCGGCGGGATCATCTCGAGGTGATCGGGCCCGACCTGGGGACCGCCGCCAGGAACCTCGCGGAGGTCATCCCCCAAGGAGGCACGGTCGTGACCGCGGAGGAGCGCCTCCTACCGGTCATGCGCAAGGAGGCGGAGCGCCGCGGCGCGCGCATCGTGAGCGTCGATCCCCACACGGTCTCCGATGGCCTCCTCGATTCGTTCCCGTACATCACATTCCGGGAGAACGTCGCCCTCGCCATCGCGGTCAGCGATCTCCTCGGCCTCGACCGTAACCGCTCGGTCCAGGGCATGCTGCACTCGACGCCCGACTTCGGGACGGTCCGGCTCTTCGAGCGGACGAACGATGCGGGCCCGTATACGGTCGTGTGCGCGCTCGGGGTCAACGACGTCGACTCCTTGATGTCCCTCCAAGCGGAGCTCGTCCGCCGGGGGAAAGTCAACGGCGGCCCGCTCGTCGGGCTCTTCAACAGCCGCGACGACCGCGCGGTCCGCAGCCTCGAGTTCGCGCGGGCGATGGGCCGAGACCTCGACTTCGGTTCCGTCATCGTGACGGGCCGCCACACGAAAGCGTTCGTGCGCGCGGCGGTCCGGAACGGTTTCCCGCGGGAACGCCTGTCCCCGATGGAGTCGGCGTCGCCCCGGGAGATCCTCGAGGCCCTCGACGCGCTTACGCCGGCCGGAGGGACCGCCTTCGCGTGCGGCAACATGGTCACGGATGCCGGGTACGGCATCGTCGAAGAACTGTCTGGGAGGGGACCCGTTGGTCGTCACGCTGGGAGTTAGCGAGCTCGTCTTGCAGACCGCCGTCTTCATTGGGATCGCCGTGAGCATGCTCTGGTACGAGCGGAGCTTGCTGTCGCCCGGAGGGGTTGTCGTGCCCGGATACATCGCGCTGTTCCTCTTGCTCCGTCCGGAGATCGTGGCCTACACGCTCGGCATCGCCCTCGGGGCCGCCGCGATCATGTCCTGGGCCTCGAAGTCCACGATCCTCTTCGGCCGCCGTCGCTTCGCCGTCACGATGCTCGTCGCGATGACCCTCACGTTCGTCGTCGAGTTCGCCCTCGGGCCGTTCAGCGGCCTGGACCCGGGCTTCCAGGTGATCGGCTTCATCATCCCCGGGCTGATCGCGAACGAGATCGTCCGCCAGCGGCTCGTTCCGACGCTCTCCACCCTCGGGATCGTCTCCGCAATCACCGCCGGCGCGACGGTCCTCCTCGTCGGGTTCTGGTAGGTGGCCCTTGACCGTCCGTCGATCCCGCGGGCTCCGTCTCCTTGGGTACGTCGCGGTCGCGCTCGCGATCCTCGCAGGGGTCCCGACTCCGGGCGCGGCGACGATCCCGCCGACCGGACGCCTACCGATCGCACCGACGGCCTTCCACACATACGACTCGCTCGTCGCGGAACTGCAGAGCCTCCAAGCGTCGAATCCGGCGATGATGAACCTCACCGTGATCGGCAGGAGCTGGGAGACGGAGAACGGCCGCGCGAACCGGAGCCTGTTCGCGGCGGAGGTCCACGCGCCGGGTGGCGGCGCGAAGAAGGACGTGCTGTTCATGGGCCTCCACCATGGAGAGGAATGGGTCTCCCTCGAGGTCACCGAGTTCCTCCTGAGGTACTTCTTGCTGAACGCGGGCAACGATTCCCGCGTGGACGCGATCCTCGCCCGCACGAACATCTGGTTCGCGCCGCTTGTGAACCCCGACGGATACGAGTACTCGCGGCTGAACGACTCGACCTGGCGGAAGAACCGACGTGACAACGGCGACGGGACCTTCGGTGTCGACCTGAACCGCAACTACGGGTACATGTGGGGCGCCGGCGACTTCGGCGTGCTGACGTCGAGCGCCGAGTACCGCGGTCCCGGGCCGTTCTCGGAGCCGGAGACCGACGCGATCCGCGATCTCGCCCTCGCGCATCCGCCGGTCTTCTCGATCTCCTACCACAGCGCGGGGCGCTGGATCCTGTATCCTTGGTCGTACACGCCCGTGTCAACGCCCGACGACGACCGCCTCAGCAGCTTCGCCGCGCAGATGTCCCTCGCGAACGGCTACCGGGTCCTCCAGGAGGGCCGCGCCGCGCACCCGAATCCGGGGAACAGCGACGACTGGCTCTACGGGACCTTGGGGACCGCGCCGTTCACGTTCGAGGTCGGGATCGATTTCAACTCGCAGAACGCGAGCCGGATTGGCCCCGTGGACCGGAACGAGATCGAGCCCGCCCTCCGAGGCGCGGAGATGGCCCTCGGCCTGCGCGATTGGCGATTCGACCTGAGCTGGGTGACCTCTGCGACGTGGCTCGGCCTCGCCGGCGTCGCGGCCGTGAGTTCCGTGTACTTCGTGTACCGATGGCGCCGCATCCGGGCGGACGATGCGATCGTGCACGGGCCCGGCAGTGGACCGTGACCGCCGGTCAAAAACCGTTCCACAGGAGCCAAATACCTCACCGGCGGATGGAATCCGGGGTTGGATGGAGGCGGCTGGGGTTCCACACGGCACGCGCTCCGTTCCGGTGGCGGGGAATTACGACCGGTTCCGAGCGGGGCTCAGCCGGACGCGAGGGTACAACCTACGGGAAGAGGACGCGACGGTGTCCCTCGAGTTCGAGCCCTGGTTCGTGGAAGCGGACCGGACGCACTCCCTTCCGTGCTTGCGCATCACCTTCCGCAAGGAAGGGGACCGAATCGTCCTCGACTCGTTCCTCGTCGACGATGGCCCGGAGACGAGGAGCGTCGACATCGATGCGGCGCACGACGCCCTCCAAGCCTGGATCGACTACATGTCCGACTAGGCGCCAACCCCTCCTTTCTGGATTTAGCGGCAGATTGAGCGGGATCTTGTAGGTCCCATGACGCGTCGGTCCGCACGTTGAACCCGTCACGTGTAGACGTCGTTTCGTCGGACGATTTTCTCACGCAAACCCTTTCTATCCCACCGCCTGCTCGTCCTCGGAGCGATTTCCTGGACGCGTTCGAGACGATCGAGGACGAACTCCCGAGGCGACGGCCCGAACTTCTCCTCAGTGTCGGCTCGGCGTCGCTCCTCATGGCGAACGTCTTGCTCCTGCTGGCGGTGCTCCTCAATTTCGTCGGGAACGTCGGCGGCTGGGACGCGGGGAAGACAATCTGGGTCGCGCTCGTGATGGACCTCGTCGGCGCCGCGTTGCTCGCCCAAGCGCTCCTCGCGACGGCGGGCCACGTCGAAGGGCGCCAGCGTCTCTATCGGCTCGCGGCGGGAGGGTTCCTCCTCCTCTGGGTGGGCCTCTCGGCCTTCTGGCGCTTCGGCCTCCCGGCCGTCATGGGTACGAACATCGAGGACCTCTTCGTGACGCTCACCACGTCGCAGGGAGCCGCGCCGGCGGGGGTCATGCGCTACCTCACCATCGTGTACGAAATCTTGACCCTGTGGATCGTGAGCGGGATGGCCTTCGTCGCGGCCCACGCGATGATGCTCCTGTCAGCCCGCGGCGCGCGCCACGACGACTGGGTGCGAGGCTTGCCGGTGTATGCGTGGCTCCTGGCCTCGATGGTCTCTCTCCTCGCCACGATCCTGATCGCCGTGGCCTTCGTCGGCGTCCTCTGGAGCCTGCCGCTCTCCCTGAACTTCGGCGCGTGGCTCGTCGCGAAGCTCGTCATCGCACCGAACCTCTTCATCTCCGGGTACGCATCGAGCCTGCAGCTCGGTCGTTCGCTCAGCCGCGCGCGATCGGCGATACCGGACGACTAGACCAACGCAATCAGGCGCAGACCGCGGCCCATTCGCCGCCCGATGGGAAGAACTCGATGACCGACGGGATCGTGCACGTCTTCGCTTGCGTGTACGCGAAGGGCCCAGCGGTCCCGGTCGTGTAGACTTCGACCCACGAGACGTCCGGCGCGACGGAGAACTGCTGACCCACGCTCAGAGATGTAAGGTCTCCCGAGAACGGCCCGCTGAACGGCACGGTCACGGTAGATCCCGCGTGCACCGTGATTGGCGGGCGCCCCGGAGGCGTGCCAAGCGTCACGGAGATTGGAGATCCGGTGAGGGATGTGATCGTCGCGTCGAGGGACTGGACCTGGATGTCGAACGAATGCGTGTTCGTGACCGTCATCGTGCCGACGATGGTGCCCGTGGAGCCGGAGAGATGGATGACCTGGTTCACGCGGGCGACAATCGAGAGGCCCGAGTCCTCGTAGATCAGGAAGTCCGTGTGGATGATGCTGGGCGCTGCCAAGGCCGTCGCGAGGAGCAAGACAGACAGCACCGGGAGGGGCGCATAGAAGCGCTTCCGCCCCCAAGGGGCTCGTTCAACAGGATTTGATCGGATGTTGTGCATGTTCAAGGGTCCGGACGGACCACGCGTCCGCCCTTGGGCCCACCCCGCGGGTGGAGTACGGTTGGACCACTTAATGCTTGTTAGAGAGGTCTCCAATCGGTGGAGTTGTGCAGAAATTTCACCTTCTCGTCCGCCGATTAATGGGTCACAGCGGGAATTGAAAATTCTGCCAAAACCATTATACGATGGATTGCCCGCTGACGGCGTGCCCACGAACTAGCCGGTCAGCCGCTGAGAAACGAAGGTCGCTCAACAATGCTAAAGGATGAATTCAGTCAGGCCATCCTGAAAGCGAAAGCTACGCCGTACTCGGTTGTTGCGGCTATCCCGGCATTCAACGAGGAAAAGACGATAGGCAGCGTAGTCCTGCTAGCGCGTCAGCACGCCGACGTCGTCGTGGTCGTTGATGACGGATCGAGGGACAGAACGGCCATGATTGCTGAGCGCGCTGGCGCCAGCGTGATTCGCCATCAAAGAAACCAAGGGTACGGCGCTGCGTTGCGATCCTGTTTCGATTTCGGTCGAGCCTGCGGATGCGAGGTGCTCGTTGTCCTGGATGGAGACGGACAGCACCGTCCCGACATGATTTCAAAGGTCATTGAACCGGTCGCGGCAGGGACTGCGGATGTGAGTATCGGATCGAGGCTGATGACTAGTGAGTCAGCCGCACAGATTCCACGCTATCGACGGTTCGGGATACGACTCCTAACCCGTCTAACAAACCTTGGTTCGGGAAATAGGACGAAGGTAAAGGACGCTCAGAGCGGATTTCGCGCATACTCTCGAAAGGCGGTTGAACTCATTGACCCCCGGGAGCCAAACATGGGTGCGAGCGCAGAGATTCTCCTCGTCGCTCGCAAGAACGGTCTGAGCATCATCGAAGTTCCGATCGTCGCAGACTACGATGTGGACGGTTCAACCAAAGGTCCGTTGGTTCACGGATTGACAGTAATCGCCTCGATCATACGGTACGTCGAGACTGAACACCCACTTCTTGCATTCGGTGTACCGGGCTTCGTCCTCCTCGCCATTGGTCTGCTTCTTGGTTTCCAACTCTTAGGTGTTTACAACAGCACTTCAGTTTTGTCGCTCAGCCAGGCGCTGGAAGCGGTGATGTTGGTGGTCCTCGGGTCAATGCTCGGTCTAACTGGGCTCATTCTCCATGCTGTAATTGCGGCGGCGCGCCGATTTCGGTAGGTCGTATCCAGGATCCCTCCCATGCGCTTCCGATTGAGGGACCGAACGAACTGCTCAGTCACTTTCTGGAAGTATCCTCATGACAGCTTCGCGCTCAACGTCTTCGGGTGAGATGAGTTGAAAATCGTGCGTGTGTCGGCCGACCTTTACCCAGAGGTCCTTGGAGGCGTAGGCCTTCATGCGCACCTCCTCTCGCGGGATGAGGCTCGAGCAGGTCACGACGTAGTAGTAATCACAGGAAAATCCCCTGGTGACACGCCGGGGGTTTCAAGGACGAAAGAGGGCTACCGCATAGTCCGCGTATCATCACCCATCACAATCTTCGGGAACCGACTGTCGCTTGAGCTGTTCCCAACACTTGTTCGGTGGTTAGAGGCAGCCGACGTCGTCCACCTGCATTCACATCTGTTCTTTTTCAGTAATGTGGGTTCCATCGTCTCCCGACTTGCTGGTCGAAAGACCTTGCTCACGATCCACGGATTGGTCTCTCAGTCCGCTCCGTCTTGGGTTCAATCGGTCTTTATGGAGACCATTGGTCTTCTCACGATAAAAACCGTATCACGTATCGTTTGTCTCTCTGCGCACGACATGGAGGAGCTTGTGCGCATGGGAATCAATCGCGGTCGCTTGATAGTAATTCCGGAAGGCGTTGACTGCTCGTTCTTTCAGCCATCCGAGACCCGAGGGGATACCCGCGGAGGATCAGTCGTCCTACTCTCTGTGGGCCGACTCGTGCCTGGCAAAGGCTTCGAGAACCTGCTCCGTGGTTTCGCGTTGGCCCTAAAAGAGATTCCGCGAATGACTCTCACGATCAGGGGAGATGGTCCACTTCTACCCTCGCTTAGAAAGCTTGCGGCTACTCTAAACGTCGAAGACGCAGTAACCTTTCGGGGTAGGGTTGGGATGAGCGAGCTTGTCGGGCTCTACCAGAACGCCGACGTCTTCGTCTTGACCAGCTTCGCCGAAGGGGTGCCGAAGTCAATACTCGAAGCTATGGCCTGCGGACTGCCGGTTATTTGTTCCAACCTGCCGCAGTTCGAAGACTTGGTCGCCGATTGTGGAGTTTCTGTCGATCCAAGCGACGCGAAGTCCATCTCGCGTGGAATCGTCGAGCTTGCAAAGTCTCCCGAGCGACGTGCCGAACTCCGACTCAAGTGTAGAGATCGCGTGGCTGCGGGGTATGACTGGAACGAGGTCAGTCGGAGGAATACCGCTGTCCTAGAGGAACTGGCCGCGCTGCCTGGAGGAGGATCTTGACATTTGCGCCTCCTTCGACTCGCCTCCAAGATTCGGTTGGAGCCGGGACCGCTTAGGCGGAGTGATAAAGACGACTGACGTCACATTCAGGAACATTGTTGACCAGCTCTCTGCCGGACACCATAGCATCCCAGGGATCGGAGGTGAACCCGTGCGGGTTCTCAGGACCCGCCAAACTCTCCACTCTTGGCTTGTCGAGGCCGAGGTGCGTGGCCAAGATAAGACCCTCCATGTCATCGTGAAACGCCCAAGGGATCAACCGGACGCAACCACCCGCCAACTCGTACAGGCGGAACGAGAGGTCTCGGAGCGACTGACCCGCCTGCCCGGCCTCGAACCGGATGTTCGTGTCGCGTCGGTACTCGGCGTACTCGGGGACAATGACGCGCTGATACTGGAGTATGCCGCGGGAGAGGCGTTAGACAAGCTTCTCTCCGCCTCATCAGAAGAGGCGACCAATCTCGCTCGCACTGCTTCTGGGCGCCTCGGGGAGTGGCTGGCTAGGTTTCATGACAAGCAGCGTAAACGATCGCTAGTCGCGCAGATTGGTTTCCCTTCACAGATTCGGGGATACCAGACGACAGATTGCTCGGGGTTTCCGATTGCGGATTCCATGCGAGACCTCGGATTTCAAGCCGCGCCTATCGAGCAGTTCGTGAAGACCCTTGAGAAAGCAAAAGACTCTTTGCCTGACCGGTTCCTCCAGCCAACAGGAACGTACGGCGATTTCGGGCTATCGAACTTCGTTGTGACGTCGGCAACAGAAACCATTATTGTAGACATCCCACCGCGATTGTGCGTCGACAGCCCACTGCGCGATCTTTCCTCATTTCTCACGAGTGCGGTCGTAATCATGGCCAGGCCTTCGGCGATGCGGTCGAGAATCATGGGCACGGCAACGGAGAGAGTGGCCGGCGTGGCGTCCAGCTTCCTTCAAGGGTACGATCCGAACTGGGACCCGGACTGGCCAGCGCTGCACTGCGTTGAGCTCGCCACTTTGGTGTCCGCCTGGCGAGATGTTAGACATCGACGCGGGCTAAGGGCAAGGTCCATGCGTGCCTGGATCGAGTGGAAACTAGCTAGAGGGTTGAAGGAGCTTGACAACGCGCGTTAGTAGCCCCAACAAGGCTCGGTTCCTTACCGGTCCGACTTTGGGAGCACCACTCGATTCTGGTCGGGGAGAATTGCTCGCTAGATTTATTTCCGCGAATCTTGGAGAAATATCGGGGTGGAAGGTCCTCGACCTCGGCGCGGGACCCGGTGAGATCTCTTCGGGACTCGCTGCAGCGGCCACGGATGTGTTTTCGGTTGACCTGAAGCTGGCGGCCCTCCAATCAATACGGTTGGCGGTTAGCAAGACTGGACGGGCAGGCCCGGTCGCAATTCGCGCCGTAGCAGAAGCCCTCCCATTCGCCGATGGTACGTTCAATCTTGTAATCCTCAACGGAGTGCTGGAGTGGATCGGCTCCACTTCGCCATCGCCAATCCAGACGCAACGCCGAGCGCTCAAAGAGATTCGCCGCGTACTTCGCGAGGATGGAATCTTATACTTGGCGACCGAGAACAGATTGTTCCCAGCCCATCTGGCAATCGATCCACACACGCACCAACTTTTAGTCAACGCCTTACCGCGGCCAGTCGCAAGAGCGATAGGCAAACTCACGCGCGGCAAGCCATTCGGGAACTACATCTACACCTACTGGGGGCTCACAAGTCTGGTCCGCGAGGAGTTTTCAAGAGTGACCGTTTTTGCCCCTCTACCGCACTACCATCATCCTTACCTCTGCTACCCGTTGGACAGCTCGAAGAAGATCAGGGAAGGCGGATTGGGGCTTCTGCAGGCTCGAGGCCTTGGGCTGAAATACCGGCTGTTGGTCGCATACGCCATGATTGTAGCATCACTCCGCCTAAATCGTCCTTTCCTGCCGTACTTCGTCCTGCTAGGTGAAGCCTCTCGTCCCGAACAAGCTACAGGAGCGAACCTTAGTGCCAACTAGCGCAACCATTCATCGAAATCGAGTGACGACAGAACGGCCGGAGCAGGTCGGTCCCCGTGGAGACCTGAGGCGCGTTCGGGTCACAATCGTGACCTACCCGTATCGTGACAGAGTCGGCGAGATTACACTCCAAAACTTCCTGCGCATGTTTCCTCCCAAGTCGACGTCTTTGCGCGTCGTGTCGGGAGCCGTGACTTTTGACCAGAATTCGAAATCCGCAGTTTCTGGAGGCGGGCTCTTAGAACCCAAGCCATCTCTTCGAAGGCGGATTTTCAACTATCTGCTCGCCCAGGTCCGATTGGCGATAAGTCTCTACCGTATTTCTTCCTCGACTGATCTCTTCATTTTTCATATCGGGATGACGGCCCAACCCATGCCAATCCTCGCCGCGCGCGCCCGTGGCAAACATACGGTCTTGGTCTTCACTGGTGCGCTGGACAAGACTTTGAAGCACCTGATGACGCTGGAGCGCGGAACCTTAGCCGCTCTGGCGACCCCCGTGAGCACGGTTGTGCAGTTTGCCTCACTGATGGTGGCTAACAAAGTTGCGGTCCAGTCCGAGGCTGTAGTGAGTTTTGCAGGCCTTAATCGGTGGCGTCAGAAACTCGTCGTCTTCGGAGCGATTCCGGTTGACACGAAGTCATTTCGTGCGGAACGACCGCTCGGCCAACGGAGAGAAGTCGTTGGGTACGTTGGTCGTCTAAGTCCGGAGAAGGGAGTTGTTGACTTAATCGATGCTCTCCCGACGCTCCTCGAGATCCGCCCCAAGGTGGAAGTACTATTCGCCGGTGAAGGCCCACTCGAGCCCCTGTTGACGACCACGATTGCGAATCTTGCTGAGAGAGCCCGGGTTCGATTTATTGGATGGATCAACCACGATGAGTTGCCAGATCTTCTCAATAATATCAAGGTCCTCATTCTCCCCTCCCGGACCGAGGGATTGCCGGCGGTCCTTGAAGAAGCGATGGCATGCGGCACAATCGTCGTCGCGACCGCCGTCGGAGGTGTCCCGGATATTATTTCGGATGGCAGTACAGGATTTCTTCTTGAGGGATCGACACCGTCAGCGATCGCCAGCAAGCTCAACGAAGTCCTTCAGCGCGAAGACCTCGAAACCATCTCTCATAACGCACAACAGATGATCTTGACGAAGTACTCTCTCGAAGTAAAGGCTGCGGAGACGGAAGCTTTCGTCGCAAAGCTCACATCGAGGCGGTAGAGGTGAGAAAAAAGCGCGTAGAACAACGCCCGCGTTGTCGGACACTCGCTCCCAATCGCCCCTGCGTCTTCGAACCATGGTTTATTAGAAGACCTGGTGATGCCGCACGAGTCGGTTGGGACGAAGGTGGATAACCCATTGTCTCAACATGCAATCGACAAACCTGACGCCTCTTCATCTACTTCGATAGAGGGGCAGCGATCCGAAGCGACAGGTGGCGGACTTCCAGCGACACGTTGCTGGTTGTGCGGCACGACATTTCTCTCACTCGCGACCGCAATGACCTTGTCTTCGAGCGTGGAGGGGTACGAGATCTCGATTTATGGTAGGATATCGCCCCTATTTTGGGTATCGATGGGAGTCGCGGTCCTGGCCTATTCTGTTGGCTCTCATCGAGCTGCAACCCAGAAATCCACATGGTTATTGTCGATAAATCTCCTGGGACTCGCACTCGTAAGCGCGCTGCTCACCGGGCTCCCAGCGCTCGTTTACGGCACGTATTATACCCAATGGGATGTCTGGATCCATTTGGGTCAAGCGGCATCGATCCAATCGCTTGGTCGAATCAACTTGTCAGACAATTTCTATCCTGCATTGCACGTCCTTTGGGTCGCCGTCGCATGGGTTGGCGGTTCTTCCGTGTTCAACGCTGGCATCTTTCTTGGGTCAGCAGTCGAGGCCTTCCGCCCGCCGCTGACGTACGTCCTCTCCAAGCGCTTGTTTCAGGACCCACGGGTCGCGATTATGGCTGCCGCCCTCTCAGTCATTCCGGACGGGATCGTAGGAACATTTCCCGCCCCATGGTTCTACTCCCTTACACTCCTTCTCTTCTTGGTCCTCCTTCTTGTCCTGCGAGCGCAGATCCGAGGTACCGGCGTAAGCGCTTTGGTGTTAGTTTCAGCGGCAGGGTTGGTGACGGCGCACCCGCTAATCACGATTTTCTTGCTCCTTGCGTTCGTAATTTCTGGGATCTTGTCCTTCGTGTTGGCTCAGGGTCGGCCACTCAAGCCTCGGATAGGCGAGAGCTCTCCTCGTGCAACCTTTGTTGTGTTCTTGGTCATCTTGTACCTAAGTTGGATCGCCCTGCTCACTCTCGTTCTTCAGGTCTCAGTTGCTCGACTGGTCGAGGCCTTCAGAAACGCTGGTTTGGTAGACCCGGTCCGGTATGGCAGGTTTTTTACACCTGATCTGGTCGTCAAAACCTTTGGGGCATCCCTCCTGCTGGGCCTATACGCCCTTGGCGCATTCGTTATGTTGCGATCGTGGGTCCTCGACTTTGATCGGCCCGATGTCCGCCTCATCACCAGCCTGATGCTTTCAGCAGTCGTGCTAGGCGTTGTGTTCGAGGTGATCGCCTCGGCCTCACTTCTAGCGGATTTCGTCCAGAGACCTTTGAACGTGCTCGTGCTTTTCCTCCCGCTCTATGCGGGGGCATTCGTCGTTCGTTTCGCGAGTCGGTTCAAGTCTGCGCCGCGATTCGTCATCCAGAACGCGGCAGTCTATATCCCGTTCGTGATCGCAATTGCAGCGATGTTTCCCTCACCGTATGTGGCGCTCTTTAACTATCAAAACACCCAGCAGCTCTATTCATCTGTTGACTGGGCGGCGACGAACCTTCCGGATAACGCAAGCGTTCTCTCGAACGCTTATGTCGGTCGCTTCGCCTACTATCCGTTCTATACCGACGAACCAGGGTATTCCAAGCTCTTTCATTACGAGAACACGCTTCCAAAGGCAATCGGGGAAGTTACAGCTGCGACGGGTCCGCCGTGCTATATCATTTCCGACCGGGAATCAGTGCTCGCCGCGACCCTCGATCTCAGAGCATGGGACTTTCCTACAGCATCTGACGTCAAGATACTAGAGCAGCTACCGGGTGTCGCGCGAATCTACGACAACGGCGATGTCGCGATATACTCGCTGGCGAGCTGCTAGAGTCAAGCAGTAACATATGGAGAGGTGACATCCAACACGCATCAAGCAACGGTAGTGAGAACAGAGCGGTTGGGACATCTGTGAGACTTGGGTTTCGCGAAACCCCTTGGGATCTTTGGGTCCTGATCGTCTACCAATTCGCAGCGAGCGCTGTCTTGCTCGTGCTTGGGTTTGGCAACCCGGCGTTGCTCCTGATGGTGGGGTTCGTTCCCGGATACCTAACCGTGGCAGTGCTCTTTCCAGAAGAGGGCAAAATCGACTGGTTGGAAAGAATCGTCTTGAGCGCAGGAACGAGCTTAGCGGTAGTCTCGCTCGTCGGAATTGGACTCAACTTTACGCCTTGGGGGATCACAATCTCGTCCCTAACGACGACTCTGACGGGATTCGCAACGATCGTCGGGGCAGCAGCGTATTGGCGAAGAGCGAGGCTCCCGCCTGTGGATCGATTAGCGGGCGCTCTTGAGTTTCGCTTGTCAACCGTCATGGGACGCACCGCGTCCGAAAGAGCCGTAACTCTTGGCCTTGTTGCGACAACGGTTGTCGCATTATTGGTGATGGGCTTCGTCGCTCGAAGCTATGGGCCTCAGCCCCGCTTCACGGAATTCTATGTCCTTGGGCCACGTGGCACTGCCGCTGGATATCCTGCGCTCCTGAATCGCTCCGAGCCAACTAATATCTCCGTAGGTCTGATCAACCACGAATCTGTAAGCGAAGACTATCTAGTCCGGATCGAACTAGTCGCCCTGTCGGTTGCTTATAACGCGACGTGTGCCTGCAATCAAACATCGGAATCGAACCGGACGTTCTTGACATCATTGAACGTCACGCTCAGGGACGGGCAGAGCTGGACTCGCCAATACCTACTGGTCATCGATTCCACGGGACTGTGGAAGGTGGAACTTACCCTATATATGGGTGGATTGAGAACCGATCAGCTGTTGTTTTTTGACGTCCGGGTCGAGTAGCCTCGAACTTTGTTAACCTGGGGAGAAGAGTTGGAAAGGTGGGCGTGGCTCTCCGCCACGCCCTTTGGGCCTGTCGATCAGTCTTCCTCCACCGTGAAGATGATCGTCGCCGGTGCGCCGGAGACCGTCCGCCTGAAGCCGTCGCTCGGGTCCACGGTGAACGTCGCTCCGAGGTCCGCCTGGATCCGCGTGCCGTCCGGCAGGCCGTCGTACACGATCGTCATCGTGAACGACACGGAACCGCCCGCCCCAACCGCCACGTCGACCCAGGAGACCGTCCACCCAGAGGCGCAGCTCGCCTCGTAGGCCGGCTCGCTGTCCGGACTCGGTCCGGTCGCGCCGCCATAGACGACGGATCCGCTGCCGACGCCGTCCGGGAGGCTCACCACGAAGATCAGATCCGGGAGCGCGTCCGCGCCGCCGCACAACCCCTACTCCGCGTGCCGTGCTCCCGGGTGAATGCGGCCGAGCCGTCCCGATTACGCCCGCCCAGAGTCTTGCAGTTCCTTCGAGATCTGCAGGGCGATCAGGCCCAGGAGATAGCCTCGCTCCACGCGCGTGTGAGCCGCGGCCGCTCGCTCGAGCGGGTAGGTCGCGGCGAGGGGCACCCGAAGCCGGGCCTCGATCGCCGCCTTCGCGAGCGCCGAGAACTCCGCGAGGCCGTACTGCCCGTCGTACGCGGCGAATCGAAGGTTGGCTCGTCGACGCGGCTCCGGCTCGACTCCGTTCGGGTACGCGACCCGCCCGTTCGTCCGGACGAAATCGATGCATCCCTCGAGGCCGTCTCCGCCGGCGAGCGCCAGGATCGCATCGAGGCCGTCCGGGGCGAGCGACTTCAGGCGTCGGACGTCGTCCGGCTTGCGGACATCGATCACCGCCTCGGCCCCGAGCCGCCGGACGAGCGCTTCGGCCTCGGGCGTGGATCCGGTCCCGATCACACGAGCGCCGCGGAGCTTCGCGAACTGCACCGCGAGGGTGCCGACTGCCCCGGAGGCTCCAACGATCAAGACGGTCTCGCCCCGACGCACCTGCAGCGCGTCATCGATCCCTTGGAGCGCGGTCAATCCCGTCGTCGGTGCGGCCCCCGCTTCCAGCAAGTCGAGGTGCTCCGGAAGGCGGCCCACGCTGCTCGCGTCCACGGCGATGTACTCCGCGTAGAACCCGCCC
>WNGH01002660.1_pt2 | contig 26744 bp, 28 predicted proteins | sample 5400631 | NCBI WGS metagenome assembly WNGH01 (sample SAMN13153373, study PRJNA577476) | soil metagenome | isolation source: 115 cm soil or saprolite under Garry oak tree replicate 1 | place: USA:California | collected 2016-06-15
CAGCGAGAAGTTGTGCACGAGTTCCACGGCCACCGCGGCCGGCACCGCCCGCTCCGGCGGCGCGCCCGCTGCGCGGGCGGACAGCAGCGTCAGCGCCGGACGCAGCGCCTTCCCGCCGGCCGGAGTGCCCGTCGGCTTGCCCGCCGCGTCGCACAGGCCGAGGTGGTAGCCGGCCACGGGCCGGATGTCGGGGCTGAGCCTGGCGATCGCGGCCTCGATCCCCGGGCCGACGAGGTCGCGGGCGGTCTCCACCCCCGCCGGAATGGTCGCCGTCACGAGCCTGCTCCCGTCGTTGCCGTCGCGGCCGGCCGGGGGCCGGCCCGGTCGTGTGCGGGCTGGCCCCCCAGCCGGCCGGCCAGCCCGTGAGTCATCTCTTCCGCAGCACGCTGCCCACTACGCACGGCACCCTCCATCGTGTCCGGCCAGCCTGTGTCGGTCCACGCCCCGGCGAGTACCAGGCCAGGCACCGATGTGACGGCTCCTGGCCGGAGGGCGCCTACCCCCGGCGCCTGCCGGAACGTCGCGCGACGTTCTCTGGTGACGAAGAAATCTGTGACCTCCGCCCCGGCCGCCGCCGGGAACAACTGCTCGAGCGCGGGCAGGAACTCCTCCCGCAGCGCGGCCGCGGGAACGTCGACGTAGCCGTCGGCGGCCGACAGCGATAGCGCCAGGTACTGCCCGGCCGCCAGGCCGGACTGCCTGGTCTTATCGAATACCCACTGGACCGGCGACTCCACCGCCGCCGCGAACGGCAGGTCCGTGACCCGGCGGTCGTAGACGACGTGCACGTTCACGATCGGCGAGGCGCCAAGGCCGTCCCAGCGGGTGGCGTCGGTCACTCCGGCCGCGCCGGCCAGCCGGGCAGCCTGGGCCGCGGGCACGGCAAGCACCACGCCGTCGGCGAGCAGCGCCAGGCCGGCCTCGTCGGCGTCCTGGCCGCCCTGCCCGCCCTGGCCACGGGGACCGGCATCGCCGGCCTCGGAGTCCGGCGGCAGCGGACCGCCGTCCGCCCGAACCGCGCCGTCCAGGCGGTCCGCGCCGCTGCGGTCGTAGGTCAGCCCGACCCGCAAGCCGCCGCCGCGCGCGCGCCGAGCAGCGCCATCCGGATCACCGTCGCCGCCAGCGCCAGGCTAGCGTCGTCCCCGGCAATGTTCATGGCCGAGACGATGAACAGGTCCCACAGCAGCCTGCGGGCACGCTCGCTCTGGCCCTTGCCGGCCAGCCAGGTCCCCAGCGCGATACGGTCGGCCGCCGGATCGGCCGGGTCCACGCAGCGGAGCGCCAGGGCCGCCCTGGCCACCTTGAGTCGCTCCGCCAGCGGCAGCAGCCGGTATCCGGTCAGCGCCTGGCCCATGTGCAGCGGGCCGGGCAGCCCGGTCCGCCTGAGCCTGGCCTGGCCGCGCGCCGACACGACCGTGACGTCGAACCGCTCCTGAACGGTCACCAGGTCGGTCGCGCCGAGCTTGGCCAGCAGTTCCTGATAGCTGGCGCAGCAGCGCAGGAACACGTGCTGGCCGTTGTCGATGCTCAGCTCGCCGCGGCTGAACGAGGACGCGGCGCCGCCGAGCCTCGGCCTGGCCTCGAGCAGCGTGACCTCCAGCCCGGCCTCGCGCAGCCCGATCGCCGCGGTGATCCCGGCCAGCCCGCCGCCGACGACAACCACGTGGCCCCCGGTCATGGCCGGCCTCCCGGCGCGCCCGCGCTCGCGGCCTGTTCTCGCTGGCGGGCCCGCGGGCGCCTGGCCATCCCGGCCAGCGCGCCGGCCGCGACCATTGCCTTCTCCCTGGCCGGCAGCGACATCCTGCTCTCCAGCGCGACCTGCGGTGCGGCGCAGATGTGGTCGAGCAGCCGCGAGTAGATGCCGGCCATCGCGCCGGTCGACGCGGCGCTGCGCCGGTCGAGCAGCGGCATCAGCCGCATCCCGACCGCGTACCACTGCCTGGCCCGCTCGGCCTCGAACCTGATCAGGTCGCCAAGCTCGCCGGACAACGTGCCTCGGTCGTCCTGGCCGCCCGGGGCGATCGTGCAGCCGAACCGCTCGATGTCATCGGCGGGCAGGTAGACCCGCCCGTTGCCGAGGTCCTCGCGGATGTCGCGCATGATGTTGGTGAGCTGGAGCGCGACGCCGAGAGAGTCGGCCAGTGGCTCGGCCGCCGCCGGGTCGCTGCTGCCGAACACTCCGAGCGAAAGCCTGCCGATCGACCCCGCCACGCACCTGCAGTAGTGCTCCAGGTCCGCGAAGGTGGCATAGCTGGTGCCGCGCACGTCGGCCTCGCAGCCGTCGATCAGCTCGCCGAACGCGCCGACCGGGATCGGGAACCTGGCCACCGCGTCCCCGAGCGCGATCAGCACCTGGTCATCGGATGTGCCAGGCCCGCTGTCGTGGTCGTCGGCCCTGTCGCCCCCGTCGCCCAGCGACCCGAGCGCGGACCTGGACCGCTCCAGGGCGGCGAACTTGTCGGAGGCCGGCATCGAACCGTCCCCGATGTCGTCGATCCGGCGGGCGAGTGCGTAGACGGCAGACAGCGCCCTGCGCTTGTCGCCGGGGAGCAGGGCGATCCCGTAGGAGAAGTTCTTCGCCTGCTGCCTGGTGATCCGCTCGCACTCCCGGTACGCGTCCCTGACCTTGTCGGCGGCTGGCGCGCGCCGTGCCACGGCGGTCACCTGCCCCTCGTGAACGCCGTGACGAGCTCGGCCGCCGTCCTGAGCCGGCCCGGCCGCGGCGTGGCAGCAAGCACGTCGTGGTCGGCGGCCGCGATGGCGGCGAGCGCCGCACGGCCGCCGGCCACGTATCCGGCCACCGCCGCCCGCGCCGCGCCGCGCAACGTGCCGACCAGCGGCGCGCCCGCGTCGATCAGCGACCTGGCCCGGCCGACCTCGAACGCCATCAGCTCCCTGACCACCGGCCCCGCCTGGCTCGCCGCGAGATCGCGCTCCGAGCAGTCGTGCACGGCCAGGTCCTCGAGCGGCAGGTAGATCCGGCTGGCCCGGAGATCCTCCGCGACGTCCTGCCAGTGCTCGGCGAGCTGCAGGCCGGTGCAGATCAGGTCGGACTGTTCCGCCCGCGCCGCCGAGAAGCAGCCGAATACGTGCAGCACGATCCGGCCGACGGGGTTGGCCGACAGCCGGCAGTAGCCGGCCAGGTCGTCGAATGTCCGGTACCTGGTAACCACCTGATCTTGCTGGTTAGCCCGGATCAGGTCGACGAACGGCTGGCTGGGGATCGCGCACTCGGTGACGGTGCGGGCCAGCCCGCGGACCGCGGGCAGCGTCGGCCCCTCCTCGCCGCCGACTGGCGCCGGGCCCGGCTCGCCGATCGTGGCGTACAGCCGGCCGACGTCGGCCTCGAGTTCGGCGAGCAGCCGCAGCCGTTCGGCGGCCGGAGCCTGGTCGCCGATGTCGTCGGCTGTCCTGGCGCACACGGGTGGCCGCGGGCGTCGCTTGCCGCGCTGGCTGGTCTGTCACCGGTTCTGCCACGTCCTCCCCCGGGGGCCACGGCTCACCCGCACCCCGTCCGTCCCGCCACGTTCCCTATTCCTGCAGGACTCTAAATCAAATGCAATCAATGACATCGACGTCACCTGATGCCGGTGTCGCATTTTCCCCGTTGAGCACTGCAAACGCCGGCCCGCATGAGGCGCTGCGGCGATGTGATGCAATGAACCTTTTCTCCGATTAAGAGGAGAATTATGAGCTTCTTCGCCCCGACGCTGCTGGCCTGGGAAAACTACCGACTCGCTAGGGATGGCCGGGCCGACTCGCCCGGAGTGCCGCAGGCCGCCTTCGCGTCGCTCGGGGCCGCCCGAAGGGCTAGTCTCTCCAGCATGACCTGGGAACCTTGCCGTGGCCCGGGAACAACAGAAGGACTAGTGTCCGAATATGACCAGGGAACCTCGCCAGGACGCGCTACCGCAGCCGACGTCGTCGGCGCCGAGCGCGGGTGGCGGGGTGCCCGCCGAGACCGCGCGCCTGAATGGCCTGGCCGTCGGCGCGGTGCAGCGCGCCCAGGTCGCCGACGGGCAGCCTGGCACGGTCGTCGCCGATAACGGGCTCGCCGTCGCCGCGCAGGAGACACCCAGGCGGCCGCCTGGCCCGAGCCGGGGCATCGGCGTCCGCCCGCGCCGCCCGTCGATGGGCGGCGGCATCCCTGCCCAGGGCCGCGAGCTGGGAACCCAGGGCAGGCAGACGGTTCGCCGGCTGCTCGAGGCCGGGCTGGCCGAGTTCGACGAGCGGGGATTTCAGGCCGTCAGGGTCGACGACGTCGTCAAGCGCGCGAAGACCTCGCACGGCACGTTCTACCTGTATTTCGCCAACAAGGACGACCTGTTCCGCACCCTGCTGCTCGATGCGCTGCACGACATGGAGCTGATTACCGACGACTTTCCCGTCGTTACGAGCAACGAGGCCGGCCGGGCAGCGCTGCGGCGCTGGATCGAGAGCTTCACGAACACCTACGCGGCCCACGCCACGGTGATCAGGGTGCTGAGCCAGGCCGACGTCGTGGGCGAGGAGGTCTACGGGGACGGACTGCGGATGCTGTTCCGCCTCTCCGAGGCCATCGCGCAGGGCATGACGGCGGCGCGCAAGCGCTCCGACCCGGCCGCCGGCGGAACCGGCGACCATGCCGAGCTCACCGCGCTGGCCTGCCTGATGATGCTGGAGCGGGTCAACTACCTGCTCAGCGTCGACGTGCGGTTGCCGCGCGAGGAGATGATCGACCGGCTGAGCGCCATCATCTACGCGGCCTTCCACGCGCCGTGACCTGAGTCCCGCCTGAGCCGCACCAGGCCCGCTCCTGCGGCGCGAGCAGGACCGGAAGTCCCGCGGCGCGAGCCGGACCGAAGGTCCCGCAGCCAGGCATTCGGCACGATCCAGGCTGAGCCCGGCATGCCTACCATCGTCGTGGGACATACCCTCGTGCCCCGCGCGGCACGTGCCCGCGCGGCTCGCGCCGCGGATCGGCATCATCGGGAAGGGGGCGTCGTGCGACGGCTGAGTCCGATCGACGCCCAGTTCACTGCCCGCGGTGTCGAGGCAGGGATCGCCGAACTCCCCGCCGCGGCAGGCCTGGCGCGGCAGTCGCGGCCACGGGCACCGAAGGGGTGACGATGCAGTCCCGGTGGACCGATATCGGCGGGCCCGTGCACTACCTCGACTTCGGCGGCCCGGCCGGGGCGCCGGTCATCGTGTGCGTGCACGGCCTGGCAGGCTCGGCGGAGAACTGGGCCGCGCTGGCGCCGCTCCTCACCGGCCGGTACCGGCTGCTCGCGCCCGACCTGGCCGGGCACGGCCTGACTCGCTCGATGGGCCGCGCCACCAGCGTGGCCGCCAACCGGGCCCTGCTGCACCGCTTCGTCGAGGCCGCGGCGGGCGGCCCGGTGCTGCTGATGGGCAACTCGATGGGCGGGATGATCTCGCTGATCGAGGCGGGCACGTCGCCCGACCTGGTCAGCGGCCTGATCCTGATCGACGCGGCGCTGCCGTTCGTGCCCGCGCGGCCCGATCCGCTGGTGACCGCCATGTTCGCGCTCTACATGACGCCGGGGATCGGGCGGCTCATCACCGCGAGCCGTCGCCGGATGTCCCCCGAGGCGGCCGTGGCCAGCGTGCTGGCGCTGTGCTGCGCTGACCCCTCGCTGGTGCCGCCCGGTGTGGTCGCCAGGCACGTCGAGCTCGCGCGGCAGCGGGCCGCCTACGCCGAGGCCGGGCCGGACTTCACCGCAGCGATCCGCTCGGTCATCGGCACCGCCGGCTACCTGCACGGCCAGGCATACCGGCGCCAGATCCACGCGGTCAGCTGCCCGGTGCTGCTGCTGCACGGGGCCGCCGACCGGCTCGTGCCGGTCACCGCCGCGACCGCTGCCGCCGGGGCCCATCCGTCCTGGTCGGTGGTCATCCTGCCGGGCGTCGGGCACGTGCCGCAGCTCGAGGCGCCGCGGGAGTGTGCGGCCGAGATCGTCGGGTGGCTCGCCGCGCACGGGCCGGGCGCCGCGCGGCGCGCAGCCGGGCACGGCAAGGAAGGGACAGGCAGATGAAGTTCAACCTGGCGGTTATCCTGCGGGAGACCGCCTCAGCGACGCCGGACAAGGCGGTAGCCGTGTACGAGGGCGGCTCAGCTACGGCGAACTGGACGCACTCTCCGACCGGCTCGCCGCCGGCCTCGAGCACGCGCCCGAGGTGGGGTTCCACCTCGGCCACTGCGGCGCGCGGATTTCATCACCTGGGCCGGCGTGCTGGCGCGGGCGGCATCCGGCGCCGAGGCCGCCGAGCTGACGCACATGCAGCTCTGCATGAACGCGGACATCCCCGGGCGCCTGTTCGACGTCCAGCCCGACGACGTGGTGATCACGGTCCTGCCGCTGTTTGCTGGCGGCGATCCGGCGCGACCGGGCCACCATCTTCGAGGGCGTTCCCGCCATGTTCGTCGGGCTGCTTGCCCACCCCGACCTTGGCCAGTACGACCTGTCCTTGCGCCACGGGCCGTAGTCGCGGTCGGAACGCCAGTTCGAGTGCCCGTGTCCCGGCAGGTCGATCCCGATCGCCGGCCGGCCGGCCAGCACGAGCGTGTCCCAGGTGTGGGCGTTATGGCCGCCGCCGTGCAGCAGCACGAGTTCGGGCGCGGCGCCGCCCCAGGTGATCGCAATGACCGACTGGGCGGGCGCGGGCGCGAAGGACCGCCGGGCGACGGCGGGCAGGCTGCTCATGGCCAGCTCGGCCTCGCTGGCGTTGTCGCCGATCATCGCGAACTTGTCGCAGTCATCGCCGCTGCTCATCGGCCTGCCTCCTACTCCAGCCACGAGGAGATCGTTGCGATATCTGACATACCATCCGGCCCGACGGACCGCACGTTCAGGAGGTGACGCCGGCCGCAACCCCGGTCGTGGACACCGCGCCGGGCGGATACGCCTCGCGGGCCCGCAGGAACCGGCCCCTGCGTCCCGAAGTATTTTCACGTATCGTGCAAATGAATCCGGGTCGTCCCGCGTGCCGACCACCGCGCCGAGTTTCATGATCTAATAGAGGGTACTGTTTGTTCATGTCGATCGCCATCGCCGACGAGCACCGCGAGCTCGCCAAGACCGTCTCCGGCTTCCTGACCGCCCGAGGTGCCCGCGCCGCCAACCGCGCGCTGCTCGAGGCCGACTCCGAGCAGCTCCCCGAGTTCTGGAGCGAGCTTGGCGGGCTTGGCTGGCTCGGGCTGCACCTGCCAGAAGAACACGGCGGGTCCGGCTTCGGCCTGTCCGAGCTCGTCATCGTCGCCGAGGAGATGGGCCGGGCGGTCGCGCCCGGGCCGTTCATTCCGACGGTGACGGCCAGCGCCGTGCTCGCGGCGATCGGCCCGGCTGACGCGCAGGCCAAGCTGCTGCCCGGCCTGGCCGACGGCTCGGTCCGCGGCGCGGTGGCGCTGGGCGGCGACGTTCACGTGACCGGCGGCGCTGCCTCGGGGCCGGCCGGCGTGGTGCTCGGCGGGCACCTCGCCGACGTGCTGCTGGTCGGGACCGGCGACGACGTAGCCATCGTGGACTGCCGGGCCGGCGGGATCTCGGTCACGGTGCCGGCGAACCTCGACCCGGCGCGCCGGGCCGCGCGGGTGACACTGGACGGCGCCGCCGCGAAGGTCGTGCCCGGCGGCCGGCAGGTACTGACCGACCTCGCGCGCGTCCTGCTGGCCGCCGAGGCGACCGGCGTGGCCAGGGAGTGCACGACCATGGCGGCCGAGTACGCGAAGGTGCGCGAGCAGTTCGGCCGGCCGATCGCGATGTTCCAGGCGGTGAAGCACCACTGCGCGAACATGCTGGTGGCCACCGAGCTGGCCACCGCCGCCGTCTGGGACGCGGCGCGGGCTGGGGCCGGCGGCGGCGAGCAGCTCACTTACACCGCGGCGATGGCGGCCACGCTCGCGCTGGCGGCCGCCGACCTGTGCGCGAACCTCAACACCCAGGTGCACGGCGGGATCGGGTTCACCTGGGAGCACGATGCTCACCTGTACCTGCGCCGGGCCACCGCCATCGAGGCGATAGTGGACACCGAGGCGGCCGCGCTTCAGGTCGCGGACTGCGTGCGGCAGGGCGTCCGGCGGGAGAAGGCGATCGACCTGCCGGCGGAGGCCGAGCCGATCCGCGAGGTCGTCCGCGAGTTCGTCGCGCGGATCGCCGACCTGGACGCGGACGGCCGCCGCAAGGCGATGATCGAGGCCGGCTTCGTGATGCCGAACTGGCCGAAGCCGTGGGGCCGCGACGCCGAGGCGGTCGAGCAGCTGGTGATCGAGCAGGAGTTCGCCGCCGCCGGGATCAAGCGCCCGTCCTACGGGATCACGAGCTGGGTGATCCTCACCCTGATCCAGTACGGCACGCCCGAGCAGGTGTCGCGCTGGGTGGTGCCCGCGCTGAACCAGGAGGTGATCTGGTGCCAGCTGTTCAGCGAGCCGGGGGCCGGATCGGACGCGGCCGGGATCAGGACCCGGGCGACCAGGACCGACGGCGGCTGGCTCATCAACGGCCAGAAGGTCTGGACCAGCGGCGCGCACTACAGCAGGTTCGGGCTGGCCACGGTGCGGACCGACCCGGACGTGCCTAAGCACAACGGCATCACCACGATGGTCATCGACCTGAAGGCCGACGGCGTCTCGGTCAGGCCGTTGAAGATGGCGACCGGCAACTCGGACTTCAACGAGGTGTTCTTCGACAACGTGTTCGTGCCCGACGCCGACGTGGTCGGGGACGTCAACCGCGGGTGGACGGTGGCCCGCGCGACGCTGGGCAACGAGAGCGTGAGCATCGGCGGCGGGGGCGGCGGCATGACGATGCCGTCGGAAGCCTTCATCGCCCCGCTCGACGCGCATCCGGAGCGGCTGGCGGGCGGCGCCGGGCGGGTCGGCCGGCACATCGCGCGGAACCAGGCCATGGGCGTACTGAACCTGCGCAGCGTGCACCGGGCCGTGGCCGGCGGCGGACCCGGTCCCGAGGGCAACGTCACCAAGCTGCTGCTGTCCGAGATCGGGCACGAGGCGGCGGCCATCATGGCCGCGCTGGCCGGCCCCGACCTGGCGTTCCTCGACGGGACAGGCGCCCTCGGCGCGATGCTGGCGCTCGGGCACCGGGCCATGTCGATCGCCGGCGGCACCTCGGAGATCAAGCGCAACCAGATCGGCGAGCGGATACTCGGCCTCCCCCGCGACCCCCTGATCAAGTAGCCCAGACGGCGATCGGGCCCTAGTCCGGGCCCCAGTCCGGGCCCCAGTCCGGGCCCCAGTCCGGGCCCCAGTCCTGGCCCCAGTCCGGGCCCGATCGCCCCGGACCCCGAGTCCGGCGCCCTCTTGGTGCATGTTTCAGTCACTTCGGCGTCCGATTCGCGGCTTTTACGGCACTGAAACATACATCAAGTCGCGGTCACGAGCGACACAGGCACCGCGCCTGCCGTGGATGGCGTGTTCCAGGGCCGGATCGCTCCCGTGCGACTGCGTTCTTCATGATCGTGGTGGATTCGGGTCGCATAGACCAGTCAACCCACCGCGATCATGGAATCCGAGGACTTCTGGCGGGCAAAATGGCTATATTGCCGCATGGGTTCCCCAGAGACCGGCGCGGAAAGCGCGCTCGCGTACCCCATGCCCGGCCAGAACCCGGTTCCGGCCGGCGCCTACGACCTGCATGAACTCGGTTGCGTCGAGCAGGAGTTCGTGCTGCGCGGGTCGGCCACGTCCTACCGTCTCGCCGGCGACCGCTCGCGGGACGGCCAGCCGGCCGCGTCCCGGCTCGACGCGAAGCCAGGCGGGACGACTTCCACCGCGACTACTACGGGATCGCCACCGGCGGCATCCGGACCCCGTGGACCGACGTTCCGGTAGCGACGCTGTCCGGGCTCGGCCAGAGCGGCAGCTTCTTCGCGTCTCTCCTCGGCACCACCGACGACATCGGCTCGGACGAGCTGAGCCGCCTGTACCAGCGCGGCCCCGCCGGGTATCTGGTCAGGTTCGAGTCCGCGCTCGACTCGGCGATCGCGGACGGCTTCCTGCTCGCCGAGGGCCGGGCGCAGATACTGGGACTGGCAGGCACCGTGTTCGCGTAGTGCGGGACACGCCGCACGGCGGCCAGCCCCTGGCCAGCCCCTGGCCAGCCCCTGGCTAGCCGCGCCGCCGCTCGGGACCGGCCACGGGGTCTCGTTAACGCATGAAGGCGGCGAGCTTGTCGAGGTGGCCTCTCATCCGGTGCATGGCCAGCTCGCGGTCACCGGACTCCACCGCCGCGGCGATCCCCTCGTGTGTCCTGAGCACCTCGGCGCGGATCTGCTTGCGCGCCCGCGGCGCGAGCCGCTCGCTCTGGTCCGGCCGGCCGAGCCTGATCAGCGCCAGCGCCACCAGCTCGAGCACCCGGTTGTGCGCGGCGCCGGCCACCGCGGCATGCAGGTCACCCGCCGCCTCGTCCTGCTCCTCGTCGGGCACGGCCTTCTCCCGCTCGATCGCGGCCTGGATGCCCGCCGTGCTCGGCGCGTCGATCCTGGCGGCGGCCAGCCCGGCGAGGGCGACCTCGACGCCGGTGCGCAGCTCGGCCAGGTCGGACCGGCGCATGCCGCGCCTGGCCAGGTAAATCGCCGCGATCCCGGTCACCGCGCTCGCGCTGGGCTCACTCGCGAACAGCCCGCCGCCCGGCCCCCGGCGCATCCGGGCGATCTGGTGGTGCTCGAGCAGTCGGACCGCCTCCCGCAGCACCGCGCGGCTGACGCCCTCCTGCTCGATCAGCTGCTTCTCGGCCCCGACCAGCTCGCCCGGCCGCATCCGGCGGCCGACGATCTGCAGGGTGATCCGCCGCGCGACCGCGTCGGCCCGCTTGCCGTTGCTGAACTCCCCGAGCACGACGACGTCGTCCGGCAGCAGCTCGCGGGTCGGCTGGCGGCGGCGCAGAAACTCGCCCTCGGCCTGCAGGTGCTCGCGCATCCGGTGCCTGGCGAGCCCGGAGTCGCCCGCGATGAGGGCCGCGGCGATCCTGGCATGCGCGTGCGCGGTCTCGGCGCCGACCGCCGGGCCGAGGCTTCGCCAGTCGGCCGAGTACAGCATGGCCACCCGGTTGAGCACGTCGACGAAGAGCTCGAGTACCGGGTTCCGCGTGGCCGAGGCCAGCTGCGCGTGCAATGCGCCGGGGTCTGCGACCAGATCGGGGTCGCCTTCGGAGACGAACGAACGCAGCCGGGTCAGGTCTCGCTCGTCGAGCCGGCCTGGCGCCAGGTCGGTGACGATCTCCTCGAGCACGAGGCGAGCCTCGAACAGCTCGTCGAGCCTGGCTTCCACCCGGTACAGGTACAGCACGACCGCGTCGATGACCGCGTCCGCCGTCGGCTCGGTGATCACCAGCCCGCCGCCAGGACCGCGTCGCGTGTGCGCGACCTGCTGGTGCTCGACCAGGCGGACCGCCTCGCGGAACACCGCCCGGCTGACCCGGTAACGCTTCAGCAGGTCGGCCTCGGATCCGAGCAGCTCGCCGACCGGCCAGCCCATCGCCACGACGTCGCCGACGATCTGGTCCGCGACCCGCGCGGCGCGCTTGGAGGCCGGGCTTGGCCCGGGCCTGGCGGGCACGTCGTCCCGCGCCGTGGCCGTGCTGCTCGCCATCCGCACAGGCTATCCCGGTACTCGGCGCGGACGCCGTTCGAGCTGCCGTCCCGGGTCGGGCGGCGGGCGCGCGCATCGCTGTCGGGAACCGTCGGCGAGCCGACGCCGACCGCACGGCAGCGGATCGTGCGGGATTGCCGCCGGCCGGGCCTGCTACGGCAGCCGCTCGAAGCTGGGCGGCCGCCGTTCGACGAACGACCGGACGCCCTCGCGGAAGTCGGGACGGCCGAAGCTCTCCAGCATCAGCGCGCGCGCGTCGCGTTCCGCCGCGAGCAGGCCGGCGTGCACCTGCTGGTAGACCTGCCGTTTCATGACCGCCATCGAGGCCGGTGACGAGGTCGCCGCCAGGTCCCGCACGTACTGCTGTGCGTGCGCCAGCACCTGATCGCCCGGCAGCGCCGCGTTCACTAGGCCGAGACCCGCGGCCTCGGTACCGGTGACCTTGCGGGAGGAGAACAGCAGGTCGAGCGCGACCGCGGGGCCGACGAGGCGCGGCAGCAGCCAGCTGATGCCCCACTCGGCGACCAGCCCGCGCTGCGCGAACGCGGTGAGGAGCACCGCATCGGCGGCCATGAAGCGCAGGTCGCAGGCCAGCACGATGGGCACGGCCATCCCGGCGACCGGCCCGTTGATCGCCGCGATCACCGGCTTTGGCACCGACATCAGGTAGGTGTGCGTCCCGGCGTGCAGGTCATCTCCGCAGGACGGGTCGCCGGGGTCGGACGCGAGATCATCGGGCAGGGCAGGACCGGTGCGGTAGTCGCCGTCGCTGGCGGCCGACAGCCGGCTCATGTCGGCGCCCGAGCAGAATCCGCGCCCGGCGCCGGTGAGCACGATCCCGACCACCCGCGGATCACGCTCCGCCTGGGCGACCGCGTGCCGCACCTCGGCGCCCATCAGGTCGGTCCACGCGTTCAGCGACGACGGCCGGTTGAGCGTAATGGTCGCAACCGGGTCGTCGACCTCGAACAGGATCTCCTTGTACACGGTCACTATTTAACCCGCATCGGTGCCCGGCTTAGCCCAGATCAGCGTGTACCGCCAGTACAGCCTGCGGCGGTAGCGCACGCCGGGCAGGACCCGCGCGGCGAGGCTTCGCGTCTGCCGGTAGCTCAGCGGCGGCGGCCAGATCACCGGGGAGGTATACGGGGCGGTGGGCGCGCCGGCTGCGCCGCGTCGGCCCCACGCGCCGGCGGCCCGGTGCAGCGCGTTGCCGACCGCGGCAGGAAGGACGACGCAGGCGTCGGCCGGCGAGGCGCCGCGGGCGAGCCCCACCACGACCAGCGTGCCGCCCGGCCGCAGCACCTCCGCCATCCGGCGCAGCGCCGCGGCAGCGTCCATGTGATGCAGCGAGGCGACCGAGGTGACCAGGTCGAAGGACCCGGGCATGAACGGCGCGGCCAGGAAGTCGCCGCGGACGTAGCGGATGTCCGCGGCGTCACGGTGCGCGCTGGCCAGCGCGATGCTCCGCTCGTCCCGGTCGATGCCGGTGACCTCGGGAACGGACCTCCGCAGCTCGCGGGTGAGCGCCCCTTGTCCGCAGCCGACGTCGAGCGCGCGCCGGCAATCCAGGGGAATGAACTTAACTATCACCCGATGGTAGTGAAGATTGTGGTTCCATGGCTCCTGCGAAAGGTTGTTCCACGAGAGGGGTTCAGTGGCTCGGCGCATCATTTGCTCCCCTTCACCGGCTCTGGGACGATGATGTCAAGGGTCGGCCGGTTGGTCGCGGTGTCGGGCGGCCTCGGTAGGCTGCGTTACTGGTCTGCTGGTGGTACGACGGTCAGCATCGAATGTTCGGCCGACCCGCCACGGGGTAGGCCGGGCAGGACCCCGCGACCGGTCGGCTGAGAAGGGACGAGTGGCTGACTTGAGTCTGGCCATGCTGAATCAGGTGCTCGAAGCCGCCCTGGCATTCATGATCCTGCTGCTGGCGATGTCGGTGGCCGCGATCGTCCGGGTAGATACCACCGTCGGCGGTAACACGGAAGCACGAGCCGACGGCGAGTCCGCCGCCTCCGCGGCCTCCGCGGCCGGCCGGCCGACGGCCGTGCCCGCTCCCCCGCTGTGGGCGGGTCAGGCCCGCGGCAACCTGACCGCGTCGGGCCCGGCCCCGCGCAAGCCCGGCTTGTTCGGCCCGCGCTATGAGGCGCGGCACGTCAGGGGAAGGATGCCCAGGCCGAGACAGCCAGGCCCGACCGGGCCTCCGTGGGGACCCGCGGCGCCGCCTCCCGGGCTGCCGCAGCAGGGCTCGGAGCGCTGGATCTGAGCGCCGGTCACCCGGACCGTTCAGCCCGCTGGCGCGAGCAGCCCCGCTCTCGCCGTCTAGCCGGCAGGTGCCGAACGCGGCACGGTCGCACCGCAAGGTGCCGCCGCCGATAATCCCGTGAACCAGAGCGGCTCGCCGCACGTGTTTAACGTGAGGTCGGCGGCAGAGCCAACCCTTGACGTGCGGGTGAGCCAGGGCCAGATCCGCCAGGCTGGCCCAGGCTCTGCCGCCGACCCTCTCAAGCCGTGCTCGACGCGGCCGCCGGATCCTTCCCGGCCGGCTGGTCAGCGGCTTCACACCGGCAGCGCAGCGCCGTTGACCAGGCCGGTTTCCGGCGCGGCGAGGTACAGGTAGCTGCGCGCGATGTCGGCGGCCTTGGGCCACGCGTCGTGGTCGGACGCGGGCATCGCCGCCCGGTTCGCCGGCGTGTCGATGATGCTCGGGACGACGCAGTTCACCGTGACCCCGGTGCCGCGGACCTCGTCGGCCGCCATCGAGACCAGGTGCAGCACTCCGAGCTTGCTCACCGAGTACGCGAACCCCGAGCCCTTGGACACGACCCCGGCCCGGCTGGCGGTGTGCACGATCCGGCCAGCGCCCGCCGGCCGCATGACCCGCAGCGCGTGCTTGGTGATCACGGCGGCGCTTACCAGGTTCAGCATGAGCTGTCCTGTGAGCTCCCCGACGTCGGACTCGGCGAGCGGCCGGTGCGGCGCGAACCCGCCCACGGTGTTGATCACGGCCCACGGCGCGGGCGCCGAGTCGAGCAGCGCGCCGACCGTCTCGTCGGCGAGCACGTCGGCGCAGGAGTAACGAACTCCGTCGAGCCGGCGTTCGGCCGCAGGTTCCGCCTTGTCCACGCCGGCGACCGAGGCGCCGGCCGCGGCGAAGGCCGCCGCCACGCCCGAGCCGAGCGCGCCAGCGGCGCCGAAGACCATGACCGCCAGGCCGGCGTAGCTCTGCTCAGCCATCCAGAGCTCCCTTCCGTTCGCCCGCGTGCGGGCGAAGCGAGGCGACGAGGTAGGCCACCCCGAACGGATCGTCACAGTAGCGGACCTCGGTGGTGACCTTACGGCCTCGCAGTGCCCCGGCCAGAACCTGCCACGCCGGGCGACCAGTCGCCATCAGCTCGCGCGCCAGGCCGGCATCGACCGAGAGCAGCGCGTCGAGGCGCCCGGTCCGGATCGCGTGCTCGACCGCGGCGTCGAACCCGGCGCTCCGCTCGTCGAAGTAGCCGGGCGCCTTCAGCGTCCGCCGCGCGCTGCCGTCGGCCATGACCAGCAGCGCCGCCCGCTCGCGCGCGGCGGCGAGCGCCGCGCCGGTGTCCGCGCACCGGCCGGTCGGCTCGTCGTGGCCGACGGACCGAAGGATCCGGTCGCCCGCGTAGCCGGTCTGGCCGAGCAGCCAGGCGCCCACGCCGAGAGCGGTCGGCAGGCCGGACGACGGCGTCGGACCCGCCCCGGCGTCCCCGCCAGCCTGGTCCGCCTGCCCGGTCCCGCCCGGCCGGGCGCGGGGCGCGAAGCCGGCCGTGTCGAACGTGCGACCGGCGTCCCATGTCGTCGTCCGCTCCGCGGCGCCCACGACCACTGTCACGCCGGGGGCCGCAGCCGCCAGTTCGGCCACCGCTGCCAGGCAGGCGCCGCGCAGGTCGGGAACGACGGGGTCGGCCCCGGTGACCTCGCGGACGAGCAGCGGTGCCGCGGGACACAGGGCGGCTGCGATGATCACCGGCTACGCCAGGCCCCTGACCGCGCGGGCCGGCGGCGCATCGCCCCGGATCGCGGACACCATGTCCAGTGCCTGCCTGGTCTGGATGACGTGGTGGGCGCGGAAGATCCGCGCGCCCAGCCAGGCGCTGACCGCCGTCGTCGCCAGCGTTCCCGCCAGCCGGTCAGGCAGCGGGAGATTAAGCGTCTCGCCGATGAAGTCCTTGTTGGAGACCGAGACGAGCACCGGCCAGCCGGTCGCGGTCAATTCCGTCAGGCGCCTGGTGACCTCGAGCGAGTGCCAGGTGTTCTTGCCGAAGTCGTGCGCCGCGTCGATCACGATCCTGGCCGGGTCGACGCCGGCGGCGACCGCGCGGGCGGCCAGCCGCTGGGTGTGGGCGAGCACGTCCGCCACCACGTCGGCGTAACTGAGCCGGAACGGCCTGGTCCGCGGCGGCAGGCCGCCGGCGTGCGAGCAGACCAGTCCCGCGCCGAACTCGGCAGCCACCTCGGCAAGCTTGTCGTCCCAGCCGCCCCAGGTGTCGTTGATCAGGTCGGCCCCTGCCGCGCAGGCCTCGCGGGCGACCTCGTGCCGCCAGGTGTCGGCGCTGATCACCAGGTCCGGGTAGGAGTCCCGAACGGAGGCGATGAACCGCGCCGTGCGCCTGATCTCCTCGGCCGCGCCCACTTCCCGGCCAGGTGCCGCGGGGACTCCGCCGATGTCGACGATGTCGGCACCCTCGGCGATCACCTGATGCACCCGCTCCAGCGCCGCATGCTCGTCCCAGGTGTCGCCGGGCCGGAAGAACGAGTCGGGAGTGCGGTTCACGATGGCCATGACCAGCAGCCGCGCCGGCTCGAAGCTGCGCCGCCCGAGCCGCAGCACCGACTGCTCGCGCGGGTTCGTGGACGCCGCCGCGTCACCGGGAACTTCCGCCGCGTCGCCCGGGACCCCGGCGACGCTCACCGGGAGCCGCCGGGCCGGCCGGTCACCCATGTCGGGGCGGCATCCTGCATGCCCGGCTCCGGCCCCCTTCCGCCCTGCGTAGACGCGGCAGCCCCAGCCTAACCGAACCAGTCTCCGCTGCCCTGCCCCGCCGACTCGCCCGCCCGACTGACTGAAAGCCCGGGCGCCGCCCACCCGGCGACGGAGAACCCGCCGCCCGCCCCGCGACCCGAAGCCGCCCGCCTCCCCACGACATCGATGTGCCGCGGCCCCAGCCGAACAGCTCTGGCACATCGATGTCGCCCGGCGAGCAGGATCGTGAACGTCGATGTGGCCAGGGGTGCGCGCCGGGACGGGCTCGGGGCGGGCATGGCTCGGGACGACAGTCCGTTCGGACGTGGCACCCGGCGGTAAGGGAGGCCGCGGGTCAGGCGCCGAGCAGCCGCGCGAGGCGCCGGCCCGGCCGCCGGCTCTCGGTCAGCCGGACATGGTGCAGGAAGCGCCACCGCTTCCCGGTCAGCAGGAACTCCCCGGCCGCTGGCAGCGCGGCGACGCCGTTCATAACCGCGTCGGGATCGCCGGGGAACCGCTCCAAGGCGAGCCTGGCGTCGACCACGTCCGTCACCTCCCCGCTCGCCGGATCGATCCCCGCCAGGTGGGGCTTGGTCCAGATGTTGGCCCAGATCCGGCCCGCCGCCCAGTCCAGGTCGTTCAGCCCGTCCAGCCGCTGCCCGGCACAGCGCACCTTGATGATGCCGAGCGGGCGCAGAGTCCGCGGGTCGCGCCAGACTAGCTCGCTGCTGCCGTCGCTCGTCACCAGGCGCTCCCCGACCCGGCAGATGCCCCATCCCTCGCGGTTGTACGGGACGGTGTCGAGCAGGTCGAGCGTCTGCGGATCCCAGCGCAACGCGATCCGCTCCCGCCAGGTCAGCTGCCACAGGTAATCGCCCGCGTGGCACAGCCCCTCGCCGAACAGGTCAGGGGCGAGCGCGGCGCTCCGCTCCGGCTGCCTGGCGCCAAGCTCGTACCGGCGCAGCGCAGACTGCCCGTACAGGCCGACGCTCTCCCAGACGGTCGTCCCGCGCAGGACCAGGCCCTGGGTAAATCCGCCCTCGGGATGCGGAATCCGGCGCAGGCGCCGGAGCCGGTAGTACCTCAGGCGGCCACCTCGCTCCTGACAACGGCTCCGGGCACTCCTGGCCCGGAGCGCGCGGATGGCCCCGTGCCACGCTGACGCCCGGACCGCGCGGATCGCCCTGGACCGCGTAGGCCGGCAAGCGGCGAGGCCGGCGTGACCATGTCGTGCGCAGCGGCCTGGTGCCTAGCAGGTGATAGTACAGCGGGCCGTTGAGCCGTGCGCGGTGCCTGAGCCCGGCCGACGACCGCGCCACCGGCGACCCGGCCGGCGACCGCGCCACCGGCGACCGGGCCGACTGCGACGGGGCCGACTGCGACCGCGCTACAGCCGCCGCACCGACCGCGGATCCCGCCCGGCCTCGGCGGCGCCCTCGTCGATCAGCGCGTTGAGGTCGGGCAGCTCCGCGATCCCCTTCGGCAGGTACGACAGGGTCGGCAGCCAGCCGTCGGCCTGGCCGCCGATCAGGCGGAGCATCCGCGGCTTGTAGCCGCCGACCCAGATGCCGATGTCGTGCGCGATGCCGGGCCGTGCTTGGCCCCGGCCACCCGGTAGTGCCGACCGGCCACCCGCACGCCGCCCCGCTGGTCCGCGGCCCGCACCTCCCGGATGATCGCGATCGCCTCGCCGAGAGCGCCGACCGCCTGACCGGGGCTCAGCCGCCGCCCGCCGTTCGCCTCGGTCGCGTCCCAGAACGCCCCTGCCCCGAGCCCGAGCTCGACCCGCCCGCCGCTGAGCAGGTCCAGGCTGGCGGCACTGCGGGCCGGCACGGAGGGCTGGCGCGGCGGCAGGTTGATCACGTTCGGGGCCAGCCGGATCCCGCTGGTCGCGGCGGCGACAAAGGACAGCAGCGTGCAGGTGTCGAGGAACTGGGGCACGTACGGATGATCCTGGAAGGTGACCAGGTCGAGCCCGGCCCGCTCGGACAGCTGCGCGAGCGCGACCACGCGGTCGGGGGATCCGGCCGACGGCGTGATGAAGCTGCCGAACAGCAGCTCGTGCCCGTAGTCGGTCATTGCTTTCTGCCGCCGGTGGTCCGCGCCGGCGGGACGCCGTGCCGTCACGCGCCCGCAGCATACCCGATCAAGTTGAGTATTCAACCGAATCGGCGTTCGCGCGCGAGTTCGGTAACCACTGTGTTACGGTAGCCATGCGGTTACCGAAAAGGGGGTCACCGGATGGCCCAGGCACCAGCCGCTGGCGATCCGTTCGAGGCATTAGGCGACCCGCACAGGCGCGAGATCCTGCGCCTGCTCAGCGCCGGCGACAAGCCCGTCGGCGAGATTTCCGCGGCGTTGCCGATCAGCAGGCCCGCCGTATCTCGCCACCTGCGCGTGCTGAGGCAGGCCGGGCTGGTGGCCGAACAGGCACAGGGCACCAGGCGGATCTACCACCTGCGCAACGAGGGCCTGCACGCCATCCAGGCGTACCTGGAACATGTTTGGGGCGATGCTGCCGCCCGGTTCAGGCTGCTGGCCGAGAACACCGGCGACGGGCAGCGTCCGTGACGGAACCGCTGCGGCTGTCCTTTGACGTCGCGTGCTCGCGGGAGCACGCGTTCAGCGTCTGGACCGCGAATATCAGCACCTGGTGGCCGCGTGACCACACGGTCACCGGGAAGGCCGAGGTCGTCGTTCTCCAGCCGGACGTCGGCGGCAGGATCTACGAGCGAACCGCCGACGGGGCCGAGCACGACTGGGGCGAGGTGACCGTGTGGCAGCCGCCGGCCAGGCTGGCATACCTGTGGCACCTCGGGGCCGACCGGGCCCATGCAACCGAGGTCGACATCCGCTTCATCGCCAAGGACGAGGCCAGCACCAGGATCGAGATCGAGCACCGAGGCTGGGAGCGGCTGGGCGAGGCGGCCGACATCTGGCGCGCCCGCAACCAGACCGGGTGGCGGACCCTGCTGCCGCACTTCCTGGCCGCGATCGGGGCCGGACAGCCATGACGCCCGGCCTGCCTGGGCTGCCCGAGGCGTCCGGCAGGAACAAATGACCGACGACCGCGACAACCGGATGCGCGCGGCCGAGGATGGGAGCCGACGATGACGGTAGCCAAGGTGATCGGGTACACCACGAAACCGGAGTGCGCCGAGGAGAACGCGCGCCTGATCGGGAACGTGTTCGCGGAACTGGCTGAGCAGCAGCCCGACGGCCTGCGGTACGTCGCCTTCCGGCTCGACGACGGGGTGAGCTTCGTGCACGTCGCCCTGCTCGACGGCGACCAGAACCCGCTGACCACGTCGGCGGCGTTCGGCGAGTTCCAGGCCGGGATCATGGACCGCTGCGCGCAGGGCCCGGTTCCGGCCGACGCGACGGTCGCGGGATCGTACCGGATGCCCGCAGGCTGATCAGTGCCCGGGAGGCCTGGCGGGCGGCAGCCAGGGGGCCGCCCGTCCGCCGCGGCCCGTACGAGCTCAGCCGCGCCGCTGCTGCCAGCGCGGCTCGCGCTTGCCGAGAAAGGCCCGGATGCCCTCGCGGGCGTCGGGAAGCTGGCTCGTGGCCGCCATGACGTTGCCCGGCAGGCACGACGTGGTTGACCAGCCCCCAGTCGAGCGCCGTGCGCGCATCGATGACGTCACCGGACAGGGCCAGCTCCGCCGCCCGCTTCCGGCCGATGTTCCTGGCGATCGCCACCATCGGGGTGTGGCAGAACCAGCCGCCCTTACCGCCCGGGGCGGCGAACCCGGCGTCCTCGCTGGCCACCGCGAGGTCGGCGGAGGCGACCAGCTGGCAGCCGGCCGCGGTGGCGAGGCCGTGCACCCGAGCCACCACGGGCTGCGGGACCTGCTGGATGAGCGTCATCAGCTCGGTGCAGGTCATCAGCAGGGAGCGGACCGCCGCCAGGTCGGCGTCGGCGACCTGAGCGAAGTCGTGACCGGCGCTGAACACCGGTCCGTTGCCCGCCAGCATGATGCCGAGCGCGTCGCTCTCGCCGATCCGGGAAAACGCGGTGATCAGCTCGCGCATGTGCCCCAGGGACAGCGCGTTGCGCCGCTGCGGGCGGTTCATCGTCACGGTGGCGAACTCGCCGGACCACTCGACCAGGATGTGCTCGAACTCCATGACGGCCTCCTTCGCGCCCACGTGCAGCCTACGACGCGAGCATCGGGCCAGCGCCTAGCTCTCCGCGGGACGGCGGGCCAGTCAGCCGGCCGGGCCGTTGATGAGGGTCACGGCAGCCGAGTGGCGCTGGCCGGCCCGGTCGAGCCAGGTGATGCCGACCCGGTCGCCCGGATGGTGCCGCCCGAGCACGGACTGCAGCGCGAGCGGCGAACCCACCCGATTCCCGTCTGCGCTGACGATCACGTCCCTGGCCGCCAGGCCGGCCGCGCTGGCCGGGGAGCCGCCGAACACGCCGGCCACGACGACGCCGTGACCATGGGGCACCCCGCCCGCCGCGGCCTGGGTTGCTGACTCGACCGCGACGCCGAGGAATCCGGTCGCGCCGATATGCACGGTGCTCGAGGCCGCCCCTGACACGATCCGCCGCGCGATCGACAGGGCCCGGTTGATCGGTATCGCGAACGCCTGGGTCGCGCCGCGCAACTGGAAGCCGCCATGACCGGAGGCCGCCGTGTTGACGCCGATCACCCGGGCGGCCTTGTCGACCAGCGGGCCGCCCGAGTCGCCCGGCTTGATCGGCGCGTTGTGCCCGATCAGCCCGGTCAGCCGCTCAGTAGTGCCCGCCGCCGCGTCCGAGGCGGTAACCGACGCGCCGAGACGGATGATCCGGCCGGTCACGACCGACGGCGAGCCGCCGCGCCCGCCGGCGTTCCCGATGCCGATCACCTTCTGTCCCACGCTGGCCAGGGCAGAGTTGCCGGTCCGCACCGTCCGCAGCCCGGAGGCACCGCGCAGCTTGAGCACCCCGATGTCGTGGCTCCGGTCGTAGCCGAGCACGGTGGCCGTGTAGGTACGCCCGTTGCCGATGTCGGTGACCCTGATCGATGTGGCGCCCTCCATCACGTGGTTGTTCGTCAGTACCTCGCCTGATGGCGTCAGAACCAGCCCGGTGCCCGCGGCTTTCGCATGCTGGTAGCCGAGGGTCGTGACGATGTCGACCAGACCGGGATCGACGCTGGCGGCGATCGTTCCGGTGGACCGCGCCGCGTGCCCGGGCGAGATGACGTGGCTTCCTGAGTTCTCCAGTCCCCAGTAGCTCGCCAGCGCGATCACCGCGATGAGCAAGGCGGTCACGAACCTGTGCCGCACGGGCGGGCGGTTCGGCCGACCGCCGCGGAAGCCGGGCGGGCCGGGCGGGGGCGGCGGGGGACCGAACGGACCCGCCGGGCCGCTAGGTTCCATCGGCCCCGGCCAGCGCACGGGGCTCGCGGTGCCCGGCGCTGCTTCACCATCCTTGACCGTGGACCTGAAAGCGGGCTGAATGCGACCTGACCGCCGCCTCGGACTATTCCCCATCCGGTTGCACCAGTAACGACTCATGGCGACCGATCCCGGTCACCTCTGGGCTATTTACCTAATCCCTTCGCCGACGACTGGCAGGCGGCGCTCCTAGCCGACCCGGCCCGGTGCATCGCGGCCGACGTGCACGCGCTGGACGTGGCTATGCCGAGCGCGATAATCGCGGCCATGAGGCCGGCCACCAGGACGATCGGGATCGCGGCCGACGCCTGAGCCCAGCGGACCGCCGTCCGGAGCCAGGCCAGGACCGGGTTCGGGCCACGTTCCAGCAGTTCGGTGCGCGGCGGGCCGTCCTGCATGGTCAGCTTCGTGAAGATCGCGAACATCGAGGCGAGCCGCGGGTCGCGTGCCTCCAGGGCACGATCCAATCCGTTCAGAAGGGACTGCTGGGCGGCTGGCAAACTCACGCGCACCCACTGCCCTGGAATGACCCGGCCAAACGCGCTCCGGGTCGCCGCTGCCCGGCATGCCTGCCTACCAGTTGTACCAGCGGCGACGGCGCGACCGGCCGACTCCCTCGCCCATCCGGATCACGAAGCCGAGCAGCCACACGACCAGTGCGATCAGCGCGATCCACCACAGGACGTGCAGGCCGAAGCCGAGCAGTCCCAGAATGACGATGACGAGCAGCCCGATAAGGATCACCGACATCAGAAAGCACCTCTTTCCCCATTATCTTGCCAAGCAGCTACCCGCGTCATTTCCGCCAAACATGGGCCAAGCACCTCAGCAGGCCTCGGTCGTCGGTCGAGCACGGCACGCCGTCATGTCATAGCGGGCTCTGAAGTTCGCCACAGCCGGCTGAGAGCGCGGCCGAGCACGCTGAAGGCGATCAGGACAAAGAGTCCTCATGAGAGGTGAGCAAAGCTATGACCTCCGTGGTGTGGGCGAACATCGCCCTAGCCGTACCGTTCGTGCTAGCTATCGTCGGGATCCCGCTGTGGATGACCTGGAAGCCGGCGGACGTCAGTTCTGGGATCGGCCCCGCTGGATGACCGCGTCCCGGCTGCTGGCGACCTGCCCGGCGTCGATGCCGCCCGCGCGCCACGGCCGCGGGCAGCGCCACCGTCAGGCCCCACCCGGGCATGACCCCGACCCTGGCATGCGTGTCGGCGAACCTCGCTCCGAGGCGACCAGGAAGTCGCAAGCCAGCGCCAGCGCGCACATCGGGCCCGGCGTCGAGCCCGGCCAGTGCCTCCCGCAGCCCGCTCAGCAACCCCGCCGAGATCGCGTTGCGCCGCTCAGGGCGGTTCAGTGTCACCACCGCCACCAGATCGGCGCGACGGCCTCCTCGCCGCCGATCCTAGCTGGCGCCCGGGCGGGAGCGCCCTCCTTCATGATCGTGGATACTTCTCAGCAGATATGCCGAAAATCATCCACGATAACGGCATCGGAGAACCGCCTCACTCTGATGGGGGCAGGCCTGTCGACGGTTCTGGATCAGCACGCCGGGATCGATCGATCTCAGTACCTGACGATCAGGCGGCGCAGTCCTGAAGTCGGCGAGCCGCGCCGAGTTCCTCGGCGCCGTGCGGCGCCGCTCGGTCAGGCCGGTCCTGGTGCCTGGCGGGCCGCAGGGAGCCAGATCAGGAAGGTCGTGCTCCCCGGCCGGCTGGCCAGCGAGAGCCTGCCGCGGTGAGCGGTCACCACCGCTCGCACGATCGCCAGCCCGAGACCGGTGCTGGCAGCCGTGCGCGAGCGGGCGGTGTCACCCCTGGCGAAGCGCTGCCAGATGTGCTCCTGCAGTTCGGCGGGGATGCCGGGGCCGTCGTCCGAGACGGTGAGTTCGACGCCGTCATCGGCCTCGACGCCGTCATCGGCCTCGACGCCGCCATCGGCCTCATTAGCCTCATCGGCTCCGGCCGCCGGCGTCCTGGCCACGCGCACGGTGACCGTGGTTCCGCGCGGCGTGTGCGTCCGCGCGTTGCCGAGCAGGTTGGCGAGCACTTGGTGCAGCCGGTGCTGGTCACCGGTGATGACGACCGGCTCGGCGGGCAGGGCGAGCACCCAACTGTGATCCGGGCTGGCGACCCGCTCGTCGCTGGTGACCTCGACCGCGAGCCGGGTGAGGTCGACCTCCTCGTGCGCCAGCGGACGGCCCGCGTCGAGCCTGGCGAGCAGCAGCATGTCGTCGACCAGCCGGCTCATCCGTTCGGACTCGGCGTCCACCCGGCCGAGCGCGGTGCGGACGTCCGGGCTCAGGTCGCCGCCCGTGCGAAGCGCAAGCTCGGCGTACCCGCGGATTCCGGCCAGCGGGGTGCGCAGTTCGTGGCTGGCGTCGGCGACGAACCGCCGCAGCTTCGCCTCGCTCGCCTGGCGGGTGGCGAGCGAGGCTTCCATGTGGCCGAGCATCTGGTTGAACGCCTTGCCGAGCCTGCCGACCTCGGTGCGCGGATCGGCCTGCGGAACCCGGTGCGGCAGCTCGACGTCGCCGCTCTCCAGCGGCAGGTCGCTGACCTCTGTGGCCGTGGCCGTGACCCGGCTGAGCGGGCGGAGCGACAGCCGGATCCAGCCCATGCCGATCACGCCCATGACGATCAGGGCGGTGCCGAACACGGTCACCTCGATCAGCTCGAGTTGGCTGACGGTATCCCGCACGCCGCTCAGCGGCAGCCCGGCGATGTGCACGTCACCTTCGGGCCCGATGAGGGTCGTGAGCCGGTACTGGCCGAGGCCGGACAGGTTCCGGGTGCGCGGACTGCTGGGCCGCGGGCCGTTATCTGCCGGCAGGCGCCTCAGCACCGCCAGGTCCGCGGCCGAGACCCGCGCCGCGATCAGCCGGGGCCCCTGGCTGGTATCGGTCACGATGCACGCGTACCAGAGGCGCCCGCCTGCCAGCCGGGCAGCGAAGGTCCCTACCGCCTGGCCGAAGGCGATCTGTGAGGACTCATTGGCACGGCGGCACGGGTTACCAGATGCAGGCACCGCGCCGGGACCTTCGTCAGGCGAGTGCTCGATGCTTATCAGGACCCGGCCGGCCAGGTTGACCTGCTGATCCAGCTTGTTGAGCAGGAAGTCGCCGAGCGCGACCGTGGTGACGATCCCCACCCCCACGCTGGCCAGGGTGAAGAGAGCCAGCAGGCCGGCGATCAGCCTGGCTCGCAGCGTCCGCCCGGCCAGCCAGCGTCTCCCTCCGGCGAGCCAGCCGCCGAGCGGTCCCGCGAAATTCATCCGGCCGGGGGCCTGAGCACGTAGCCGACGCCGCGGACGGTACCGATCATCGGCTCACGGCCGGCATCGATCTTCTTGCGCAGGTACGAGATGTACAACTCGACCACGTGCGCCTGGCCGCCGAAGTCGTAGTGCCACACCCGGTCCAGGATCTGGGCCTTGCTCAGCACCCGCCTCGGATTGAGCATCAGGTATCTGAGCAGCTCGAACTCGGTAGCGGTCAGGTCGATGATCTGGCCGCCGCGGCATACCTCGCGGGCGTCCTCGTCCATGGTCAGGTCACCGACCTCCAGCACGCCGCCGGCCGCGGACCGGGCGATGCCCGCGCGGCGGAGCAGGCCGCGCAGCCTGGCGAGCACCTCCTCCAGGCTGAACGGCTTGGTGACATAGTCATCGCCGCCCGCCGTGATGCCCGCGATCCGGTCTTCGACCGCGTCCCTGGCGGTGAGGAACAGCACGCAGACGTGCGGACTGGCCGCGCGAAGCCTGCGCAGCACCTCCAGGCCGTCGAAGTCGGGCAGCATGACGTCGAGGACGACCGCGTCGGGCTGGAACTCCCGGGCGGTCCGCACGGCCGAGCTTCCGTCGGCCGCGGTCCTGACCTCCCAGCCCTCGTAGCGCAGCACGCTCGCGAGCACCTCCGCCAGGGTTGGCTCGTCATCCACCACAAGAACCCTGATCGCGGTACCGTCGGCGCGGGCGAGGCCCCGCGGCGCGCGCTGGGCGGTACTCATGTGCACTATCCTCCATCGCACCGCGATGAGCTGGCTCTGCGGTTCCTCTGAGTTTCCTCTGCGGGGCCAGGCCTGGCCAGGTCGAGCTCGCCACGCTGCCCGGGGTTACGGCGCGGCAAGCTGCGTCTCGGCGAGGGCGCCAGGGTAGAAGCGGCGGGCGGCGTCGAGCAACTCATCGAGCGGCGGCCACCAGGGGCCGTGCTGCAGCGACCTCAGTGCAACCACAATCTGGGCAGCCACAATCTGGGCAGGCACAATCTGGGCAGCCACGGTCTGAGCTGCCTGGGCCTGAGTGCCGGCCAGGCTCGCGACGGCGACGCGCCGCGGCCGCACGGCGCGCAACGGGCCCAGGTACAGATCGGCCGCCGCGCCGTCGGGCTGGGCCGGCACCATGACCAGGTAGTAGTCGGGCAGCTCGAAGCGCTTGTCCCGCCAGGCGGCTAGCGCCTCCGCGGCGCCGACCTCGAATCCGGCCGCTCCTTCTGGCCCGCCGGGGACGTCCCACATCGCCCGCCACCGCGCGGCGACGTCGGCCAGCGGGTCATCGGGAACGATCACGTAAGTGGACCGGTGCCTGGCCGCATCGCGCAGGGCAAGTGCGCCGGCCTCCCAGCCTGGCCGTGCCGCGGCAGGCTGGCCGGCTCCCGGCGCCTCGGCGGCTGGAGCGCGGGCGACCGAGACGTTCGGAGACCGGGCAAGTCCGGCGAGGATCCCCTCGTCCGACTCGCCGACTAGAACCACCACCGTGGAA
>WNGH01000933.1_pt1 | contig 26743 bp, 25 predicted proteins | sample 5400631 | NCBI WGS metagenome assembly WNGH01 (sample SAMN13153373, study PRJNA577476) | soil metagenome | isolation source: 115 cm soil or saprolite under Garry oak tree replicate 1 | place: USA:California | collected 2016-06-15
TCGAACTCGGCGAAGCCGCCGCTCCGCAGCCGGCGCAGGATGAGGCTCATGTGCTCGCGCACCGAAAGCTCCTCGCGGGTGACACGGTGGTGCTGCATCATTTTCGCACGCACGAGGAGGGCACGCCACGCTTCCTGAAGATCCACGACGTTCACCTGCGGCAGGCGCTGCGCGAGAGTCTGTTCGATCCAGACCTCAACTGGGAAAAAGTCCCGCCCGAGCTGCGGCAGGGCGTCGAGCCTCTGTCCTGCGAGCTTCATCTTCTCGTACTCGAGCAGGCGCCGGACGAGTTCGGCGCGCGGGTCCTCGTCTTCCGCGCCCGGCATCGTCGCGCGCGGAAGGAGCATGCGCGATTTGATTTCCATCAACATCGCCGCCATGACCAGATACTCGGCGGCCAGTTCAAGATTCTTCGTGCGCATCACCTCGACGTACTCCATGTACTGCTCGGTGAGCCGCGCCATGGGGATGTCGAGGATGTCGAGGTTCGCCCGGCGGATGAGGTAGAGCAGCAGGTCGAGCGGCCCCTCGAAGGTATCGAAGAAGACCTCGAGCGCGTCGGGCGGGATGTACAGGTCCTGAGGCAGTTCGGTAAACGGTTCTCCGCGCACTTTTGCCACGAGCGCGCTCGGCGCGCTGGCTACGAGCGCACTCGGTGCGCCGGCGCTCGGCGCGGGTGTCGAGATGGCGCGCCGTGCCGGCTCGCTCACGTGTAGGCGAGCCCCATCGCTCCGCGCACCTCGCGCATGGTCTCCCGGGCGAGCTTGCGCGCCTTTTCGCACCCGTCCGCGACGATGTTGCGAACCAGGGTCGGATCGTCGAGATACTTCTGGGCGCGCTCCTGCATGGGGCCCTGCTCTGCGAGCACCGCGTCGATCACCGGCTGCTTGCATTCGAGGCAGCCGATGCCCGCGCTGCGGCAGCCCTGGTTCGCCCACTGGCGAGTCTTCTCATCGCTGTAGACGAGGTGGAACTGCCAGACCGGGCACTTGTCGGGATCACCCGGATCGCTGCGCTTCACCCTGGCCGGGTCGGTCGGCATGGTGCGGATCTTCCTTCTGACCGATTCCGCGTCTTCGCGGAGTGAAATCGTGTTGTTGTAGGACTTGGACATCTTCTGGCCGTCGATGCCGGGAAGTTTTGAGGACTCAGTGAGCAAGGCCTCGGGCTCGACCAGAATCAGCCGTCCCCCTCCTTCGAGGTAGCCGAACAGGCGCTCGCGATCGGCGACCGAGAGGTTGCCTTGATTTTCCAGGAGCGCACGCGCCGTCGCCAGCGCCTCGGCGTCGCCCTGTTCCTGGTACTTGGTGCGCAGCTCCAGCACCACCTTGGCCTTGCGGCCGCCTAGCTTCTTCGCGGCGGCCTTGGCCTTGTCCTCGAATCCTGGCTCACGGCCGTAGACATGGTTGAAGCGTCGCGCGACCTCGCGCATCATCTCGATGTGCGGGACCTGGTCTTCGCCCACCGGAACGTACTTTGCGCGGTACACAAGCACGTCGGCCGCCTGCAAAAGCGGGTAGCCGAGAAAACCGTATGTGGAAAGATCGCGGTCGATCAGCTTTTCCTGCTGATCCTTGTAGCTCGGTACTCGCTCGAGCCAGCTGAGCGGCGTGATCATCGAAAGGAGCGTGTGCAGCTCGGCGTGCTCCGGGATGCGCGACTGGATGAACAGGGTTGCCTGCGCCGGGTCGATGCCGGCCGCCAGCCAGTCGATCACCATGTCCCAGACGCTCTCCTCGATCACCTCGGGCGTTTCATAGTGCGTGGTGAGCGCGTGCCAGTCGGCGACGAAGTAGAGGCACGGATACTCGCTCTGCAGCTTCACCCAGTTCTTGAGTGCGCCGTGGAAATGTCCCAAGTGCATCGCGCCCGTGGGGCGCATGCCGGAGACCACGCGTTCTTCGTACATGCGCGGCTACAGACCGAAGATCGCTTCGATCAGGCCGATCGAAGCCTGCACCATCGGCAGCATGATCGCGCCGAGCACGTGAGGGGGAAGGAAAATGAGCACGAGCAGGATCGGGAAGCCGAAAGGCTCCAGGCGCGCGTACCCGAGCGCAAGACGGTCCGGGAGCAGGCTCACCGCGATTCGCCCGCCGTCCAGAGGCAGAATCGGCAGCAGGTTCAGCACCATGAGCACGATGTTGACGGTGATTCCCGCTTCGGCCATCAAGCTCATCGGCAGGGAGAACATGCTTTGCGGAAGCATTTGCCCGGCCTTCATCAGCAAGGCCCAGCCGATCGCCATGACGAGGTTCGCGACGGGTCCGGCAGCGGCGACCCAAAGCATGTGCCTTTTGGGGTGACGCAGCGCGTGGAAATTCACCGGCACGGGCTTCGCCCAGCCGAACAGGATCCCGGCGCCGCCGAAGAGCTTGCTCACGACGAGGATCGCGAGCGGAATCACGATCGTCCCGACCATGTCGATGTGGCGCAGCGGATTGAGGCTCACCCGCCCGAGCATGAAGGCGGTGTTATCGCCGAAGTGGCGGGCGACATAGCCGTGGGCGGCTTCATGCAAAGTGATCGCGAAGATGACCGGCAGGGCGTAGATGGCGATGGTCTGGACGAGGTTGAATTCCATGGCCGGCCCTTTGAACGCATCATTTTATCAGAGCGGCCGTGGCGCCCCGCGCGTCCTACCAGTCATGCCAGACTGGTTTCAGATCGTCGGGCAGCTGCGGTAGCGCGCCGAGATCGGCCCTGCTCTCCCCCTTGCCGTGATAGTCGGAGCCGCGCGAGGCGGTGAGGCCGAATTCGCGCGCGATGCGGGCGAATTCGAAAAATTGCTCGGGTGAATGGCTTCCGGTCACGACCTCGATTCCGGCGCCACCGGAGTCCCTGAACTCCGCAAGAAACGCGTGCAACTCGGGCTTGGGAAACTGGTAGCGGCCCGGGTGCGCAACGACCGCGATTCCGCCGCTTGCGCGGATCCAGCTCACGGCGTCTCCGAGAGTGGCCCACTGGTGCGGGACGAAGCCGGGCCTGCCTTTCACGAGGTAGCGCCGGAACACGCTCTTTACATCCGGCGCACGGCCCGTTTTCACCAGATGGCGCGCGAAATGCGAACGGCTGATGAGGTCGGGGTTCTCGGCGTAAGTCTTCGCCCCCGCGAGGCTGCCGGGGATCCCGGCGGCTTCGAGCGCCTCGCCCATTTTCTCCGCCCGCGTTGCGCGGCCTTCCCGGATCGATTCGAGCCCGGACCGCAATACCGGGTTTTCCGGATCGATCTGCAGGCCGACGATGTGAATCGTGGTCCCTTCCCAGGTCACCGAAATCTCGACGCCGTCGACGAAGCGAACGCCTTCCGACTCCGCTTTTGCGCGCGCCTCGGCGAGCCCCGACACACCGTCGTGATCGGTCAATGCGAGAATCCCGACGCCGTTCGCCGCGGCCCGCGCGACGAGCTCTTCCGGCTTGAGCAAACCGTCGGAAGCGGTCGAGTGACAATGCAGATCGATATTCAACGAGGCATCTTACCCGAGAAACTCCTCGATCACCGCCGCGAGCCGCTCGGGCTGATCGTGATGCAGCATGTGACCCGCATCGGGAATGACGCGCTCGGTCAACCGCTGAAAGCGGGCCTTGCGCGCGGCGAGATCGGCGCTCGAGAGCTTCAGCATCTCGGGCGCTTTCGATTCGGCGCCCACCACCCAGAGCACGGGCGCGGCGACCTTGCGCCAGCAGGCTTCGGCTTCCTCGACCCGGTACAGAACCGGATTGACGAGCTTGTGCGCGGGATCGCTCGCCAACTCGACGCGGCCGTCGGCCTTCGGCCTTCCCCAGTGCCGTGCGAGGAACGAGGCTCTTTCACTGCTCAAGCGGGAATTGTTGCCGCGCAGGCGCTCGGCGAGCGCGTCGAACGTTTCGTAGTCGCGAAATCCTGGCTTATCGCCGAGTTCGCCTAGCCAGCGCGCGTAGCGCTCGGGCGCCTTCTCCGCCCCCGACCCGGTGAGTCCAAGACCCTCCAGGTTGACGAGTTTCTCCACGCGCTCGGGCCGGATGCCGGCGTACATCGCCGCGACGTTGCCGCCCATGCTGTGGCCGACGAGAGTGACCGGCGCCTCGGGCTGGAAATGATCGAGCAGCCGGTCGAGATCGGCGAAATAATCGGGGAACCAGTAGGCGTCGCTCTTCGCCCATTCGCTCAAGCCGAAACCGCGCCAGTCTGGCGCGATCACGCGCCAGTCGCGTCGCAGCGCGTCCACCAGGAACTGGAACGAGGCGGAGACGTCCATCCAGCCGTGGAGCATGAAGAGCTTTTTCGCGCGCTTGTCGCCCCAGCAGCGGCAGTGATAGCGCAGGCCGCGCACAGGCACGAACAGGGATTCATTCGGCTTCATCCGCCACTCGATCGTGAAAGCTGCTCGATGATAGCAGGCGGCGCGCGTCTGATATCATCGGGTCGCAATCATGGCGGTCTACTCACTCGGCGAGCGCAAAGTCACATTCCACGGCGAGGAGTGGTTCATCGCGCACAACGCCGCCGTGATCGGCTCAGTGGTCATGCACAACCAGGCGAGCATCTGGTTCAACTCCGTGGTCCGCGGCGACAGCGACATCATTACCATCGGAGAGCGCACCAATATCCAGGACGCCTCGGTCCTGCACGCCGATCCCAACATTCCTCTTACTCTGGGAAAAAATGTCTCCGTTGGCCATCAGGCCATGCTGCACGGCTGCACTATCGGCGACGGGACGCTCGTCGGCATCGGCGCGATCATCATGAACCACGCCGTCATCGGCAGCCGCTGCATCATCGGCGCCGGAGCGCTCATCCCCGAAGGCAAGACATATCCCGACGGAGTGCTGGTGCTCGGCTCACCGGGCAGAGTCGTGCGCGAGCTGAAGCCGGAGGAACAGGCTGGGCTGCTGGAGAACGCCGACATCTACGTCCGTCGCTCGAAGCTCTACCGCGAGAAGCTGAAGCCGCAGGAGCGCTATTGAGAGTCTTTCTGGTTGAGCCACAGCGCATAGAGCAGCATTGCCAGCAAAGCGGATCCATGGTGCAGGGTAGGGTTGACCGTTCCAATCACGACGGTGATGGTGAATGCACCGGCGGAACCTGACCACAGGGCGCGTTGATAGAGCGAGGTCCCAGTTCGCGGGCGCCATCTCCACAGCGCGACCGCCCACACGCCTAACCACGCCAGCAACAGCACAAGACCCACGATCCCATAGGACACGAGCCGGGTGAGATACAAGTTGTGCGCTTCCCGAAAACGCTTCCGTCCTCGTTCAGCTTCGCTTTCCGGTAAGCCTGCAGCCTGACGCATGGTGCTGAGCTGTGATCCGCTGAAGTTACCCAGTTCACCAGGTCCGACACCGAGCAGAGGCGCGCTCCGCCAGATGGCGTAGGCGTCTTTCCAAATCGGAATTCGGCCGCCGTAAAAATCGCCGCTTGCCGCGTTTCTCACGCTCTTTTGCACAATAGGCGCGTTACTGACCATGGCCAGCGCCACGGTGGCCACCAGCAGCAACAAGGTGACGGCCACCTGACGGAGATAATGGCGATAACCCAGAAACATGCAGACCAAAATGGCGGCTAGGCCCCCGATAAAGTTCCCGCGGCCTTCGCCAAAAAGCAGGGAAAACCAGCACGCCAGGGCACCCATCATCAAGAGCCAGCGTTGTTTTCCGGATGCCGCAAAACCAGCCGTAGCGAGTGCGACGGCCGCCGTACCGATATACACCGAGCTGGGATGCACATGTCCTACTGCGTGCAATTCGGGGAAAAAGTGTCTCTGCCCGAGGTAGAAATATTGCACAACGGCATCCGCCAATCCCACTAGCAACGAAGCCCCGAGCACCAACCACAAGACGCGGACCTGCTTTTCAGTCCAGGGCAGCGTGAGAACCAGCCAGAAGACGGCAAAGTAACGGAAATAATCCAGCCATTCCCCTCGTGCAGCGGGGGGATAGAGAAAACTGGACGAGCCAAGCACCGCGAGCGTAACGACGATCAGCCATTGCTGGACACCCCAGGAATGGGGATGCCAGTATCGCCCATACCGCCAGGAACCGCCCAGAACGAGCAAGAGACACAGGATATTTTTTGCGGCCTCAAACAACGGCCACACCAGCACACCCGCCGCCAGCAGCACAAACAGCCAGGTCGGCGGAGCCGGTGCCGCGCCGCTTGGGGAAGACACGGCAAGGGACGAGCTAGTGTTCACGGTGAGGCTCGGTATTTTCGCAGAGCTTGCTCGTAGACGGCCTCCACGCGCCGCACCATCGCTTCGTCGCTGTAATTGGCACGGACATGTTGCGCGCCCTTCATACCCTTCGCTATTGCTGCGGGAAGGTTCGGCACACACTCCGCAATCTTGGCCGCCAATGCAGCCGCATTCCCAGCCGGAACGGTAAAACCATACTCATCATTGCAAAACACCTGCAACACCCCGCCGACAGAAGTCGCCACCACCGGCAGGCCTGCGGCCATCGCGGATAACATCACCAAGGAGAGACCCTCCCAGAGGGAGGGCATGACAAATATATCCATCGCCCGAAACAAATCACCCAAATCGTCTCGCGTGCCCAACAACATGACCTGCCCCTCCAAACCAAGGCTCGCCACCAAGGCTTCCAACGCCGGCCTTTCACGACCTTCCCCGGCAAGCAGCAGCCGCGCGACTATCCCGCGATGACGCAGCAGGGCCAGCGCCTCGATCAAATAGCGGTGCCCCTTTTGCTCCTCCAGGCGCCCTATGGCTCCCACTACCAGGTCGTGCTCTGCCAGCCCGAGCCGCACCCTTGCCTTCAATTTGGACAGTGTCGAGGCGGAGCGGGTAAGGTCCACCGAATTGGGGATGACTTCGATTCGTGATGCAGACACATGGTCGTAGCGCTTCACGTCGCGCTTGATGTCTTCCGAGCCAACAATGATCGCAGCCGTATGACGACCCAGATACCAGTTGACGATCTGCCGGTGCAGCTTGGGCTTGCCGTAAGTGTTGTGAATCGATACCACGGCCGGGACTCCGGCCTTCCTTGCTGCCAGACGCCCGTAGAGGTTGGCATGGTAGAGATGGCTGTGCACCAGATCGATGCGCTCTCGCCGAATAAGATCGACCAGGGCCGGCACTACGCGCCAATCCATTCCTCCCTTGTCCATGAGGCGCAGCTCGACCAGCGGAATATCCATGCCGGCCAACCGGTCGCCCATCACCCCACGCTTGCCTATGCAGCATACGACCGACGCAAAACGCTCGTGCGCCAGCCTGCGCACAATGCTCAGCAAAAGATTTTCGGCACCGCCAACCGGGAGCGTGACAAAGAGATGAAGTATCCGAGCTTGGCGGTTCAATGCGGCTTCGCGGATCACGCGCCGGAGAGAAAATTCCACGTCTCCTCGACCCCCGATTCGAAGGGTACACGCGGCGTCCATCCGGAGACCTCCCTCAGCCTCGCGCTGTCGAGAATGTTCGCCGACACGTCGAATCCGCGCTGCTCATCGACGCGCAGTTCGATGCGGCGCCCGTGCGTGGATGCAAGCGGCTCGATAGTTCTCAGCACATCGAGATTGGATTTCCCGACGCCGGTGCCGATGTTGTAACAGCATCCCGGCAGGCCGTGCTCCAAGGCGGAGGTGATCCCTCTCGCGACATCGGTGACGTATACGTAGTCTCGGATGGTTCCCTCCTGCCCGTAAAGAGTCACCTCACGCTTGCCGAGGACGCGAGCAATCGCGGTGGCGACGAACCCCTGCCCCGCTTCGGGTATTTGCCCGGGTCCGAATGCATTACCGGGCCTGACGATGACCACCGGCAGCCCGGTCAGCCGGTTGAACATCAGGCCGTATTTCTCTATCGTCAGCTTCGTGATGCCGTACGGGGAGATCGGGTCGGTCGGATGCTCTTCGTTGATCGGCAGTGATCGCGCCACGCCGTACACCGTTCCACCCGAAGAGATCAGCACGACGCGTCGCAGGCTCGCGTCTGCGGCGCTTCTGAGCATCGAAACGCTGGGAGGCAAGTTGGCCTGGATGTCGAATACCGGATCCGCGAAACTGGTTTTCGGGACTGTTGCGTACGCAAGGTCCACGACTTCATCGGTCTGCGAAAGGAGGGTCCGCAGCAGTTGCTGGTCTCCATAGTCACCGCATACGTATTTCGCCCCGCGGGGCAGCTTCCGGACGGGCGCGGCGCTTCGTCCCACGACGATGAGTTCTCTGCCGCTCGCTGCGAGCAGCGACGCGAGATGACTCCCTATGAAGCCGCTCCCTCCTATCAGGCAGCAGCGCATGTGTCACTTCGGCGCCATGCGGATGGCGCCGTCAAGCCGCACCACTTCGCCGTTCAGCATCTCGTTCTCGACGATGTGCCTGACGAGCGCGGCGTAGTCCGCCGGCCTGCCCAGGCGGGGCGGAAACGGCACCTGCTTGGCGAGCGCTTCCTGTACCTCCTTCGGCATGCCGAGCAGCATCGGAGTCTCGAAGATGCCAGGCGCGATGGTGCAGACGCGGATGCCGTCGCGCGAGAGGTCGCGCGCGACGGGGAGCGTCATGCCTACGACCCCGCCCTTGGAAGCCGAGTAGGCGGCCTGCCCGATCTGCCCGTCGTAGGCCGCAACGGAAGCCGTGTTGACGATCACGCCGCGCTCGCCGGCGGCGTTCGGCTGTCCCTTCGCCATCGCCACGGCGGCGAGCCGGATCATGTTGAACGTGCCGATGAGGTTGATTCCGATCACGCGCGAGAACGACGCAAGCGAATGCGGCCCGTCCTTCTTGACCGTGCGCTCGGCGATGGCGATGCCGGCGCAATTGACCAGACCCTGCAAGGCGTTGAAGGTCTTCAGCGCCGCATCGACTGCGGCCTGCCCGTCGGTTTCCTGAGTGACGTCGCACCTGACGAAGCGCGTTTTCTGTCCGAGCTGCTTCGCGAGCGCCTCGCCTTTGTCGGCCTGAAGGTCGGCGATGACGACGTTTGCGCCGGCTTCGGCGAGCATCTTGACCGTTCCCTCGCCCAAGCCGGAGGCGCCGCCGGTGACGATGAACGTGCTGCCTTTGACTTGCATGGAATCTCCCCGGGCTTGGAGGCCCTCAGCTTTTCTTTGCCGCGTTTTTCTTCTCCGGCATCAGCTGCGCGCGGTCGCGCAGCAGCGGATCGAGGCCGTTCTTTGCGACGAGATAAGTCCAGCGCTCGAGCTTTTTCTCGCGCTCTACCTGCTCGACGAGCTTCTTGCGGCGTTCCTCGAACTCCTTGTCGTTCTTCGCCTTGCCTTCGGGCTTCTCGCCTCTGGCGGGCGCGCGCGTCTTGCGAGGCTCGCCGGCCACCACCACCTTGACGTAGTAATTGTCGCCCGCCTGCCTGCCGATCGCGAGCGTATAGCTCAAACCGTCGAAGGTAACGGCCTTGATGACGATCGCGTGATCGAGCCCGGTGTCGGCTTTGCCGGGATCGGCGACCACGTCGACGAGGTTCACCCAGCCGAGCGAGCTCGCAAGGTCGGTCGCCTTCTGCAGATCCGGCTTCTCCTTCGACCCGGCGAATTTCCAGTCGGCGGACTCCGTCTCGCGCGTCACGCTCCAGCGCTGCTTTCCGTCCTTCGACGACGAAATCGACTTCGCGCCGTCGGCCCGAAGGAGATCCTTCACCAGCCATTGATCGGGCTTGGATTCGACTTCGGTCAGCGGCTCCCCGACGGCGAGCATTGTGCCGGCTTCACCGCCTACGGTGACATAACGGCCCGTCGCATCGGCCTCGCCGCGCGAAAGCGAAGCGACCGGCGGGCTCTTCACGATTTTCTTTCCTAGGAGCAGCCGCCCGAGCGAGCCGCCCTTGGCGTCCTTGAGCTCGATCACCGTCCCCGTGCCCTGCGCCTTGTCCTCCTTCGGCTGGAGGAGCTGCAGGCGGGCGCGCTGGCTCTCGGGCAGGGGCTCGCTCTGCACGATCTTGAGTTCCGCGAGCTTCACCAGGAGGGCGGCGATGCGATCGGTATCGGCGGCGAAGCCCGCGCGTTCGCGCACGCTCCAGCCCGCCTCGCCGCGGGCAAGGTGCAGCTCGCCCGCGGAATCCCGGATCGCGATCTCGGCGACCTCGCTCAAGCGCAGGCCCGCGATCGCCTTCTGCCCGGCGCGCGAATCCGCCGCCGTCCAGGCCGAGCGGTCGTACAGGGTAACGGCGGCGCCCGCCGCGGCGAGCACCCCGAGCACCGCGAGCGCGATGAAGAATTGTTTGCGATTCATAGTGCAGGCGCCCTGCGGCGGCGAAGGACCGCGAGCAGGATGCCGGCGATCGCCACGAGCACGGGCATCAGCGCGATGTTCAGCACCTTGGTCCAGAACTGGAGCGCTTCGCTGTCGGCCCGAAGCTCGCGGCGGACTTCTTTCAGGACGAGGCGCGTTTCCGCGGCTTTCCTGCGGAAGTTCTCGAGCTCGGTCTGCTGCTCGGCCGAGAGAATCGCCCCGGCGCCCTGCCCCCTGCCTTTTTGCAGCGCGTTGAGCTTTTCCTGCGTCTGGCCGAGGTTGTCCTCCAGTTCCTTGATCTTGCCGAGATACGCCTGCTGCGCCCTCGCCTCCATGTCGCGGATCACGGTGAACGGGCGTGCGGCGCTCGCGCGGCTGCGCAGCTGGATGAGCGCGGGATCGCCCGCGAACTGGTCCACCAGCGCTTGGGCAAAAGCGATGTTGCCGTTGCGCGGGATCACGATCCGCTGCCCGAAGATCTCCTGGATCTGCACCGCCGCGCCGTCGTTGATGAAATCGCTGTCCCCGACGAGCACGACGGCGTTCTCGGCCGCCGATTCCTTGAGGTTCGCGGCTTCCGATTTCGCTTCGGACGCCTTCGCCGCCTTCTTTTCGCCCTTGTCCTCCGCCTTCGGAGGGCCTTCGGGAAACGCGGTCTTGAACTTTCCTGTCAGCCGGATGGCAAGCGGATATTCGGTGCCCGAAGGCTTGAATCCCCGGACGGCCGCCTCGCCCTGCGTCGTCGCCGCGAAGGAATCGACGAGCTGGGAATACGCGGAACTCTTCATGAGGACCGTTTCGCTCAGACCTTCGACCGGCTTGCCGGTGAACGCTCCGGCAAAAGGCATGAGCAGCGACCCGAGCCGCGCCGTGGTGATGTCTTTCGGATCGAAAGCATTGTCGTTGAGCGAGAGCAGCGTCGGCAGGGTGCGCGCTCCCGCCCCCGTGAGGTAACGCATGTCGAGCACGACCTTCCCCGAGTCGAAGGCGAGGCCCCAGGCCTTGAGCAGCCTGTCGAGCGAGGACGGCGTGCCCCCGCCGCCCATGCCTCCCATCTGGCCCAGCTGGTCGAAATAGGCGTTCGGGTCGAGGAAAGCGATGAGCTTCCCGCCGCGTAGCACGAACTGGTCGAGCGCGTACTGCGCCCGCTCGCCGATGCCGCGCGGGTGGATCACCAGGAGCACTTTGATGTCGTCGTCGATCTTTTCGGGATCCAGGCCGACGCGTTTCACGGTGTAGTCGCGCCGGAGCTCGCCGATGAATACCTGCGGCTCCATCGGCTGGCCGCCGGTGAATTGGCTTGGCGGCATGCCGAACACCGGCAGCGCGCTCATGACCCCGATCACCGGCTTCACCGTCGTGACCGCACGCGCGATCGCACGCACCAAATCGTACTCGAGCAGCGGCTCACGATCAGGCGCGAGCGCCGGCAAGGCCAGCTTCTGGTCCGTGTAGCTGATCGACGCGCCGAGGTAGAACTTCTCGCCCGAGGGCGTGACCTGGGCTTCGACGCCTTCCAGAGTGGCCGAGTCCTCGGCATCTGAGTCCGGCTGGGGATCGAATTTCTCGACGAGGACCTTGCCGCGACCGGCTTGCCTGAACTCCGCGAGAAGATCCTCGACCCTGCGCCCGTACGCCTTGATGGGCAGGGGGACGTCGCTCTGGCTGAAGTACAGGCGGATCTTGACCGGGGACTCGAGCTTGCCGAGAACGGCGCGCGTGCCCTCGGAGAGCGTGTAGAGCTTGCCTTGCGTCAGGTCGATGCGCCCCCGCACGGCACCCAAGACAAAATTGAGCAGCACCAGGATAAGGAAGGCGGCGACGAGGCCGCCGGCCGAATACAGCAGATTTTCGGTTTTCCTGTGCATGGTCCGCCCTCAGCCTGCCCGGTGGTTGCGGATGACGACGCCGGTTGCGAACAGCGCGTAGGCCATCACGGAGAGGAAATACAGCAGGTCGCGCGAGTCGAGCACGCCTTTCTGGAAGCCGTCGTAGTGGGTGAGGACCGAGAACTTCGCGACCCCTTCCACCAGCCAGGGGCTCGCCCAGCGCGCGAGGAGATCGGTCAAGGGCGAAAACCCGACCAGGATGAGCGCGAGGCACAGGACCACCGCGAGGATGAAAGCGATCACCTGGTTGCGCGTGAGGGCCGAGGTCATGCAGCTGATCGCGAGGTAGGCTCCGGCGAGCAGCGCCGCTCCGACGTAGCCGCTCGCGATCACCCCGTTGTCCGGATCGCCGAGCACGTTGACCGTCACGGCGATCGGCAAGCTCGCCGCGAGCGCGACGATGAGAAACAGCCACGAGGCGAGAAACTTGCCGACGATCGCCTGCCAGTCGGCCACCGGCATCGTCAGCAATAGCTCGATCGTTCCGAGCCGCCGCTCCTCGGACCACAGGCGCATCCCTGCGGCCGGCACGAGGAACAGGAACAGCCACGGCAGCCAGTTGAAGAACGCGGCGAGCGAGGCCTCGGCGCGCTCGAAAAAGCCGCCGAAGGCGAAAGTGAAAAACCCGGCAAGCAGAAGAAAGATCACCAGGAACACGTAGGCGACCGGAGACTCGAAGTAGGCCGCAAGTTCGCGCTTCGCGATCGTACTGATCGCTGCCCAATGACTTCTCATGCTGCCGCCTCGGCCTGGAAGTCCGAGCGCGTGATCGAGCGGAAGAAGTCCTCCAGCTTTCCGCTGGCGGCCCGCATCTTCAGCTCGGCAGGCGTGCCGTTTGCGACGATGCGGCCGCGGTCTATGATGATCGCGCGGGTGCAGGCTGCTTCGACCTCCTCGAGGATATGCGTCGAGAAAATGATCGCCTTGCTCTGGCCCATCTCGCGTATGAGGGTGCGCACCTCGTGCTTCTGGTTCGGATCCAGCCCGTCGGTCGGCTCATCCAGGATCAGCACCTCGGGATCGTGGATCAGCGCCTGCGCGAGGCAGGTGCGGTGGCGGAAGCCCTTCGAAAGCGTATCGATCGTCTGCCCGAGAACGTTCTCCAGATGGCACAGCTCGACGACGCGGCGTATCGCGCTGCGGCGTCCCTCGCCCCGCAGTCCGCGCATCTCGGCGGCGAACCTGAGGAACGACAGCACGGACATTTCGGTGTAAGAAGGCGCCGCTTCCGGAAGGTAACCGATCCGGCGCTTCACCTCGATCGGATTTTGCTGCACGTCGAGCCCGCACACCGAGACCGCGCCCGCGCTCGGGGGAATGAAGCCGGTGATCATGCGCATCGTGGTCGACTTGCCTGCACCGTTGGGCCCGAGGAATCCCAGGACTTCGCCTCTGCCGACTTCGAAGGAGACGCCGTCGACCGCGCGTTTCGGCCCGAAGGACTTGCTGAGATTTTCCACCTTGATCACGGCGTCCCTCCAAAACACCTACACAGACCGGCACTGCTTGCCTGAAGTTCCCTGCCGCGGCCGGCGGAACCGGATTCTATCGCAACCTCGATCCGGATATAAGCAAATGCCCAATGACCATCGGTCCGCGCTTTCAAGCAGCGGGCCGAAAGCCTTATAATTTTGGACTTTCGAGGCTCCCCTTCGGGTGCGCCGCCAAAACTCGAGGATCGCGTGATGACCCACGTCGTGACCGAAAGCTGCATCAAGTGCAAGTACACCGACTGCGTCGATGTCTGCCCCGTCGACTGCTTCCATGAGGGTCCGAACATGCTGGTGATCGACCCGGACGAATGCATCGACTGCGCGGTGTGCATCCCCGAATGCCCGGTCAACGCGATCATTCCAGAAGAGGACCTGTCCGAGGAGCAGAAGAAATTCACCCCGTTGAACGCCGAGCTCGCCAAGATCTGGCCCGTGATCACGGACGCCAAGCCGGGCCCTGCCGACGCCGACCAGTGGAAGGACGTGAAGGACAAGCTCCCGCTCCTGGAGCGCTAGGCGTGGGATGCTGAAGCTTGCATACGGCCTGTCCTTCGCGGAACTCCATGAGCGCGACGGGCTTGTCAGGCTCGATGCCGCCTTCCTGGATTATCTCGGCGCCGCGGAATCCGCGCTGAGACCACAGCTCGAAGCCGCGCGCGCCACCGCCAGTCTCGAACCGAAGGCCGAATCGGCGCTGATCCTCGAGATCGCGCCGCATCTAGACGATTTTCTCGCCGAGCTGTTCGGCATCCAGACCGAATTCCGCGCGCTTGCCGAGCGCCATCACGAGCTCGCCCCGCTCTACGCGGTCAAGCGCCAGTTCGTCCAGCGCCGCGCTGCGAACAAGGTGAAGCCCGAGGAGGCGGCCCAGCTCGACGGGCCCGCGCTCGAGGCCGAGCTGAAAAAAAATCACCTGGACGGGCGCTTCGATGAGCTGACGTTCGCGAGAAAAGTCACCCATTGGCTCGCAGATGAAGCCGGGCACGCGGTTCCGCTAGCCCTCGCGCTGAAATACTCGGCCTGGGCGTTGCACACGGCCGCGGGCCGCGAACACGTGCGCTCGGGCGTGCTTTTTAAGGCGCCGGCGAAGATCGATCCGCACAATCTCCTCGTGCACGCGCAAAAGAGCGACCGGGATGGCGTCGTCACCTACACGATCCGCCCCGAGCACATCCGCAGGCGCAAAGGCTTCACCCTCACCGACCCGGGTACCGGCCTCGTCGGCGCGCTCGACCAGGCGAACTACTGCATCTGGTGCCACACCCAGGGAAAGGATTCCTGCTCCAAAGGTCTCAGAGAAAAATCGCCCGCGGAAACGCCGAACAAGGTGGCGTTCAAGAAGAGCCCGTTCGGCGTGACGCTCGGCGGTTGCCCGCTCGAAGAAAAGATCTCCGAGTTTCACACGCTCAAGGCGCAGGGCTACGCACTCTCAGCGCTCGCCGTGATCGTCATCGACAATCCCATGGTGGCCGCGACCGGGCACCGTATCTGCAACGACTGCATGAAAGCCTGCATCTACCAGAAGCAAGAGCCGGTGAACATACCGCAGATCGAGACGCGCACCCTGAAAGACGTGCTGGAGCTGCCTTGGGGCTTCGAGATCTACTCGCTGCTCACGCGCTGGAACCCGCTCAATTTCCGCCGGCCGCTGCCTATGGCCCCGACCGGCTACAAGGTGCTCATCGCCGGAATGGGGCCCGCGGGCTTCACCCTCGCCCACTACCTCATGAACGAAGGACACGTGGTGGCCGGCATCGACGGCCTGAAAATCGAGCCGCTGCCGGTGCAATTCTCGGGAATCAAAGACGACGGGAGTCGCGCGCCCCTCGAACCGATTCGGGATTTCCAGGTCCTATACGAGTCCCTCGACGACCGGGTCATGGCGGGATTCGGCGGCGTCGCCGAGTACGGCATCACGGTGCGCTGGGACAAGAATTTCCTCAAGCTCGTTCGCCTCCTGATCGAGCGGCGCGCGCAGTTTGCGATGTACGGCGGCGTGCGCTTCGGCGGGACGGTTACCGTCGAGGACGCGTTCGAGCTCGGCTTCGACCACGTGGCGCTCTGCGTGGGCGCGGGCAAGCCCACGGTGCTCGACATTCCGAACGGGCTCGCGCGCGGCGTGCGCGCGGCCTCCGACTTCCTGATGGCGCTTCAGCTGACCGGAGCGGCCAAGGCGGATTCGATCGCGAACATGCAGCTGCGCCTGCCGGTGGTGGTGGTCGGCGGCGGCTTGACCGCGATCGACACCGCGACCGAATCGCTCGCCTACTACCCGGTGCAGGTGGAGAAGTTCCTGATGCGCTATGAGACCCTTGTCGCGGAAACCGGCGAGGATGCGGTGCGCCAGAAGTGGGACGACCAGGAGCGCGAGATCGCCGAAGAGTTCCTCGCGCATGCGCGCGCGATCCGCGAGGAACGGGCCCTCGCCGCGCGCGAAGGCCGCGCCGCGCGCATCGTCGAGCTCCTTCGGCACTGGGGCGGCGTCACCATCGCGTACCGGCGCCGCCTGATCGACAGCCCTTCCTACACGCTCAATCACGAGGAAGTCGAGAAAGCGCTCGAGGAAGGAATCGCCTTCTGCGAAAGTCTGTCGCCGGTAGCGGTGGACGTGGACAATTACGGCGCCGCACGCGGAATCCGCTTCGGTCGGGAAAGCGGACTCGGAGGCGAATCCGCGGAGCACTGGCTGCCGGCGCATACCGTGTTCGTCGCCGCGGGGACCCAGCCGAACACGGTGCTCGCCCGCGAGGACGCGACGCACTTTCGGCTCGACGGAAGATATTTCCAGGCCTGCGACGAGGACGGACGGCCCGCGAAGCCGCAGCGCGCGATTTCTAAGCCCGAGCGCGCCGACGTGCTGCTGTCGCGCTTTCCCGACGGGCGCTTCGTCAGCTTCTTCGGCGATCTGCATCCCTCCTACTTCGGCAACGTCGTCAAGGCGCTCGGTTCGGCGCGCCAGGGTTACCCGGTCGTGTCGCGGGCGCTGGCAAAAACGCTTCCGCGCTCACGGAGCGCGCCAGCTGAGTTCTTCGCTTCGCTCGCCGGCCAGCTGCTCGCCACCGTGCACAAGGTCGAGCGGCTCACGCCCACTATCGTCGAAGTGGTGGTAAAGGCCCCGCTCGCCGCGCGCAAATTCCGGCCCGGCCAGTTCTACCGGCTGCAGAATTTCGAGACCCTCTCCCCTGTCGTAACAAATGCCGCCACGACGACCCGCCTGCAGATGGAGGGGCTCGCGATGACCGGTGCCTGGGTGGACCGGGACCGCGGCCTCGTCTCGATCATCGTGCTCGAGATGGGCGGTTCATCGGACCTGTGCGCGATGCTCCAGCCCGGGGAGCCCGTGATCCTCATGGGCCCCACGGGCAACCCGACCCACATCGCGGCGAATGAAACTGTGATCCTCGTGGGCGGGGGCCTGGGCAACGCGGTCTTGTTTTCGATCGGCGCGGCGTTCCGGGCGCGGAGCTCGAAAGCGCTTTATTTCGCCGGCTACAAGAAAGTCATCGACCGCTACAAAGTTGCCGAGATAGAGGGCGCCGCGGACGTGGTCGTGTGGTGCTGCGATGAAGAGCCGGGATTCAAGCCGACCCGCCCGCAAGACAGAAGCTTCGTCGGAAACATCGTCCAGGCGATGGATGCCTACGCCCAGGGGAGGCTCGGTCCTCCCTCGATCCGCATAGAGGACGCCGACCGGCTCATCGCCATCGGCTCCGATCGCATGATGGCGGCGGTCGCGCGAGCGCGCCACGATGTCCTCAGGGACTATCTCAAGCCCGATCACGTCGCGCTCGGCTCGATCAACTCGCCGATGCAGTGCATGCTCAAGGAGATCTGCGCGCAGTGCCTGCAGCCGCATCGCGATCCGCATACCGGCAAGAGAAGTTACGTGTTTTCCTGCTTCAATCAGGACCAGGAACTCGACAGCGTGGATTTCGGCGCGCTCTCGGAGCGTCTCAGACAGAATTCGCTGCAGGAAAAGATCACCGCGCAGTGGATACTGCACTGCATGCCTGAGCTGCGCAAGCAACGAACCTTGGTTTGACTTAAGACGAATCCCGCGCAATCGCGGGAGCGGAAAATCAGTGCCAGTCCCTGCGGGGCGGGATCGGCAGCGGCATCACGGCGATCCCCTCTTCCAGGAGTTCGCGCGTCTCCTCGCCGGTCGCCACGCCGCGGATGTTTCGCTGCGGGACTTCCTTGTGATGGATACGTCGCGCCTCGGCGGGAAAACTCTCTCCCACGTCGTCGGTGTTGAGCAGGATGTAGTCGATGACTTCGTGCAGGTTGCGCGGCCGTGCTGCCGGCGCGACGGGCGGCTGCGCGTTCTCCCGCGGCGGCTCGGCATCCGGCCTGCCGATCTTCGCAGTGAGCAGCTTTTCGATGCTGGAATCGCTGCAGACCGGGCACGACAGCAGGCCGCGGGCCTTCTGGCCCTCGAAGTCGTCCGCCGAAACGAACCAGCCCTCGAAGCGGTGGCGATCCGCACAAATGAGCTCGAATACGATCACGTTTGCTTTCCTTCGCAAATATTCTACCGCGCCCCGGGTATATCGGCGCGCCAATGCCTTGTTTCAAGGGACGAACCAGGTACGGTACGCCCACACCCCGCACAGTGCCGCCGCAGCGATCCAGACCGCGACAATGACGAGCGCCGCAACGCGGCTCACGGGACGAGCGCTCGCCATCCTCTCCTGCGCCCGCGCTCTGCACTCCTCCAGAATCGGACCCGGGATCATCCTGATCGCAAGGACGATCCCCAGCGGGATCAATACCAGATCGTCCAGATATCCCAGGACCGGGACGAAGTCGGGGATGAGGTCGATGGGGCTCAGCGCATAGGCTACGATTCCCGCGACCAGAAGCTTCGCGTACCAGGGCGTGCCGGGATGGCGCGCAGCGAGCCAGAGCGCGAGAGTCTCGCTCTTGAGGTGTTGCGCGCGTTGTTTGAGGCTGGAGAGTAGCGACATCGCCGTCGGAACTAGGCGTCGCCGGCTTCCCGAGTCGGGTCGGCCGGCGCCGGCACCTTCTCGAGCGACATCAGGATTCCGAACAGCACCGCGATCACGGCGATGATTAGCCACAGGAGAGATTCGGCCAGGCTGCTGCGGGCCGAATATTCCGCGCGCGCGTAGTAGGCCACCACGCGCTCGCGCCGCGTCAGATCCTCCTGGGTCGGGGCGAGGGTCCTGGTCTGGCCGCTGCGATCGACGTAGCCTGCCAGCGTACCGGACTCCATGAACGTCCGGCGCGCTCGCGCGACGCTCAGGACCTCCTTTTTCTCCGGCGACAGCCTGCTCCAATTCGCGGGCAGCGGAGCCGCCGCCGCCTTTCGCTGACTCGTGCTAACCGTGGCCTTCAGGTCGGAGTATTTCCAGTAGGCGAATCCGCCGTACAGGGCACAGATGCCGGCCGCCAGAACCGTCATCAACACCGCTTTGCGATGCACGCCGTAGGCACAAAGCCGCCGCGTGCCGTCGAACAGGCAAAGAAACGCGGTCGCCCCTCCGACCACGTTGAAGACGAAATCGGCCCAATTTTCGATCATGGCGAGTCCTGACCTCCCGTAGGCGAATCGTCACTCGAATCGTCACTCAGCGTCACTGAGAACGGAGAGAAATGTTGCGAAATTGCACATCGAGCTTCGAGTTCATGTTACTCCGATGGTGCCCGGGGCAGGGATCACCCACCGTTGAATTGTAATGGGATTGGCCGGCAATCTGAAAAATATACCCCATTTTCTCACCCACACACGCGACGGCGAGTCGGCTGCAAGGCACTGCTAGCAACTTTAGACCTCATAGCCGAGACTAGCTGCAAATGCCCTCCAAAGGTTGAACACAACTTGCGTGGCAGCCGCCTGAACAAACTCTTCGGCGTTCCCGGATCCCCAACGAAGACGATTTGCCATCGCGTCATTGAGTAGCCTGATTTGATCTCGGTCGTTAGAGCCCATCCAGAAGAAGTCACAGAAGCGCCCTCGGACAAGCCGTGATGGATACTGGGGTGTCCGAAGTCGGAGGAAAGGTTGGGGGAGGCGATTACCAGCGCGTAGCCGTTCAGCCGCTGCGTCACGCATTGCTCGACCGGTTCCTCTGCCCCCGCCGATTAGTACGCGCATTCCACGAAATCCTGCCTTCTCCGCGGCCACAGCATCAAGCACCGAGTTTTCCAATCGAGTGACCTGAATACTTGGTGGCAACACTGACTGCCGGACTCGATGTCGGAATTTGAGATTGCCGCGGTAAGGGACAATCACACCTCGAAGCCAAAGACGTTCATCACTGTAAGACTTCGGGGCCACAAAGGTGTCTACAAAAAGGCGCTGGGCAAATGGAACTGCGATAGGAAGTGACTCAAAGACTAGCGCAGCGCTGTCAGTTTCTATGAATCCGCCTAGGGGCGCGTCGCCGTCGTACTGCTCAATGGCGCGCACAACGATGGTCTCTAGAGTTTTGAAGGCTCTCTGTGCCGCGACCCGGCCTCCTACATGCCATCGTGCCTTCGCACCCAATAGATCGACAAAGAGGAGGACTGGCTGAGACACCTAGAGCAGCTAACGTTTTGGTGAGCGGCGGGCCCGCACGATGCTCAATGATGGGACGGCGCTCGCGGCCCGTCCGCAGCAACAAAGGGTTAGACCCCTGACTTGGCCCATTTTTTGACTAACGCGGTTGCCCGTTCAGGGACACCCCACGAGCCAGAGACCTGAGAATTGCTCTTCGCGGCGGACCGGATTCGGGTAGAAAAGGACGGCTCCCAGATTGCTAGTTCTTCCAAGTAGCCAATGCGCGCTTTGGCCTCAGCGAAACTGCCGCTCTCCTCAAATAATGCTACCAGTATTTCGCTCATGCGACGCTGCGTCTGCTTGTCCTTCCGGTAGGCATCAAACAATTCGCGTGCGAGCGCTGTGGCCCCTTTCTTGTTGCCATTGAACGCTTGGAATCGACCAATGAAACCATAAGGGTCTTGACCAAAGCGCACCGAGAACACAGGGACACCTCGTCCCATGGCGAACCCGATTTCTTGATCGGTCCAGTTGCTGGCGTGAAAATCCTCATGGAGCAGCGCAACAAGTGCGTCGCATGTTGCAAGTGCTGTTTCTATCTGCGTTTGCCACTCTTGCGTAGGCTCGATGTCGTTATGCGCGATGAAGCATGAAATTCCGAAGTCGAGAAGCGCTTCCTGCAACTCTGCGGCAAACGCTCGCTTAGTCGCAAGATGTGCCACGAAAAGCCTAAGCATTCCTTTCCGCCAAAACGGCGGATCCAGCCGCGGTGCGGCATTCCCCTCAAACTGGAAGCCGACATGTTGGGCAAGCTCGATGAGCGACTGGTCTTCCGCCTCCTCAACCATACGAAGGACGTAAGCGTCCTTCGAGTCTTGCCAACCGTCAGACCAGGGTAGCGAAAACTGCTTCAACGTTACGTCGATGAGAGGCCATTCTTCTGAGCTGAGGCGAACGGCAATCTCTTTCATCAGGGTAATTCGTTGCGACGGCGACAGTGGCATGGGTTACCGGGGTCTAAGTTAAATTGGTCGGACGGTGCAAGGTTACCCCCAATCGCACGGTTCGGCCTCGCGTCAACGCAGCGTTGCTCTGCGCGCAACGAACGTACATTTTTTGCGATACGCGCAATGACCGAGATTTTGAAAAGCTAGTCATATGGAGTAGAAGCTGGGTTTTCCTCGAACAAGGACGTACCATGGCACGCCTCGCGGCAGAAACAATCCGTTCAAACACTCGCCGCGAGAAGGCGAAGGCCCTGCGTAAGGCGAAGGCCCTGCGTAAGGCGCTGCGTGAGCTACCCGAGAGCGTGATCGTCAAGGCGCTACGCGGTGCGCTGCCCGAGCGCATACAGAGAATCGTCAGGCTGCCTGACGGCGCACCCCGGATCATTCGGATCAGCGAAGTCCTGGCGCGCACCGGGCTCGGGCGAACCTCAATCTACGACCGCATAGCCCTCGGCGATTTTCCAAAGCCCATCCCCCTTGAGACGCGAAGCGACGGCAGGGCGAGCGTTGTGGGGTGGGTCGAGGCCGAGCTCGACGGGTGGATCAAGGCGAAGATCGCCGCGAGCCGGCAGCAGCCGAGCGCGAAGCCGTGAAGTCGTCCGGCAACGGTGCGAATCCGCGGTTTGATTGGGAGCGCCTGATTCTTTCCGATCGCGGGCCCGAGGATCCACTGACGCGGCTCGCATTGCTCGCGCTTGCCACTTTCGTCAATCGAGATGGGAACGCCTGGCCCTCGATTCCAACGATCGCCCAGGCCTCGGCCCTTGGTGAGCGCGCGACCAGGAAACACTTGCAGAAAGCCGAGAGAGACGGCTGGATCAAGCGCGTTCCGGTCAAAAAGGAGGGACAGGCTTGGCGCGGCTATTCCTACGCTCTGACCGTGCCCGAAGGTGCGGCACGTGGAACCGCACCAAGTCAGCAAGCTGCGGCACGTGGAACCGCACCTGATAGCACGAAGGTGCGGCACCAGGAGGCGCAAGGTGCGGCACCAGACTGCACGAAGGTGCGGCACGTGGTGCCGATGAACTTAGAAGTTAACATTACAAGAACACTCCCGCCGGGACGCGCGCTCGAGCCGCGCGCCAGCGTGAACGGCAACAGCTCGCACGAGAAAAGGCCGCTCCGGTCGGTGTTCGTCGAAGAGGCTCGGCAAGCCATCGACGCCAGAGCCGCAAAGCGGCGGCAGCAACAGGACCATGCACCGCCGGCGCCATTGGCCGTGAGCAGGGCCGAAGAGGATCGCCTCCTGAATGTTTTCGCCTTCGCCGTAGACGCCTGGGACGAGAAAAAATACGACTACCTTGTTCAGGCGCTCGACGAAGTCTGCGACGAGCTCGAGGCCAATTCAGAGAACCTGGCATTCATCGACTTCGTCGCCCAGGCTGCGGCAGCGATCGCCGGGAGCACCAGCTGGCCCGGGGCAAGCGCCCTCGCCGCCAAGGCGGGCCGCCTTCGCCTGTCGTGCGCATCGTGAGTGTTGGGATAGGAGCCACAATTCGGCCCTATGTGGAGCAATACATTGACGACTCGAAACGTAATCGGCGGAACTACCCCCGCTATCTACCCCCAAACATCGCGGAAACGCGCTGGGTTGCTTCTGAGGTGTATTGGGTATGCCGCTTCGATGCGGCGCGCGTGGCGCTCGTTATGGCGCTGAATGGACAACATTGAAACGATAAGGAGCAAATCTATGACTACGAAATCAGTCGAACCGTCCGTGAGCGCGTTGCGCGCCGTCGCCACTTACTTGGCGAGCAAGATTCCTTTGGGCGAGCACACCGAGGCTCGCGCGATCGCGGGCGAGGTCGCCCGCTTGGCGGACGGCGCGGAGGCGCTCGCGCGACTCAATTCGAACCGCGATCCGACGATCACCGATGCCGCGCATGTGAAGCGCGTCGCGGACGCCGCCGCGAAGCTGGGGAAGGCAACCACGACTGCCATGAATAGAATCGGCGAACTGTCGCGCAGGGGGCACGACGACATCGCCGCCCGCATCAAAGCGAAGACGCGCCTGGTGCCCGACGTCTTCGGGAACGAAATTCGGGACCAGTTCAGGCGGATGGGCCAAGAGGAAAAGACAAAACTTTTGGCCGAGCTCGTGGAGGATCCCAATCGCGGAAGCGAATTGGCCGCGATCCTCGTCGCGCCGCTCTCTGCGACCGGGCTGTCCGCGGAAGCCAGGTCGAAGTGGGAACAGGTCTATGTCGCGCGACACGCACCGGATGAATTGAACGAGCAGCTGGTGCTGACGGCGACGTGCGAAGGCGCGTTGTCCGTTGGAACCCCAACCGCGGGCAAAGTCGAGGCGGCGTACAGCAGCCCGACCCGGATTGCAGAAATCGCTAGGGCTGAGGCCGCCGCCAATGCCGTAGCAGCGACGTTCGATCGCTCGGTCGCGTGAAATCCAAATTTTAGAGGAGATGTGCAATGACGACGAAAACGGCACCGATATTGAGGCAAGCGGAAAATCGAACGCGAGAGCTTCATCGGGGGAAGGGTGTCATGTCCCCGGGGGCGAAAAGTGCCCGGGAATCCTCGCCGCCTCCGAGACTCTCGGCCGCGGACGCCCTGCGCGCGTGGGGGGGCAAGAAAAAATGAGGGCCGATCAACTGGAACTTTCGCGGGTGGAGCGCGTTGAGATGGGTGGCATCCACTCCGAGCCGCCGGCGGCGCGACTCGTGTGCTGGGGAATTCACGGCGGCGGCGAGCACGTGCGCGCCCTCAAAATCGGCGACATAGTGCTCGAGCGGCTGGCTGGCGAGGAGGTGGACGCGCTGCGCGTGCGCGCAATGCGCGAGGTGGTGCCGAATCTGCCGGCCGACGCTTGGCGCGACTCGCGAGGCGCCGCGATCGGGTACTTCGTTTATATCGGTCTGGATCAAGATCACTGCGCCCCGTCAGCGCAGCACCTCGAAGGAATCCTTTGAAGGCGCGCCTCACAACTTCGGTGAGTTGTTCGCCACCAGGCTGTTGCGGGCGGGACGCTCGCGCAGGGCGCACATCCTGGCCGCCGATTGGCTCCCGGCTGCACGGTGCGGACACCGCATGACGAAACGCAAGGGCGGCCGGCCGATCATCCGGTTGGACTGGGACCTGGTCGACGGCCTGGCCAAACTTCAAGCCACGCACGAGGAAATTGCCTCGCTGCTCTCGTGCAGCGTCGATACTCTCAATCGCGCAGCCAGGCGCGAGCACTCGATGGGTTTTGCGGAGTATTACCGACAAAAAGCGCTGGGAGGCCGCGCAAGCCTGCGCCGCGCGCAGTTTGCCACCGCGCTCAAAGGCAACACCGCCATGCTGATATGGTTGGGAAAGCAATACTTGGAACAACGGGAACAACGCGACCTACGCGACGCGCCCACGAGCGATCCTCAAACTATCGCGCGCCAGATCCGCGAAATGGCCGCCGCGCTTTTTGCGACCGGACCGATCCGCTGAGCCTTTCGTAGAGCTTCCGCAGCGCGACCGGATTCCGCGCACTGGAACCCTTCAGCAAACTCAGTCGCGGTCGCGGACGTTTCGTCACCCTAGTTCAGCTACGCGGCGCGCCCGATCGGCACCACCTTCGCGCCGCCGGCGATTCCGTCCAGGTAGTCGGCCCAGGCCTGCATCATCTTGCGGCGCTCCGGCAGGTGTTCGGCGGAGTTGTACGCGGCACGCACTTTGTCGCCTTCCGCGTGCGCGAGCTGGCGCTCGATCGCGTCGCGGTTCCACCCTGCTTCGTTCAGGATCGTGGATGCCAAGCTCCGGAATCCGTGGGCGGTGGCCTTCGAGTGATAGCCCATTCTGTACAAACTGAACAAGATCGTGTTTTCGGACATCGCCATGTCGTGCCTCGATTGGCTGGGGAACAAAAGGCGCCCGCGCCCGGTGAGGGGCTGCAACTGCTCGAGCACCTCAAGCGCCTGGGCGCTCAGCGGCACGACGTGCTCCTTCTTCATCTTCATCCGCTCGGCGGGGATCCGCCACTCGGCCTTATCGAGATTGAATTCCGTCCATTCGGCTTTTCTCAGCTCGCCAGGGCGAACAAAGCTCAACATCTGGAGCCGCAGTGCGAGCTTCGTCTGCGCGCGCCCATCGTAGTCTTTGAGCTTGCGCAGAAACTCGGGGAGATCGGCCTCCTTCAGCGATGGCAAGTGCACCGTCGTCACTTTCGTCAACGTGCCCTTCAGTCCTGCCGCGGGGTTTCGGTCAGCTTTGATGTCCGGGTGCAAGATCGCATACCGGAAGATGGCGCTGCAGCGTTGCAGCACGCGGTGCGTGGAGTCGTGAATTCCGCGCGCTTCGAGTTTGCGCAGCATGCCGAGCAATTCTGATTCGCTGATGTCGCCGATGGGCCGCTGACCGACGTGCGGGAAAACGTATTTCTCGAACGAACGCACGACCTGTTCTGAGTGCGAGCTCACCCAGGATTGCTTTTCAATCCATTCGCGCGCGACGCTCTCGAACGTGTTCGCGGAAGGGGATACCGCAGCTGCACGGCGTGCTTCCTTGCGCGCTGCAGCCGGATCGCGGCCCGCCTTGCGCTCGCGCTTCGCTTCGTCGCGTTTGTCGCGCGCCTCACCGGCCTTCACCTCCGGATAGACGCCGAGTGCCAGGACCTGTTCTTTGCCGCCGGCGAGCCGATACTTATAACGCCAGTATTTGCCGCCCGTCGGGAGGACCAAGAGATAGAGGCCGCGGCCGTCGGCGATCTTGTAAGGCCGCTTTTTGGGCTTCAGGTTGCGGATCGCGAGATCGGTGAGCGGCACGATATACCCCCTTTTTAGAAACAGATCCCCACAAATATACCCCCACATATCCCCGGTTGTCTACGGATGACCCTGGACTAGCTTTCTGCGCGCATTGCGCGTAAGCATTTGAAACTTAGCGCGCATTGCGCGTAATCATCGAAACCTGCGGACTAGCGTGGACTACTCGATGGTGCCCGGGGCAGGGGTCGAACCTGCATGACGGAATTACCCGTCGAGGGATTTTAAGTCCCTTGTGTCTACCAGTTTCACCACCCGGGCTAGAGGCGGGGATTGTGTCAGAAAGAAACTGGGAGCGGGTACCCTCTTGACCTCACCGTGTAGGTCCAAACGTCCAACGCCCACGGCAGATAGGGACCAAACTGTCTCACGACGTTTGAAACCCAGCTCACGTACCACATTAAACGGCGAACAGCCATACTCTTGGGACCGGCTACAGCCCCAGGATGTGATGAGCCGACATCGAGGTGCCAAACCTCCCCGTCGATATGAACTCTTGGGGGAGATCAGCCTGTTATCCCCGGCGTACCTTTTATCCGTTGAGCGATGGCCCTTCCATACGTACACAAACTGCCTGGAAACCCGCGCGAGTCGCAGACCTTGCAAAGTGAATTGGAGATATAGCCGGCTACTTCTGCGCAAGCGCCGCGGCGTCCCAGCCGCCGCCCAGCGCCTTAACCAGGGTCGCGGCCGCGGTGAGGCGCCGGCCGAGAATGCCGACCGCGACGCGCTCGTTGTTGAGCTGGGTGGTCTGCACCGTAACCACGTTGTTATAGCTCACGGTGCCCGCCTTGTACTGGTTGGTCGTCAGCACCACCGATTCGCGCGCTGCGCGCACGGCCTCGTCCTGCACTTTCGCTTCCTCTTCGAGGATGCGTAGCGCGGCGAGGTTGTCCTCGACCTCCTGGAAGC
>WNGH01002645.1_pt1 | contig 26729 bp, 24 predicted proteins | sample 5400631 | NCBI WGS metagenome assembly WNGH01 (sample SAMN13153373, study PRJNA577476) | soil metagenome | isolation source: 115 cm soil or saprolite under Garry oak tree replicate 1 | place: USA:California | collected 2016-06-15
CGTTCCTGTAGCGGTAGAGACATGGCCCGACTTTCCGAAATACGCTGGTCTTTCTCTGTAGTTTCTTCATGTGTTCAGCCTACGGTGGATAAAATCGGTGGACAAAGGGAATTTTCAGCGTCAGATTCTCATCCGTTTTTCATAGGTAAAACGGGGGTATAGCTCAGCTGGTAGAGCGTCTCGTTCGCAATGAGAAGGCCAGGGGTTCGAATCCCCTTACCTCCACTCTTGTTTCGCAGCGCCAGCGGAACCGTGACGGTGCAGTGTCCAGTGACTCACCCGACCAGCTAACGCCTGCACCCGCCCAGCATCAACGGGCGCAACAGTTGTCAGTTGCGGCAGGTGTCCAAACCGCTTCGTGGCCCAGGTCTCAGTGAGTCGAACAAAACAGTATGCGAATATGACAGGCCACAGCACCAGAAGGCTGATGTCTCGGCCGAGGTTGAAGGTAAGGCCGGCGCCAAGCATGAACAACACTAGGCGCAACAGCGATTTTCTTTGCTCCCACCACCGGATAAGCAGTCCGGTCCAAATCGCCATCAATATGCCGGCCGCTACTGGCCCAAGGATTTTACCAAAGTTCAGAACGCCTCCGCCGATCATTCCGGTGGAAACGGTGGCAACAACCCCGAGCTCACTGTTTGGGTCCTCGAAGCCGCGCCACTTCGCGTAGTCGATTCCAATCAGCGGTTTTGCGGGCCAGATCGCACGCGGAACTACGTTGAGCAGCTCACTCAAATATCTTGCACCGTACGCCGGAGGCGTATCGCCGGTTTCCACGTACGCATTCGCGAAGCAAAGCTCCTGAATCATATTCAGCCCGGTTTGGCGCAAATCTTCATCGACGAGTTCGTACGGATTCTCCGAAGCTAGCAACTCTCTGAAGCCGGTGCCGCGAAACGCCGTCACGAGCTTGAAACCTTGATCTAGGCAGACGAATGCAACCGCCAGAACGGCCAATCTCAAAACGAGCGGATGACGACCATAAAACAGATATGTCAGGATGAAAGGCAGCAGCACTGCAAGGAAGTGGCTGCGGGCTCCTTCCAAAAAGAAATACGGAAGCGTAATGGCGAACATTGCGACAGCGAGCAAGCGCCAGGAAGTACTGCGCTGGAAGAATACCAAAACGCCAAGAAACGCTGTTATGGCGTTAAAGAGATAGGCCGCGGAGGCGATGAGAAACCCGCTGGCCGAAGTTTCTATTGCACCCCGTCCCCACATCGTCACGCCTGCACGGGAATCGATGGGAAACACCGCGCCGATCACGTCGCCGCCCAGCCGAGCGATACCGATCACAAAAAGGAGAAGCCAAATCGCGCCAGCGGCAATCAAGATCTGCTCGGGGCTCACGCGCTGCGTAGCAAAAACGCCAGTAGTTCGCTGCCGGACAATCCAACGTACTGCGACCGGCATGACGGCACGAAAGGCGATCAAAAATAGTAGTACTTCCCCATAACTTTGGCCTAACAAGAAAGAAGGAAGATAATCGTATTGCTCCGGATTAAGGAACGGATCGACGAAATACCATGCGAATACTGTGACGTAGACGGCGAGCGTGATGCCAAAGCTATCTTGCTTCAGCAGCTTTATGCAGCTTTCCACCGTCAATACCAACAACGCGACGGCAGCGAGATAGAACGTTAGTTCATGCGTGACCATGGAACGGAAAACCGAGGCGCTGAGTATAATGCACAAGAAGTAAACGTTAAAGCACGATTATCTAGAGCGTCGGAAGAATGAACACGTCTGCATTTCTGTAATATTGAGCTGCCTGCTCGCGCGTTGCCGGGCCAAACCATTTCACTCTCCCGGCATCCCCGATTGCGCTGGCATTTGCGATTTGCATAGGTCCAACCATCCAAAATTCAACTGGCTCATCACGCAAGATTCGAGCAGCCGCCAGCAGTCGTGCGATACCCTTGCGAAGATTAATTTGACCGAGAAATAAGACGCGCAGAGGCCGCTCGGACGTAAAACGATCCGGGTATGTTCGGCGTTGTAGCCTTGTTGTCCCGTAGTCCTGTGGTCCTTCTCCTTCGTATGCCAGCGGAATAACTGATAACTTCTCACCTGGAATTCCTCCGCGAATCAATCCTTCTCGCGACCATTCAGAGTTAACAACAACACGGTCGGCAAGCTTGCACTCCTCACGCCACGAAGCCCAGTATTCAGGCGGCGCCGGCTGCCAGCCAGCCGCCAGATCAGGAACGCGCGCGGTCTCTTCTGCTACGATCGCTTCTTCCTCGGGGCCAGGATCGATCTGGACAAGCAGCGTCTTCCATCCGTGTGCTTTTGCGTACCGAAACGGGTCTAGGGCTGTGTAGCTATAGCTCAATAGCACCGGAGAATCAGAGGTCTGAAGTCGGAAGTCAGCAGCCTTCGCCGGGGCTCCGGCGGCCAGGGAAGTTAGAGCGCTCACGACTTTTCGTTGGAACCAGCTGTTGCGCGCAACTATCTTTGCCCATCCTCTCAAGCCACGTGCGCGTGCAAGCATCTCAAACAGAATTAACGACGAATTAAACGCGTTCACTCGCACGTCGCGCAGCTCGCTGTGAAACCTCTCTCCGAGCTTTGACCTGCCACGGCACACTCTCGCAAGGAAAGACGAGGGCGGCACCCACGCATCGATTAGTAGACGTTCAAGCGACCCAAGACGGAATAACGCCCGGGGGATCGCATAGTGTTCCCGCGCGCCGAGCTGACAACAAATCCACTTCACTGTTTCAGGGCAACGCAAGCCAGCGTTTGTAACTTCCCCATGAAACAGGCCTGCGCCTTCGAAGACAATTCGGAATTCCAGCCAGTGCCTGCCACCACCAGGCGGGTTCCCGAATTGCCCAGGACCACCCTCGCTTGCACGCATAACGAAACTGGGAGAAAACGCGCCAGGCAGCTACTCCAATTGCAAACGGGAAAGGACATCGCATTACTGTGCTCCAGAATTCATTGCGCGCGTGACGATGATGAATGCGGATTTCATTACGTGCCTGCCCGGAATAATGGTGCCGAATCGTGATAACCGGAGAAAAGACCACGTCATAACCCGCCGCCACACATTGCAGGGCGTAATCCGGCTCTTCATACATGTGGAAGAATCGCGACTCAAATCCGGGCAGTTGGAGATAAGTGGATCGGCGCAGCACCGCGCCGGAGTTAGCAAAAGAACGAGTCAAGTGTTCCGAGCCAAACTTTGTTTGCGCGAGTGTTTGGGGATACTCATCCGTCCGCTGAGGAAAATGGAGCACCGCTAGTTGGGGCTGCTGTTCAAAAAACGGGACGATGCGCGCTATACAATCTAACTGCTCCGGATAACTGTCGTCATCCAGGGCCAGAACCAAATCACCTCGCGCCTCGCGAATCATCCGATCGCGCGAAGCCACCGAACCGAGGCCAATTGGATGCACGAACAGCCGGGCTTCCGGCAACTCCGCTTTCACCGCTTCAACCACGTCGCCTGTGCAGCCGTCCATCGTGATGAGCACCTCCAGCGGCGGCGGATTGAATTGCAGCAACGCACGGCAAGTCCGCCGTAAATCATCGATACGGCCCCTAGTGCTGATCATCACGGACAGAGTCATGGAGACATAGTTTCCAAGCGATCAAAAACTCATACAACCGATGTCGGACATCATTGAGAAACAAGGTCAGGCGCACAACGCGTGATCGAATCGGAAACAGGTCGGTCCGATCTCATCGACCGGTCAATTCAGCATGAATTCTTTCCTCAATTTTTGCGTGATGAATCTTGTCCTTCGAATCGCTCCGAGCGTCATCCGCAGGTTGGACTTCCTGGCGCTATCGCCACTAACACCGGTGACGTTGCCGGCGCTGGCCCGATAAATCACCGCGCTGAACGGAACGGTGTGTAGCTCGTATCCAAGGCAGGAGAATTGGGCGGCATATCTTTGATGGGTATCATTGAGCAGCAGCGTGGTGGTCCCGGAACCGGGCACGAGTGAATAATGATCACTGACGGCAAACCGCGAACCCGCGTCATCCAGCACCGCGCCTTCCACCTCGGTCAGAAACGGCCCGGTCCGATCGGCCAGGTCGCTCCGGACGATCAAGCAAGATCCGCACACACGGTCAAGATACTCGGTGCGTTGAATGAGGTAGCGGGCACCTGAATGCCAAAACCAACCGTATCGAATAAGATATCCAGCCTCTGTTCCGGCATCATCGAGCCACCCCACGAGCCTTGAACTGATGAAATCATCCGCATCCAATTTCATAACATATCTGGGCTGCCAGTTTGATTTGGCATATCTCCACGCAGCATCAATCTTGGCCAGCTTATCCAATCGGAGAGCAGCGCGATGACTGGGATGGGGTTGAAATGGAAGCTTGAACAAAAGAAAGTGAATCCTGGAATCAAATCCCATTTCAAGGTCGGGCTCTTCGTTGCCGACCACCACCACCCGGTAATTTTCACTGCCGGAATTTCGAATCGACCGGAGTGTCTGCTGCAGATAGGTGCCGGCGGTCGGCCACTCGGGTCTCACGTCTCGGGGTGCAAACGGAATCAAAAAAACCACGGTGGGCTTGTCATTCACACAGAGTTCCCTCTTCACCGGCTGAACATATTTCGGAGCCTATGGGTGAATTTTTTGCGCACGACGCCAAAATCTTCACGAACGATCGCAAGCCACGCCCCCAACTCATGCTTGTGGCGGCGGTGATGCTCCAGTCGGGCAATGGTGAACGGGCGTGAATAGCTATCGCGATCAAACAAAAATGGCTTGCGCTCGCAAAAGTGCGCTATCCGCGGACGCCGGATTGTCTTGGGGAAATGCCAATTGTTATGAGCACAGTCCTGTTTCAGTTCGTCTATGCCGTGATGTGCGCCTACGTGTTGCAGATCTGATACGCCAATCTTGAGTTCTTTGCGCTGAGCCATCGCATATACAAGATAGTTCAACATTCCCATTTCACCCCAAGCGAACAACCCCGGCGACTGCCGGCCCCACGACTCAGTTCTATCCCACACCTCAAACGGGATTGCATTCCGTCGGCAAGCGAATACTCCCGCGCTAAAATAAGCATGCCCCCGCCATTCGAAGTCCGGATCAAACCGGAGCAATTTCATTGGGTCAAAATAAAAATGCGGCAGCCACGTTGGGATTTCTGTGGCGTCGAGGGGGATTGAAATCTCACTCCAAAAAACTTGAAAATCGACATCCATCCGGATTTGCGCGGTAAAGTCGCCCCAAATAATCGCGTCCGAATCCAGCCAGACGTAATGTTCAAATGGCCCTTCCCACATGGCCGCCAGTTTCGCCCTGTAATCTCCTCCGATAAGCTTCCGCATATCCGGCGACGACAGGTCGGCGACACGAAGCGGGATGACGTCATATTCCTTTACCAGGTCTGAAACATCGAACGCACCGTCCACAACCAGGCAAATTGGAACCGCCGGGCAGTAACACCTCATACTCGCCAATGAGGCCTGAACCATAAACTTGTCCTCGATATGGCAGCCGGTCACGAAACCGAATGGCGCTTGAACGTTCACCGTATCAGGGCTGATTGTTTGCGCGGTGCGTTCTCACGGGACGAAACGCACTCTCGATAGACTTCTTGGAACAGATCGGAGAAGGAATTCAATTGGTTGCGAACCCGTACCGTCTCACGGCCAGCCTCGCCAAGTTTTTCGCGGAGTTGCGCCGAATTTCGTAATCTTGTGATAGTCTTGATCAGTGCTGCGCCATCTTGCGGCGCACATAGAATGGACGCCTTGCCTTCCGGTGCGGCTTCAGGAATTCCGCCCACTCGAAAGGCCACCACCGGTGTTCCGCAAGCCATCGCTTCCACCAGTGTCAGTCCGTAGGTTTCCATCAACGAGGCGCTCACAAAAACATTCGCAGCCGCAAAGAGCCGCGCCAGATCATGTCGTTCGTAAATGCCACCTGTAAACCGCACGTTCAAACCCTCCGGAACCGGAACGGTGCCTTCGCCGAATGCCAAAACGATTACATCCCGGAGGTCTGGCAAACGCGACAGTTGCCCAAACAACCACGGCACATTTTTGTTTGCATCCGTCAGCGACGCGCCGCCTGTAACGATGACAAACGCATCTGCTGGCAACTCCAGATTTTTTCGGCACAGGTTCTTGTCCTGCGGTTTAAAAACGGCCGTGTCGATTCCAGCAGGAATTACTCTGACGCTGCCGCAGGCTTTGGCTATTGGGCTTCGGGCGGCGATTTCGGCCAGCCAGTGGCTGTTTGCGACCATCCGCGCTCCACAATTCCTGTATGCCTGCAACTTCCGCGAATGCGGAGCCTTTGCCAGGAATCGGTTTGCAGGCCATCTCAAGATGGGACAGGGATTGCAAGGGTGTGTCTCGTTGGCGTAGCGATCGCATCCACGATAGAGAAAACAGCCCCCCGTCACGTGCCACATATCGTGAAGACTAATTACCACGCCGATCTCTCTCGGCAGCATGTTCAACCACCGGGGAACGTCGAACCAGTCGGCGACCGTGTGCAGATGCACGACATCCACTCCTCGCAGATCCTCGGACGCCGGTGGAGACAACAGTCGCCGCGTCCCGTGCCACGGCTCAGTGGACAAGGAAACATACGATCGGCGAACAATGCGGTCCAAGAGGAGTCTGCCGGTTTCTGCTGACTGCGAATTTTTGCAAAGCACATGGCTCTCAATCCCATGCTGCGCTAATGCCGTGGTAAGAAGCGCCGCATATTCATAGCTGCCGCCAGAGGCATGAGTGTTGAGATGCAATACCCTCATGCTGCGGACTTAGAGACGGCCAACTTGAACTTCATACCTTGAATTTGCTCGGCGCGCTTGGAATAAAGCCGGAGCCGGCGCGGCGCGTTGAGAATATAGCGGAGCCAATAACGCGCCGATTTCTGATACGCCGCACACTTTTCTTTCTCTCCGGCGATTTTGTAAAACAACGACACCAGCGGAAACCCGAGCGCCCGAAAAGGTGCAAGCGCATTGCGAAAGAACTGTTGGCGCCGCGATTTTTTGAAATCCGCGATTTGCCGATTGACAGACAAACCGGCATCCACGGCAAATCGTTCAAATAATACCTGAGCTGGGCCTCGCGTTCCACCGAGCCACGGCGCCGATGTCGTGTAGTGAAGCACGCAGTCCAGATCGTTATTCTGCTGCGCATCAAACCGCCACGACGCTCGATTCCAACATTCGGGTAACGCTTGGATCTGTCCGTTGAGAAGAAAATTGATCGCAGATTGATCCCAAAATCGGTGAGCCGACTTCCCGTTCAAAAATTCGACAGCGCGTTCAAAGAAATGTTGTTTCCTTAGTTCATCCAGATTCATCAACATCACCCCGCAATTAAAGTAAGCGCCTTCGGCAGGAAGTCCCAGCGCATCAGCTATCGTCGCGCAGTCTTCCCCAAGTGATAACGTTTCAGAGTCAGGAACTGCGGCAAGGACTTTGCCCGCCGACAATTCAAGATTGAAGAGCTCCGATAAATCGCGGAATACCAACACGTCGCAGTCGAGATAGATTAAACGTGGCACATCCAGTAAGTGTGGCAGCAGTAGTCGGCAATAAGTCATGTGCGATCTGCCCGGTCCCAGTGTGGCCTTACTAAAGACCGATGGATGTACCGTCACAAACTCCAGGCGCACAGGCCCGCCCACCCGGTCAACCAACCTCGAAAGGGTCTCCGTCGATGGCCGGGATAGACCGCCATCGAGCACCTTCAAATTCACTTGCCTTGCCGCGTCCAGGTGGCTCAACGCACTTATCACCGCGCAGTACAGTCCGGGGAAGTAGCGTTCGTTACTGGCTAGGGCAAGGACAACTGGTTCCATCGGAATCTTTTTAGCAGACGAACGCTCCAAAGAATTGCTCCACGAGCGAGGAGGAAATAAAAGATGGCCTTGAACACGTACCTGTCATACATGCGAGACTCGGTAGCCATTTGCATCAGCATCCCGAATTGCAAATGGTGTGAAATAAACGAACCGGGAGATCCCTGGGTATCCACTCGTTGGCTCGGTGGAAGGCGGCTTCTCCCATTTCCGGCCACCTGTCACGATTCATCCAAGCTCGCTCCAATGCTTCACGGATGATCTCGGGATCTTCACCGACGCTCACGAACCCATCTTTGTTGTCTCGCAGTAGCTCATGATTTCCGCCAGTTCGCGTGATCACCGCGGGCCGGCCGCAAAACATCGACTCGACTAGGGCAAGTGCGAGTCCTTCTGCCCGCGAAGTCAAAACATGAATGTGATGATCTTTCCAAATTTTGGCGAAGTCACGTTCAAACCCACACAACGTGACGCGATCTTCCAAGCCATAGTATCCGATTACGTCTTGAAGATATCGTTCATCCGGGCCGCTCCCGAAAAGATCAAGTCGCCAGTTGCGTCCCTTCCACTCTGCGGTCGAAAGCGCGTGCAGAGTCCGATCCTGGCATTTACTGCCTACTTCGTACCGGCCCACTGTCGCAAATCGCACTTGCTCTAAATCACCAGGCCAGGGTAATGGGTGCTCCAACCGCGTTCTGATTGGATTGGGTAAAATCGCAATAGGCAGAGTTGATGTTAGTTGTCTCTGCAATAGCTCCGCATTGTCACGCGAGACGCAGATGATTCGCCGCGCTGAACGATAAAGCGCTCGCAACGCCTCGCGTTCGGCTTGGCCGGCGACATACGACTCCGCGTTGCCCTGAATGATGAACACCCGGCCGCCTGTGTGCGCTCTTAAAAACCTGTAGAGATCTTTGTCGCGATACGGTGTTGCTGGAGGGCCGGAGGTGCATACAACTTCAGGCTGCCACCGCTTCAAGTGCCGAAATCGGGAATACAAACCACGCGACACGGTGCGCGATGTGTAGCGATTTAGGGGGTTGTATGCGAAAACCACTCCACCAAGAGCATGGAATTTGGTGAGCTCTTCAGACTGCGCGATTGGCGTTTGTACCATGACGGCGACGGAATGGCCACGGTGCAGTGCTTCTGTCGCGAACAGTTTCCACATCTCTTCACTACCCGCCCACGAGTAATCGCCAACGGTAGAAATTATCCCGATTCGCATTCGATCAGTTATTCTTTCGCAGGACTCGGAAAGCTGCTGCGAATTCGGCGCGCCGGAACTCCGGCCCAAATTTCTGCTCCGGGAATCGAACTAGTGACGACACTTCCCGCGCCAACCACCGCGTTGTCGCCGATTGTAACCCCAGGCAGCACTACGACGTGAGAACCTAGCCAGACGTTTCGACCGATTGTAATCGGCTCTCCTTCATATCCTTGCATCCGAATAGGTAAATCATGTTGGTCGAAGCGGTGATTGCCGCTAATGATGTAACAATAAGCGCCAATTAAGGTGTCGCTTCCGATCCAGATCGGCTTCCAGGCACCCAGATAGGTGTTTCTCCCAACAAACACATTAGCTCCGGTAATCACCGACGGTTCACTGCCAGCTTCGGCCGCGCACCAAACAGTGCACTCGCGCTCAATGACGGTACCCGTGCCGAATTTCAGCCATGGCTTCACGTCAGCGCGCCCAGTCAGTTCAATCGATTTGTGAATCGACACCCCATGCCGACGCATTTCTCGGAGCCAGGATCGGCGCAGGCACCATCGTTGAAGGCGCTGATAAGAGCGAGTGATGGTCGTTTTCAAAAACCTTCAGCGACGTTGCGACCGTACCAATTTCTCGCACTCCCGGAGTAACACGGCGTGGATTCGGCTGGGTTCGAATCGACTCTGATACATTCGGCGTGCGTTTGCGACAAGCTGTTTCTGACGTTCTGAGTTACGAGCGATATTTTGAAGAGTAGTAATACAACCTGCCGCATTGGGCGAAGTGTAACATTCTGCCGCATCAAATTCGCGAGCAGCACGAACTGCAGAAGAATACTCCGGTCCCCAGACGATAATTGGTTTTTGAAATGTCAGGTAATCAAGAAACTTTGTCTTGAAGCTGGTTCGCTCAATTTGAGCGCACTCATTACCAAAACCCATCGGTAACAACAGCAAATCGGCTTCTTGAACATGGGTCTTGAGCTCATCAAAGGTTACTTGTCCTTTGTAAACACCGGTTGTTCGTACAGCGCTGTCAAAGTTTTGACTCCAACTAGCGTGGCTGCCGAAAATTTCGAAACGCAACTGGGAGCCGGAGCTTGCTCGCACAAGCTGCTCGAGCATTGGTCCGTACCAAGCCGAAAGGCTGCCTGCGAAGAACACGGTGGCCGGCCCGCTACCAGAAGTGAACGGAACGAATTCGCGTTTGTTGTCGAGCACGCTACATCCGGTTGGATACAACACATGCGCGTTAGGATGTGGGCCGAGTGCCTCGAGCATCCCTTCCGAGGTACAGAATGCGAGATCGCAATCGCGGTAGAACTTACGAAAGGCCCTTTCGATCGAACCGCGAAAGTACGGGTGCATCAGAACTCCGAAATCAAACCAATCATTGAAGCTGGCAACTAACGGCACACGCAACCGTCGTGCAACGCGCTGCGCAACTCGTGCTGTCCAGTTCCAGCTACCAGCAATCGTAAACACCAAGTCGGGCTTAAAAACCCGTGCGGCCTCCCACACGCGACGCGGAACAAAGTAACCAGCGATCAATTGATTATAGTGCCAAGACCACCTGTATAGCCGCGTGCGCAGCATTCTCTTGAGCCCCTTCGGTACATCGAACAGTAAAAATTGATATGGCACCTCGTACTGCTGCACCTCAGCGCTGTCCGTGGCGACGAATATCTCAAAATCGTTTCGCTCGACGAAATGACGATAGAAAGACATCGCCCCGCCCCATGTTGGAACTGGTGGCGTATAGCTCAGGTAAAAAACGCGAATTCGTTTATCGCGCGGCATAGTCAGACCCGGAAGGTTGCCGATCGAACCTGCGGAATCACGGTCCATCAAATGCGCTGTGTCATTTGCGTCGAAGGTGCGCATGCCGCATCACTCGATCGACGGGCTTCCAGCCTGTCGCGACGCAAACGGAGTTTAAGCGCGTCGCGGTAAAACATATGTCGCATCCAGTTGACGTAGTGGCGGGAGTAGTAACCCTCATCCCACATGTCGCGACGGCGAAATTTATTGACGTCATCGAATTCAACTAAGCTCAGCTTCTCCGGCAATAATTCTCCGTCTATTTTTACGGCCGTGGCAATGATGGTTTGCTCGCATGAGCTGTCCTGAGGATTCGGCAATGCTTCTTGCACCATCCTGCGCAGAAGCTCCGGCGCCATAAGTTCACCGTGCAAGGCGACGATGCCACTATTAACAAATGGTGGGTCCAACACCTGCGGGCAATGCCGCAGCGCCATCTCTCGCCGCTGATGGCAGTTGTTCTCGCGCAATGCCCGAGGTTTGTCCCACAACGCGGGATCGCTCAAAAGCGACGCTGGATCTCTGAACCAAAGAATGTCAGCATCCACAAAGAGCACCGGCTGTTTCTTTGCCTGGGTTACAATCGCAGCGAGCTTAAGCCCGTAGAGACTTTCTTGCGCGTAATTCGCGAGCTCCGGGAAACCCGCAGACGAAGCCGCCTGGCAAACCTCCTGCCGCGTCAAGACGGTGATCGGCGTGGACCACCAGGCAAACACTTCCGCAAACTCATCCGCCTTCCACCAGTCGTCCGAGACGACAGTAATCTTCGGCAAAAAATTCCATGCGCGGTGCAGCGAAAACAGACTTTCCCGCAACATCAGCCAGTGCGCGCGGTCGCTTACTGTGAGATAGGAGACGTTCGCAGTCGGTTTGGCTGCTTGAGGAAGAATTGGCCACCGTGAAAGGACGGTTTGTGCGATCTCGCCCAATCGCACAGAGATATTCATTCCACTGAATGGCCGCAGAAGGCCGAGCGCAAATTTTCGCGAGAGCGCCTTTCGCTGCGCGGAAAGAGTCGATTGTGCGTAGTCAGTCATTGCCCGCCAAATGGTGCTTGCCTCGAAGGGATCGGCGTGCAACAAAACCATCTCATCGGCCCCGGACGCAATTCGTCAGCATATTGCTTCAGATAGGGCAGCAACCAGAGTCTTGACCACAGCGCGCGCGGTTCACGAAAATCCCAAAAGGTTCGCCTTTGAGTTCGCACTTCTTCGATACGGTGACTTGACCTTAGCCGTGAGGAGACGGTCTCGCCCAGCTGTTGATCGATAAAGTCATGAATTTCCACGATCATATACGCATTTGCCAGGCCGGGGATGTTGCCAGGATCCAGCAGATCGCTTTCTGTCCCTTCTACATCGACAATAATAAGAGAAGACTTGCCATTAACTGCCGCGGCGCGGAGCTGTTCCGGTCCGCAATACCCCATTATTCTTACCCGCGATTGCAGCCCGTTGAGTTCGACATTGCGAGTTAGGAGTCTCCGTCCTTCTTCGCTGCTTTCAAATGCCGTCACAGTTGCGTGCGGCCATAACATTGCGCAGCCGACCGCGTAGTATCCCTCCCCTGCTCCAACGTTGATAATGTGCCGGAAGGGGATAACAGACCATTTCAAAAGAAAGGGCGCGAGCTCGGATTCGTAAACGCCCATGATTTTAGGGGCGGCTGCGCCACAGATAGCTTGGCCCTCATACAGCATCCCCTTAAACGGGCCGCCGGCTACAGTTTGCGACTTTTTCAACCGCTCCAGAAACCGGGGCGCACTAATTGAGCGCCGAAATCGTGGGGGAAAATAACGTGAGATTATCGCCACGGATTCACAATTGCGTCCACTCTTCAACGCAATCCATAACCGGCCTTTACCGCGCCGGTCACTTCGCCCAGGTCAACCAGTTGATCGCAATTCGCTACAGCGCTGAGTCGATGAGCGGCCACAACCATGGTCAGTTTACCCGCAAGAGCGCGTAAGGCCTCGAGCAGCTTTGCTTCAGTCGCTATGTCCAGTGCGCTGGTCGCTTCATCCAGAATCAATAGCGACGGACGATGGTAAAGCGCGCGCGCAAGACCGATGCGCTGCCGCTGGCCGCCGGAAAGTCTGACACCACGTTCCCCGACGTTCGTGTCGAAAGCGTCAGGCACTTCCGCTTCAATGAAATCGAGTATCTGCGCCATGTCGCAAGCTTCGCGCAAGCGCGCAGCATCCACCTCATTGTCCAGCAGGCCAAACGCGATATTGCGTGTGATCGTATCGTCGATGAGAAAAATGTCCTGTGGGACATAACCGATTGAAGCCTGCCACGCGGGCACCAGCGCAGGCGTAAGGGGCCGGCCATCAATCAGTATCTCGCCTGCCGTCGGCTGGTACAGGCCAAGTAATAAATCAACCAGAGTTGATTTTCCCGAACCTGTCGGACCAATCACACCCAGTGAAGTGTTCTTGGCGATGGTAAGAGAAAGGTCGTCCAGCGTCGGCCGCGGTGCGCTGGGATAACTAAAACTGACCTCGCGCAGAACGATCGCGTCATTCCAACGAAAAGGCGCCGCTGGTGTGACACCGTCGCTCCTCATTACCCGCGGGATCGAGCTGTCTGTCTCCGCGGCAGCAAATTCGTCGTACACTTCGTCTACTGCGTGACGCATCGTGCTGATCTGAGTGAGCTGACCGTAAAGCAATTGGAGCGAAGGGAGTAACCGATAACCCGCCAACGCCATCACGCCGAGGTTCGGCAGGATGTCGGAGAAATCGCGTCCTTTCGCTGCGAGCAACAACACAGCCAGAACGAGACCGCCGAAAGCGAGCGGTTCTACAAGATAGCGAGCGCTGTTGGCGAAAACAGGCAGTTGCGCATACATCTGCGCCATCACCGCTGAATGCTTGGCGAACCGGCTGAGAAAATGTTCTTCGGCGCGATGGACTTTTACCGCTTTGATCCCGCTGAGCATTTGGTGCGCTTCCCGGTACGAGCCACCGACAGACGTTCTTAAATTTTCATTCGCTTCCCGCCGTTTCCGCGCGAGCAGACGAAAAATGATCACGTAATATGCGCCCAGCACGATTGCCGCCGAGAGAGCAATCACCGGCTGAACGAGAAAAAGCGTGGCCAACAAAAGTACCGCCGTGAGGCTGCGCGCGACGCTGTCCAGCAACGGCAGGAGCACGCCGCTGCTATAGTTCATCACGTCGCCAACAACTTTTTTTAGCAGATCGGCGGAGTTGCGCTGAAGAAAATAGGGGTACGGCTGCGAGGCCATTCGGCGCAGCAGGCGGACGCGCAACCAGTGGCCAAAGTTTTGCGCATAACGAGTGCGAACGTACTCGGCGACGAGATTAACGACATTGGATGCTAGGAGTGCAACGATTGCAATCACTCCGGCGACCAGAAGCAGCTGCCGGTTTTGCATCGGCGGAAACAACTCGAGAAAACGCATGCCGAAATGAGAGCGACGGATGCGCTCGGGATCGGCGGCAATTGCCAAGAATGGAAAAATCGATGTGATCCCGATGACTTGAAACAGAGCTTGCGCAAGTGAGAGCGAAAAAACCCCAGCCAGCTTTGCTTTACCGTATGGTCGCGCAAGAAAGAGAACGCGCCGAATTAAATCGGTAACATTATGAAAAAACCGGGACAAGGGGTTCCGAGTTACACGTTCAAGAAAAATGTCCGTACCGCATTTCCTATCGCGGGATCGTGCGGACTATCTGCGGAAAAGACCCAGGTGTCAAAGATTCCCGGCCTACCGGTCGGGTGGCTGATCCACCAATCACACATTCCATACGCATCGGCGGCAGCTTCTCCAGTTTTGCATTTCACGCCATCAGCGAACAGGATTGAGCCAGACTCGGCAGCTGCACTAGTCTCACCCTAGGAAAATCAATCTGGGGTCGTTGACGCATCGGAGAGCCTCCTTTTCGAAATGTGGATCTGTTTGTGGAGGGGAATCGCTTCGGAGGAAGTCGCTTTTGATATGAAACTCGGTAGTTAAACCGCGCTTCTTGCGGCGTCTCCTGCTAGGTTAGAGGGATGCAAAAGGCTATCAAATTCACCCTTGCTAAGGCAATTCCGACCTATCTCGTTCAGCAAGTCGCTAACGAGCTCCGGCTTGCCACCAGACGCATGTTTACTGCTCGGTCATTACGGCGACGACTGGGGTCACAAAGGTGCATTCGGGTAAACATCGGTTGTGGTCGCAATCCGACCTCGGGATGGATCAATCTCGATGTCATTCCCCATCCAGGCGTATACTTTTGGGACTGTCGGTCAGGGTTGCCGTTTTCCGATGGAGCCGTCGCGGCGATTTACTCGGAGCATTTTGTCGAGCACCTCGATTTCGAGAGCGAGGCACGCCCATTTCTTCGCGAATGCCTGCGGTGTCTCCGACCTCGGGGCGTCTTGCGTATCGTGGTGCCAGATGCGGGGGCGTACCTGCGAGCCTATAGCGGCCCATGGGAGCGACTGGCAGAGATGCGACCACTGGATCGTACTGCGAATGGATGGCGCGACAGGTGGCTGGGCCAAATCTATCAAACCAAGATGCAGTTCATGAATGCGATTTTCAGGCAGGGATACGAACATAAATACGCCTACGACGACGAAACTTTGATTTTGATTCTGCGGGAAACCGGTTTCCCGCACGTGGTAGTACAGCAGTTTGGCACATCAATAGATTTGAAGATGGCACCAGACAGCGACGATCGGCGGACGGAAAGTCTGTACGTCGAAGCAGTTAAAGGATAACACTCGCACACGTTGGACAAACTTGGGTACCGAAGTGCGAAGCGATTGCGAAGCACATCTCATCTCTGATTTCTAATTTCTCGAGCGAAGCGATGGAAGAGCATTTCCATAGCGCGCGATCAGCCACGGCAATTCGAATCCGCGCAGCAGGCGCGGAATGAAAATCCTCGGCTGCGCAAACGCTCGCCAGAGCCAGCCGAGATAAAACCGGTCCACCCAATCGGGAATTGCAGCCTGGTCGCCCGTGATGAATCCGAGCGCGGCACCGATGCAATGGATCGCCGGTCGATACGACAAATTTTCGCGCAGATAATAGCCGAGCTTCTCCTGTGCGCCGCTGCCAATGGCGACGATGACCTGCGCCGGGCGACGCCGTTCGATGAGCGCAAGAAGATTTCGATCTTCAATTTCCAATCCGTACCGAGGGGCGACATAACAATTCTCCATGCTGATTGAAAACGCTTCCCGGCGCGACCAATCGATTAATTTTTGTCGCGCGCGTTCGCTGGGAAGGACCCCAAAAACTTCTCCGGTTCCCTCACGTTTCAGCTTTGCAAGCAAATGCTTCAGATATTTGAGCCCCGAAATGCGCTGGACGCTTTTGCGTCGCAACAAGCGCCACAGGAGAACCATCAAACCGCTGTCAGCAATCACCAGATCAGCCGCCAGCACGGCGCGCCGATACATCTCGTCTTCGCGCAATCGCGCGAAACAGGTCCCGGACGGAGCGACGAGAAATCCTCCGCGTTGAAACATCGACGCTACCGCTTCATCCACGTCGCCACTGAAGAAACGGATGCCAAGAATCTGCACACTGGAAGCCATCAACGAACACCGAGTATCCAACATCGAACGCCGAATTTCGAGAGTAAAGGAGCCGTCCGTCGAACCTGCGAGCGTGGTTTGATCCTCGAGCGGCAAGCAACGACTACCAAACCTCCTGAAACATTCCCGGTTCGCTTTGGGCACAAATTTGGTAAGCTCTCGGCCGGTGCAAAACCTTACAACCGCACACAAATTCACTGACGCTGCGCCGCTGTCTCGCAGGCAATTTCCGCTCCCGCTCGCGCTGAGCGTTTTGTTTTTAGCTGCTCTCTGGTTTGCACTTTGTAGACAACTCAGCGGCGAATGGTCGGTTAACGAACAATACAGCTTTGGCTGGTTCGTCCCGTTTTTCGCTCTCTATCTTTTCTGCCTTCGCTGGCAGGATCGACCGCAAATCGAAATTGGAAATTCGAGATTCGAATTTCGAAAAAGACAAACAACTGCTGCATTACTCGCAATTCCCCCGCTACTTTTGTTGGTGCCGGTGCGCCTTTTTGAAATTGCGAACCCGGAGTGGCGACCGCTCGCCTGGATTCACGCGGCGGCGGTGGTAACACTGACGCTGTTATTGATCTGGTGCGCAGGCGGTCCGGCGTGGCTTCGCCATTTTGCGTTTCCGGTCGCGTTCATTTTTGTCGCAGTGCCGTGGGTGACGGCAGTCGAGGTTCCCGTCATTCAAGGGCTGATGCGCGCGGTCGCCCGCGTCGCCGCCGAAACAGCGATGCTCCTCGGAATTCCTGCGCAAGTTCAGGGCAACTTGATTCGCGTGAGCAATGGGCTGGTGGGCGTGAACGAGGCGTGCAGCGGCATTCGTTCTTTGCAAACGTCGCTTATGATCGGCTTGCTGTTCGGTGAACTGAAACGGCTTTCGATCTTGCGCCGCGTCGCACTCGTCGGCGGGGCGGTTGTCGTCGCGCTGGTTGCTAATTTTCTCCGCGCCGTTTTTTTGGTCGCGGTCGCGGCAACGAAAAATATTTCAGAGGTCAGTCGCTGGCATGATCTTGCTGGCTACACCATCGTCGGTCTGGTTTTTGTGGGCACCATGGGTCTGGCGTATCTGCTCGGTGGGAAGAAGCCTGCTGTGGTGGCAGGCGTGTCGCCTGCGAGAGCGAAATTGCAGCCGACACGGCTGCCTCTACAGGTTCCTGCTCCCTATCTGGCGGCGGCCCTTTGCTGGTTCTTGGTCGTAGAGATTGGAACGGCGACGTGGTATCGCGTTCACGAAACCAATCTTGTCAGCGGCATACGTTGGAGTGTGCGATGGCCCGAACAGGCGCCCAACTTCCGCAAATTGAAAATCGACGAAGAAATTCGCAGCGTCCTCCGTTTCGATGAAGGCGAGACTGCGGCTTGGACGATCACGCCAACAGCGGAAACGGCCCATAGGGCCGTGGCTACAGCTACGCCGGTCGACCCGTCGAGCCCGAACACGATCGCCTGTTACTTGTATGTTTTTCGCTGGAAACCGGGCCGGAACAGCGCGCTCCTGGCGAACTTGCACCGGCCGGATGTTTGTTTGCCCGCAAGTGGGTGGACCAAGGTGGCGGACGACGGGGTGGGCAATTATCGCGTCAGCGATTCATTTGAGTTGCCATTTCGCCATTTTGAATTTCAGCGCAGATTCGAAAATTCCGTTCCGCAGACAGCGCACGCATTTTATTGTTTATCGGAAGACCGCGCTTCAGGACCTTCCACGACGCGGCAGCACGCAGACGCAAGCCTTATGATGGCAGGAAACCCTTCGTCATGGACACGCGCCGAACGTCTGGGCGCGGTGCTGGACGGACGCCGCCATTTGGGACAGCAGGTCATGGAAATCGTGTTCCTAAGCAAGGAACCGCTTTCCTCGACGGACGCCGAATCGCATTTGGGCGAGCTCGTTCGTGACGTCGTCGTTTTGCCTGAGCCGGAAAAATAGGTAGGGGACGTTCACCGAACCGCCCGGGGCGATTGAGGTCAATCGCCTCTACCTGTGTAGGAGGCACGGTAAAAAAATCTAAACATGCGAAAATTTAAGACACGTCGGCCGCGCGCTTTACCATTTCGTTCGCTCTTCGTTGTGGCGGGCGCGCTGCTGCTGATGGCCGCTCTCGCCCCAAAAGCGAATGCGACGGTACTGGTTTATTTTAACTTTGAAGACGCAGTGTTAGGCGGCGCCCCGGATTTTACGTCCGATGTTGTCGGCGCCCCGGATTTTAATCCTGGCGGCGGATTGGTGCTTACGAATCTCACGACCACTGCCACAGTTTTCGCAGCTACTGCCGGGTTTTTGCAAAATAGAACTGCTGGTGATATCGACACCGCCAATCCGGGTCTGGCGGTCGGTTTTAGAACAACCCCGGTGGATAATGGCAGTTATATTCAGTTTGCCTTCAATGGGACTTTTTTTGCGAACATGTCCTTGAGCTTTGCGGTTAATACGGCTGGCAACGGCTTCAACAATGTACAGCTTTTCTACAGCACTGATGGAGTAAATTTCATCGCGGGCCCCTCGTCGTTCATACCAACAGCCGGGGTACAAATCATAACTTTAGTCGTCCCTTCGGCCGTTGATACCCAGGCAAATGTCACCTTGCGCATGGTTTTCACCGGTGGGACGTCAATGGGCAACAATCTCCAGACCATAATCGACAACATTCAGCTGAATGGCTCGATCGTTCCTGAGCCGGCGACGGTCGCGGGCGGGTTACTCGGCGTTCTTGGGCTATGCTGGCATCAGCGGCGGCGATTGATTCGGTCCGTGCGTTGGCGGCGCGCTTAGCGGAACGGTCAGAACAACCCTGTAGCCACGGCGCTGCGCGCCGTCGAGAAACGCGATCGTTTTCAGTCATGTACGCCCACAGGGGCGTGGCTACAACGTTTGTCAGAGCGCGACTATAACAGTCAATCGCGTAACGTTGCAGATGCCGCCGCGTCATTGTAAACGTCTCCCGTGGCTAAGCGCCCGTCACGTCCCGTTGCAAACAAAAACGATCTCGACCTTACTCCGCCGGAAGAAATTCGCGCCCGACGGATTCGACTGTTCGTTTTTGTGGGCGCGATCGCGACCTGTGCGCTGGGCGTGGCGCTCTACTTCGCTGCACCGCCGATTGGCGGAGCAATCAAGGCCTGGCAATCTCGCCGACTGGCGCATCAGGCGTTCGCGCTGATCGAGCAAAAGAAGTGGAACGAAGCCAATGCCAAAGCGCGCGATGCGTACCTGCTGCGTCCGACCGAACCCCAGGCGTGGCGTGCCATTGCGCGGTTGGCGTCCCGCAGGGGTCAAGGCACAGCAGTACTGGAGTGGTGGAAGAAAGTGGACGAGGCACATCGCCTAACCATCGAAGACCGCCGCGACTATGCGGCGTCTGCGCTTGCGGCCGGCGAGCTGGTAGTTGCGGCGCCACAAGTCGATCTGCTTTTGTCACAAAAGGGTGGATCTGCGCCACTTGACCTTCTGCTCGCCGCGCAGCTTGCTGCCCGGCGCCAAAACGGCGTTCTTGCTCTGGATTACACAGAGCGGGCAACAACCGATCCACGCGCGAAGCCGAATGAATTGCTTGCGGGCGCTGTTCTTGTTCTCTCCATGACGAAGCCAAACTCGCCTCCTTATTCAAAGGCGTGGGAGAGCATCGTGAAGCTTGCGCGGGATCCGGCCAATCCGGCGTCTCTCGACGCATTGGTTTTTCTCGCGCGTGAGCAGTCGCGAGCGCCCTCGCGCTTTTCTGGCGAAGAGACTCCATTTTCCCGGGACGTCAGGGCCGCCCCGCAACCTGAAACAATGGGACCGCTGGAAGTAGCGGATGCTCTGGAAAAGCATCCCGATGCGCGTCCTTCCCATCAGCTACTGGCGCTTGGACTTCGCGCCCAGCACGATCCAGCGCTCGCCAGCCAATATGTCGCGGACGCAGTCGAGCGATTCCGCAGCGGGGACGATGAAACTATCGCTGCACTCGCCGCGTGGTTAAACAGCGTGGCTCGTGCCGACAAAACTTTGGAGGTGCTGCCGCTGGATCGAGCGTTACGGGGCCGGGATCTTTTTCTCCAGCACGTTAATGCTCTCGCCGCCCTCGAGCGCTGGAACGAGGTGAAGGAAATATTGAATAGTGAACGCTTTCCGCTCGAGCCGGTTTTTCAACACATGTATCTGGCCGTCGCGCGAACCCGGCTGGGGGAAACGACTGCTGCAACAGACGAATGGCAGCGCGCTCTGGAAGCCGCCAACACTCCCGAGAAGTTACTCGCGTTCGCAGATTATGCCGAGCAGAACCACGTCAACGAGGTCGCCGACAGGGCTTACTCTCAAGCAACCAGAGTCGCGCCCAAGAATCGCGCAGCATACGCCGGCCGGCTTCGTGTGGCATTAGCGTCCGACCAGACAACTGAAGCCCAAACTATAGCGGGGGAGATTGTGAAGATTTGGCCCGACGACGCGGCAGCGCGAAATCAGGATGATTATCTGCGGTTGCTGCTGGGCGCATCGGGCGAGCAAGCCGAAGCGGCAGAGCGACAAGCTCAAATTCTTGTCGCACAGGAACCATGGAACTGGTCAGCCCGTGCAACACTTGGACTGGCGCGGCTTCGCCTGGGCCGAAACGCGGATGCCCTGGCGGTATTCCGTAAGGTGCGAGTGACTGGCGCCGAACCGCCGGGCGTGCTCGCAGTGCGCACGGCAATTCTTGCGGTAAACGGTTACGAAGAAAGTGCCCGGGGCGACGCGCATAATCTGGGAGCAGAACACCTCTTGCCTGAGGAACGCGCTCTCATCGCTCCGTTGCTGCAATGAAGGCGACGACCGCTTCAACCCTTTAACGCTTCAGATTTGCGATTGACGTTGGTCCGCATTTTTTGTTAGTCTCCCAGGCATGCGACGACTAGCGGTTGAAATCGTGATTATTGCGGCCGTGATTTTCTTTGGCTGGAACAAACCTTTCAAAGATTGGGCGGACCAGGCGAGCACCACAATCACATCTACATTGGACGGCCTTGGGGGGGCGTTACAAAAAGACCAGGACCAATCCGTGCGCCGCTACGAAGCCCGGCCTGGACGTTCTGCTACACCGCCCCGATAGACCTGTCGCCGCAGGTTCAAAGGTCAGCAGGCGACCTGCTGTGAAACACCGCTATTCAGTTACTTCTTCAAGCTGCGTGCCGAGCACATCCACGGTCCGGTCGGTGTTAAGATCACGACCCAGCGCGATGTGAAGCCAATAGCGCTTTTCGCCTTCAACGATGAATTTTGCGAAGTCGGTCTCTCCCGGCGCGCACTTTCCCGTCTGCGCGATCACGTCAATCATCAGATTCCAAGTCCGCGCCTGTCCCATTTCAGCCAGCGCGCGCGCAATTGCTTCTTTCTGTTCCTTCGTCCAGGCGGCATTCGCACCAACTCTGACCAGTCGAGCGACGTCTCCGCGGTTTAATACGGGGCGCAACTTGGTTTCGTCAACGATCCGCTGCGCCACCGTTGTAGCTTCACTGGCGGAGATGACGCCTGATGACGGAGGAGCCGCGATCGTGTCGTTCTTAAGCGCCGCTTTCAAAGCTGCGGCGATAACGGGAACATTTCTGGTGTTGAGATTGAGGATGCCAGCGCGCGGATAGCTGTGCAGGATGGAATTATAAGTAAAAAAATCGAGAATCGCTTTGTCATTGCTCGTTTCCGTAACAAAATTCAGCGGTTGAAAACCATTTGCGGTATCAAGCCCGTAGCCGAACTCTCCCACGTTGCTGAATGGATGGTTGAGCACCATGGGGACGGCCGGAGGGCGCGGTTTGGTGCTTCCCGTGTTTGGGTCAATTATCCAGGAGTAAGGGTCCTTATCTACGTCGTAACCAGGACTACTTGGATTATTCTCATTCTCCCAGCCGAGGACGAATCCTCCGCCATATTCAATGATCGTGGTGTGGCTGCCCGTTGCTGGGTCCCGTTCGTTTGTATCGCCGGAGTCGTCGTACTGATCGATCAATGACGCAGCGACAGACAGGGTCCGTGCAACGCGCCCCAAGTTGGTATCGTTGGAAAAAGCATCCCAGCCGGGATTGGCTACGTTCAAGGCGTAGTGCAGAATTTTGATAAACTCAAGCCGACCCCTCAATGGCGGAATGTAAGCCAGGGGATTGTTGTTAGGCTCGGAGGGCTGTTGCTCGCCCACGTACTGCCAGCGGCCCCAATAGGCCAATTGGCTCTTATCTGTGCCAGTGCCGTTAACCCAAGCCAGGCCGAACATACCGAGAACGTCGCGGATGCTTCCTCTGTATCGGCCCCGGCCTCTCCAGCCATTACCTCTCCCCTCGCCGTTGCCGCGTCCTCGCGTTGCCACAGAATCGGGGGGCGCCGGCTTCACCAGACCGATAGCGTTCATGGGAAATCTATCAGGCAATCTGTCGTTGAGGCTCCTCCAATCGGGCGACGGCTGATTACGTTCCCGGGAAAAAGTTCCCATATATTGTAGCAAATCCTGGCTGAAGCCGATGCTACCTTGGAGTCGCAACAATTCTTTGCGACTCGTCAAGGCTTGGTCCGTTCGATCGTTCGACGGAAAGTCACTCGGGACGGAAGTAAATGGATATATCGACGCGTCGCTGTAAGGGGCGTCGCCGAAATCCAGCAGATAACTGCCCCATGTATCTTGTTGAGTGTTCGGATCCAGCTGAAAACTAAATCTTCTGAAACTGGTTGCTGTCTGTTTTGTCGTGCCATAATTGCGCCAGCCGACAATTTTATTCATTTGAGAAGAGGTCGGTGGCGCAGGGAGGGCGCCAAGGTCTGCGAAAGCAATGATTCCTTTTCGCCCAACGTTTACCTGCCAGGGTGTTGGTGTCGGCTCCGGGCTATCAGCGCTACTGCCCGCCCAAGCGGGAAATCCTGCCAGATTCATATCGAGCAAGCCGCCCTCGTCGTAAACCGCGAAAGCATACCGTCCAACCAGATCGCTGGGCAGCGGTGCAGGGTTCGGTCCCCGAAGGGTTACCAACACCCAGTCGGGCGGTGTGAAGCTGGCGGCAGCCGGTATTAGGTAATGGCTATTCCAACGAGCGCGTGTTATTTCGCCCCGTTTCGGATTTGCCGGGTCAACTGGTCCAGAGCTCACAGCGGAAGCGAAACTTGGAACACCAGGCGGGGATATGGCATCGTTGCGCACACTCCTGCGGATTAGATTTGGAATGGATGCGTCGTCCCCTGACCGTTGTGGTTGAATGTTGGCTTGCGTGACATTCACCCCGGCGACGGCAATTTCCCGCTTAAGACTGCTGACGATGATATCCAGCGCGGTACGGGCAAGCAGGTCCGCGCTGGCATCGTGAAAACTCGCCTGGGCAAGTTGCCGGTCAGTAGCGGTATGCGAGAAATAAGCCAGCGCCAGGCCCGTTAAAAGCGCCATAAAAGCAAGAACGATTATCAGGGCAGCGCCCTTATGCGCTGGTACCCCGGAAGGAGTCCAGCGAGTATTCATAAGCTTGCGGGGGAAAGATAAAAAGAGCGTTCGTAAAAGCGAACGCTTGAAAGTGCCGGGCGCGGCAAGCTTGTATTTCCGTCCAGAAAAGTTCGCCAGCCTGCAAGCAAACCTCCCGGGGGCTGCCCGCTATAGTCCGCGAGGTCTTCTGCGAGTGCTGTAATATCCGAATTGCTGAGGAGCACTCTGCTCTTGGGATCGATCACAGCGATGTCCACTATGATTGCAGACACATCTTGCATTCCGCGCACGCTCGAGGTCGCGTACCACGGAGTGGAGGACAAATCTCCGTTTTTGAGCAGGTAATAATATTCGAACCGAAAAACGTCCGGACCGATGACGTCAAACGGACTATTGGTTGCATTCGCCCAAGGGTTCAGCGGCGCCCAGAAAATAACCGATGCCGGCCGGCCATCGGCCCGCGTGTCACTCGTAGCGCCGTTCCAAATCAAGCCTTCACCTAATCGCTCCAGCCTGTTGGACAATGTGGTTCCGCTCACATTGATTCGATATCCGATAATCGAGACGGGACTTTGCTGCGCGCCAGTTAAGGCCGACCAACCTGGGACCGTGCTGTAGAATGCTATTTGATCATTCCCCCTTTGCCGGGTGCAGAGCGTGCAGTCACTCGCGGTGGTAGAAGATTTCAGATAGTAATCGACGTCGGATCTCCTGACCATCTGCGCGAAGTCGATAGCCATGCGGTCGAACAATTCACGGGCCTGTGAGTCGGCGTTCATTTGCCTGTGACCAAGCGTCATAATCGTCGCGGCGCTGTTTAAAAGCTGCGAAACCAGGAGAACCAGTAGCACGAGTACACCAACGGCGACCAATAGTTCGGCTAGCGTAAAGGCGCCAGAAGCGTTGAGCCTTGACCTAAAAGTCAGCGCACAAAAGTTGTAGCCTCGTCCCTGTGAGGCGTTCACTCCGTTTGAATCGGTCCGCCCCGAACAACGGCGCATAGCGCCGTGGCTACAGCGCTGCATGTTTCGAAGACGACTTCTCGTTCGATTGGCACGTGACCTGGTAGTCTCGTGGTCACTCATGGCTCAGTTCCTGTCGAACGCCGCGAATATCTCCACGGAGCCGCTTGGCGTTGTTGTTGCGGGATCAACTGGTGCCGGCCACGTCACCTTTAGATCGGCATAATGCAATCCTGTAGGAGCAGAATTCCACTTTATATTCAGTTGATAGCGGGAGTCAGGGCTCAGCGATATCGAGGCCTGCCCTGAAGCATCAAAATATAATGTCTTATCGGTTCCAAAAGTTATGGCGAACTGAGGAGAAGTCGTGGCCGCTGCTGGCGTCGTCCGCAGATCTGCCACGATGGCGGCAATGATGTTTGTGGCGGCGGTCTGTGAAGTCGCGTTCCGGTTTGTCTGCATACCGACAGGCATCAAACCGAAAACGGCGAAAAGGCAAAAGGCCACAATCCCCAAAGCGAGGACGAGTTCCACCAAAGAAAATGCAGCAGCCCTCGAATCGCCAGACTTCATGGCCGAAAGACCCGGACTGCGCCGCTTGTAGTGCCAAGCTGTATGACCGCGTTGTTTCCCACGTCCTGATTGAAGAGGATTAAGGTGAGGGGTTCTCCCATGCTTGCGACACAGGCGGCGAAACCCTCACCCTGCCCTCTCCCTTGGGAAGGGAGAGGCGAATCCGTGCCGCTAGCCACACACCGGCGTGCGGCGCCGTCTCCTGAAAGCTCGCCACGGGAGGAGTCCGTCCGACTGGCGGACTTTCGGGACAGCGCGGCGTCCCTACCTCCTCCTGAGCGGAAAGCATCGTCCCCAGCTGCCAGCTTTCGTGCTCTCATGGCCGAAAGACCCGGACTGCGCCGCTTGTAGTGCCAAGCTGTATGACCGCGTTGTTTCCCACGTCCTGATTGAAGTCAGCAGGCAGCGGCTGGAAGACTGTTCCATGACTCGGTTGAAAATCGATTTCCATAACATGGGGAATTGCGTCCCCGTTCGTCGAGGTGGCGATCCGCGCGATGCCTGTTGGATCGAAGTTTATCACTCGGTCAAATCGATACTGGTAGCCGGAGCCCAATAGTGATCCCAACGGCCACGTAAATGGTGTCACCGAGCTGGAGAGGGCATTCCCCAAAATGTACGGTGGACCAGTTGGTTGGTATCTCGCCATTTTGGAGTTCGGATGCGCAGTGGGACTCCACGATCCAAAATCAACCGGGACAAAATGCAGATTCTCGTATGTCTGTAATTTCCCGACCGCGATCAGATGAGCGCCATTGGCATAATTCGCTGTCCAGTCGTTGCCCTGGTCGGTGGTAGCGTATTGGTATTGTGCGGTGCCATCTTTCGACGCGACCACGGCCACCGCTACCCTGCCGTAGGGTGTATCGCCAGTCGTAATCTGCGGACTGACCGAGGGATCAACCGAAGAATCCACCTCAGCAAAACCAACAAAAACATAGGTGTGGTTTGCTTTTGCGTACGCTCGTGCGTTTTCGAGTAATCCCTTTACTCCATAAATGGCGGTGGTGACCTCGGTCCCGCTCTTTATTGTCGTGAACGCGGGGGCGATTAACACCAGCAGAATGGCAATGAGGCCGATGACCATGAGCAGTTCGAGGAGCGTAAATCCGCCTTCGCACAAGGCTACGGCGCGACAAAGTCCCCGAAAGCTTTCGCGGCCACGCTCCGCGAAGATCAACGGCCGGAGATCAGATGTCGGATACAGTGCACGTAGCGCCTCTGCGTAATGCGGTTTTCCGCGCTCTGACTTCTGATGTCTGATGCCTGACATCTTTTTAGGGGAGCGGCCTTATATCAAGAACCAGGTCCGCGTGGCAAGTGATGAATTTGGAGAGAGTTTCGGGGATCGGAGCTCAGGCGTCCCGACTGCGCGCAAGTCTCGAGGAAGGG
>WNGH01001858.1_pt1 | contig 26716 bp, 26 predicted proteins | sample 5400631 | NCBI WGS metagenome assembly WNGH01 (sample SAMN13153373, study PRJNA577476) | soil metagenome | isolation source: 115 cm soil or saprolite under Garry oak tree replicate 1 | place: USA:California | collected 2016-06-15
AAATGAATAGGCATGCGCAGAATGACCGTGTGGGCCTGGGTGGGGCTCGCCGGGGCTGCGGCGTTGTTCCTGCCGGGAGTCGGGGCGGAGCGCCCACGGGCGACCACCGGGGGGGCGGCCACCGGGCCGGTGCCGGTGGCCGTCTCCAATTTCCCCGCCATCCAGCCGGTCTCCGGGACCGTCTCCGTCGGCAACCTGTCGACCGATGCCGGCGGGCGCCTGCTCGTCTCCCTGCAGGGGGGCGGCACGCTGCCGCTGGCCCTGCGCTCGACCACGGCCGCCTACCAGGGGGACCTGGGGGGCCGGACCGGCGCGACCCGGAAATGCCGGGCGGAGTTCCCGGACAGCCACTTCCCGGGCACGGGGGAGATCAAGAACGCCTACGGCACCCGTGGAGTCCTCTGGCTGTCCAGCGAGAGCGACAGGTCCTGGGTGGACGACCTCGACCTGGCTCGGAACTGCTCGGACAGCACGGCGGGGAAGGACTGGCAGATGACCGTCCACCCCGACGGCACCCGGATCGACGGAACCCTGTTGCGCGAGAAGGGCACGGGGCTGTTCAGTCCCGGACCGTGCAGCGATTTCCATCCCATCCTGTGCGCCGAATGAACTCCGACGTCCTTCTTGACCGATCCCCTTCCGCCGCGTAACATCCGCCCGGCCGTTGGCCACTCCAACTGTAATGCTCGGGAGCGAGGGCGAGAACATGCGGTATTGCACGCGCGGCCTGGCGCTTTTCCTGATCACGATCGGCGCATCGATCGCCGCGGTCGCGGACGAGCCGGTCGATCTCAAGACGGTGCACAGGATCAAGGACGAGGCGTTCCGCGACTCGAAGGTGATGGACCACCTCTTCTTCCTGACCGACGTGAACGGTCCGAGGCTGACCGGGTCGCCGGGGTGGCGCTCGGCGGCCGAGTGGGCGATGACGAGCCTGAAGGGCTGGGGCGTCGCCGGCCCGCATCTCGAGACGTGGGGACGCTTCGGCCGCGGCTGGACGCTGCAGCGCTTCTCGGCGAGCCTGCTGCAGCCGGTGTACGCGCCTCTGCACGGCGTCCCGAAGGCCTGGACGGCGGGCACTCAGGGGCCTGTGAGCGGGGACGTCGTGTTCGCGCCGCTGTTCGAGGGGAAGCAGACCGGTGAAATATGGGACCTGGAGACACTCGTTGCGGGGATCCGCGACTACGCCTCGAAGCAGAAGGGGAAGCTGCGGGGCAAGATCGTCCTGATCGAGCCGCCCCCGAACCCCGCGCTGCCGACCAAACCGCTGGTCGAGCGTTACGACGATCCCAAGCTCGAGCTCCTGGCCCAGGGCCCGGAGCCCGAGCCGTTACCCCCCCTGGAGTGGCCGCTGCAGCGCCTGCCCGCCGACCGCGAGGAGCGCGACAAGGTGACCGGCTCGCTCCCCCAGGAGGTGACCTCCGACTTCTACGTGAGACGCCGGAGGGTCCTTGATCGCCTGAGCGGCTTCCTGCGTGACGAAGGGGTGACGGCGGTCCTGGCGGGGGACAAGCGGGGGAGCGGCGGCATCGTGTTCGCCGAGGGGGTGCGGTCGGGGGATCCGGACGCCCCGGTGTCCCCCCCCTACGTCGTGCTGGCGCCCGAGTCGTACGACCGGCTGGTCCGGCTGACGGGCCGGGGCGTCCCGGTGAAGGTCTCGCTCGACATCGAGGCGAAATTCATCGACGACACGCTCGACGCCTCGAACCTCATCGCCGAGATCCCGGGTGGCCGCAGGAAGGACGAGATCGTGATGCTGGGAGCCCACCTCGACTCGTGGCACGGCGGCACGGGGGCCACGGACAACGCCGCCGGGTGCGCCGTCGTCCTGGAGGCGATGCGCATCTTGAAGACGCTCGATCTCAAGATGGACCGCACGGTGCGCCTGGTCCTCTGGAGCGGCGAGGAGCAGGGACTCCTGGGGTCGCGCGCCTACGTCAAGGAGCACTTCGCCGATCCGATCACGATGGCGCTGAAGCCCGAGCACGCGCGCCTGGCGGCCTACTTCAATCTCGACAACGGCTCGGGGAGGATTCGCGGCGTCTACCTGCAGGGAAACGACATGGCGCGGCCGATCTTCGAGTCCTGGCTCGCCCCGTTCAAGGACCTGGGGGCGACGACCCTGGCCCTGGCGGACACGGGGGGCACCGACCACAAGTCGTTCGACGCCGTCGGTCTCCCCGGCTTCCAGTTCATCCAGGACCCGCTCGATTACATGACGCGCACGCACCACTCGGATCTCGACGTGTACGACCGCGCCGTGCCGGCCGACCTGATGCAGGCGTCCGCGATCATGGCGTCGTTCGTCTACCACGCCGCGACGCGCCCTGACATGCTGCCGCGCAAACCGTTGCCGCCGCCGCTGCCGAGACAGAAGTCGCCCGCCGCGCCCTAGGGTCCCGCACCCGGCGTCGACTCGAGCGCCTTCATCTTCCTGGATACGGCGTCGCGATCGGAGGGGGAGGTCGTGCCGCGCACCAGGAACTCGCGGTACGCGCCGAGGGCGCCCTGCCGGTCGCCGAGATTTTCCAGGGTCACGCCGAGGCGGGCGGCGGCGTGCGAGTAGGTCGGGTCGGCGTCGAGCGCCTCGCGGTACACGCCGACCGCTTCGTTCGTCCGGTTCGTGGCGCGCAGAACCTCCCCCAGGTTGGTGAGGGCGCGCGGGTTCCTGGGCTCGATCGCGAGGGCGGAGCGCAGGTCCGCTTCGGCGTCCGCCAGATCCCCCGTGTCGATGCGGGCGATCGCCAGGTTGATGCGCGCGCGGACGAAGCCGGGGTTGGCTTCGACCGCGGTCCGCAAATCCTCGATCGCCTGCGCGTACTCGCCGGCGTCGAGGTGCAGCTTGCCGCGGTTGAACAGCGCCTCGGCGTTCCGCGGCTCGAGCACGATGGCGCGTCCGAACAGATCGGTCGCCCTGCCGCTCTCTCCCTTCTCCGCGGCCACCACGCCCAGGTTGATGAGGGGGCGCGCCTTGCGCGGCGCCAGCCTCGCCGCCTCGCTCCAGAGGCGGATCGGATCGGCCCAGACGCGCGCGCGCAGCACCATCGCCGGGGCGAGCAGCAGGACCAGGACGCCCGCGGCCAGCCAGCCGCGGCGCCGGCCGCCGGCCAGGAGCGCCGACACCGACAGCGCCGCGCCGACGAGGGGCAGGTACAGACGCCTCTCGCACACGAGGTCGGGGAGGGGCACGAGCCAGTAGAGCACGGTGGCGACCGCGGCGATCAGGATGCCGCAGGCGACCCGCGCGGCGACCGGCCGGTCCGCGAAGCGGCGGACGGCCGACGCGGCGACCCGGCCCGCCGTGGCCACGAGTGCCATGCAGGCCGCGACCGCGAGCGCCCCGGGGACGGCGCCGGGCACGCCGGTCGGGTGATCGACCGTCTGGCCGATCGGCAGGAAGAAGAGACGGAGCATCTCGAGCGTCGCGACCCCCTGGCCGAGGATGTTGTCGCCGACGCTCCGCACGTACACCTGCCGGCCGACCTCCCCGAGCGCGACGGCGCGGATCGCCAGGAAGAGGATCACCGGGACGGCGAGCGCCAGGGCGCGCGCCGCTCCCGGCCTCGCCGGTCGTCCCTCGGCGACGGTCCACCACAGGAAGAAGAGGACCGGGATTGCGATGGCCTCCTCCTTCGAGGCCAGGGCGACAGCCACGCAGGCGAGCGCCCCGGCCCACAGAGCGAAGAAGCGGGTGGGTCGACCCGCGGCCCGCAGCGCCAGGAGCATCGCGGCCAGGCCGAAGAGGGTCGCCAGCACCTCCGAGCGGCCCCAGATGTAGAGCACCGATTCCGACTGCAGCGGGTGCAGGAGGAACACCGCGGTACCGGCGAGCGCCGTGACCGCGTCCCCCGGAGGCCGCGCCAGAAGGAGCCAGAGCAGGAGACCGCACGCGAGGTGCAGGAGGAACCCGGTCACGCGGAAGCCGGCGGGGCGCATGCCCCACAGGTCGGCGTCCAGCAGCAGCGAGGCGAAGAACAACGGCCGTGCCTGGTCGGGCGAGTAGCGGAACGCCACCGCCTCCGCGAGACGCGCGCCGGGGTGGACGACCCGGTTCTCCTCGATGCCGGCGTGCTCGTCGTAGGTGAACGGGGCGTTCACGGCCGGCAGGCAGCACAGGAACGTGACGAGCAGCAGGAGGAGGAGGGCCAGGCGGGGCGACATCGGCCGGCGGCGGCTCAACGCGGCAGCGGCAGGATCTGGGGCACCTTCTTGATGTAGTCGACGTATCCCGGTCCGTGCAGCTCGAGCATGCGCCGGTCTTCGTGATCGACGCCGAGGAACGTGTAGAGGGTCATCACGGTCGCGAACAGGAGGTGGCCGACCGTCATCATCGGCGCCGCCCAGAAGGCGATCAGGAACGCCAGCTCCACGGGATGGCGCACCCAGAGGAACGGGCCGCTGGGACGGAACGGCGTCAGCGGCCGGGCGACTCCGTCGATATAGCGGAGGATCGGCCGCAGCCCGACGATCTCCAGAACGTCCAGGTGGAAGCAGCAGTACACGAAGAGCGCCCAGCCGGCGTAGAACAGCAGGCGCACCAGGAGTGCCGCGCCCCCTTCGAGCAGGTACACCTCGCGCGGGATCGGCCGGTACAGCAGACAGACGCCGATCAGCCCGCCGCTCGCGACGAGGGAATAGAACGCGGGCTCCAGATGCGGCCGCAGCACCTTCTGAAGATGGACCTTGAAGCGCGGGCGGGTCATGACCGAGTGCAGCGCCCCCCAGACCAGGATCAGGAGGACATTGAACGTCGCGCGCGCGTCGCCGCGGCCGTCGGTGGCGCGCTCGATCTCCCGGTGCACGAAGCTCACCACGGGCTCGGGTCGGTCCACGAGCGCCAGGAGGAACCAGATCAGCACGGCGATCGAGACGCCGAACAGGGCGACCGAGGCGTAGCCGATCGACAGGTCGATGTTCCGCTCGCGGAACGAGGGGGCCATGCGGGTCTCCGAAGCCGGCACATCCTATGGAACGGCGCCGCCGGGTGTCAAGGAGCGTGCTCGCGACAGAACGGCCGCGCCGCTTGAGTCGCGGGGCGTCCTGGAGTACAACAGGCGGCTCAGCGTCGCCAGAAGGACAGGAAAGCGAGGACGAGCGTCAGGACGAGGCTCAGAAGAACGCAGGTGCCGAGGGGGAGGTAGACGCGCACGTTGCCGCGGCGCAGCGTGATGTCGCCCGGGAGCCTCCCCAGGAATCCCGGCAGGTGTTTTCCGAACAGGAGGAACAGGCCGGCGGCCGCCAGGAGGATCCCGAGCAACAGGATCGTCCTGCCGAGGGCCTGGGTGACGTCGGATGGCATGCCGCGCCGCATTATAGGCGAGGGGAGAGGACGACGTGGACTCGACGCTGTCGGCGATCCTGAGACCGCGCTCGATCGCGGTCGTCGGCGCTTCGCGCCACGAGACCTCGATCGGACGCGAGATCCTGCACAACCTGATCGAATACGGGTTCTCGGGACCCCTCTATCCCGTGAACCCGAACGCCGCGTCGATTCACTCCATCCGGAGTTACCCGAGCCTGCGCGATATTCCCGAGCCGGTCGACCTGGTGGTTGTGGTCGTGCCGAAGGGACTCGTTCCGCGGGTCGTCGACGACGCCATCGCGAGCGGTGCGAAGGGGCTCGTGGTGATCACCGCCGGCTTCAAGGAGGTCGGCGGGGCGGGGGAGACCGCCGAGCGCGCCCTCCGGGACAAGGTGCGCGCGGCCGGCATCCGGATGGTGGGGCCGAACTGCATGGGAGTGATCAACACCGACCCCGACGTGCGGATGAACGCCACGTTCGCGGCCACCCGCCCCGAACCGGGGTCGGCCGGCTTCATTTCGCAGAGCGGCGCCCTCGGCGAGGTCATCCTGGCGCACGCCCACCAGATCGGCCTGGGGATCGCCTATTTCGTCAGCATGGGGAACAAGGCCGACATCTCCGGAAACGACATCGTCGAGGCCTGGGAGGACGACCCGCGCGTCAACGTCATCCTCATGTACCTGGAGTCGTTCGGCAACCCGACGCGCTTCCTGTCGATCGCCAGGCGCGTGTCGCGCAAGAAGCCGATCCTGGCGGTCAAGTCGGGGCGCACCGCGGCGGGGGCGCGCGCCGCCTTCTCGCACACCGGGGCCCTGGCCGCGACGGGCGTGGCGTACGACATGCTCCTGGACCAGGCCGGCGTGATCCGGGTCGAGTCGATGAGCGACATGTTCGCGCTCGCCACCGCGTTCTCGCTCGAGAGGCTTCCCGAGGGGAATCGCATCGGCATCCTCACCAACGCGGGGGGGCCGGCGATCATGGCCACCGACGCGCTGGCCACCCTGGGGCTCGAGGTCGTCGAGCTCTCCGCCGGGACGCAGGAGCGGCTCCGCCGCGTCCTGGTGCCGGAGGCAAGCGTCAGGAACCCGGTCGACATGGTGGCCGGCGCCGACGGGCAGAGCTACGCGGCGGCGCTGGCGATCCTGAAGGACGACGCGGGACTGGACGGTCTGGTCGTCATCTTCGTCTCCCCCATCATGATCAACGCCGTCGAGGTGGCCCGCGCGATCATCCATGCGGCGCGGGACGCGCGGCTGCCGATCCTGACCTGCTTCATGGGGAAGGAGCAGGGGAAGCAGGGCGTCGAGGAGCTGCGCGACGCCGGCATCCCGGTCTACATGTTTCCCGAGGAGGCGGCGCGCGCCATGGCGGGCCTCGATCGCTACAGGCGCATGCGCGCGCGGCCGGAAGGATCGCGGCGCACCTTCGACGTCGACCACGCGCAGGCCGAGGCCGTCCTGCGCAGCGCAGCGGCCGCCGGCCGCCAGGTCCTGCTGCCCGAGGAGACGGAGCGGCTGTTCCGGGCCTACGGGCTTCCGCTGGCTCCGTCGAGGATCGTCACCGACGAGACGCAGGCGGTCGCCGCGGCCGCCGAGCTCGGCTACCCGGTCGTCGTGAAGGGGGTCGCCGGACGAGGTCGGGAAGGCCTGCCGGGAGATGCGCCAGTCGCTGCGGGCGGCCGACCTCCGGTACCAGGTCCAGAAGATGGTGCGCGGCGGCCGCGAGACGATCCTGGGCGTGGCGCGCGATCCGAAGCTGGGCGCCATCCTGATGTTCGGCCTGGGCGGCATCTTCGTCGAGGTGCTGAAGGACGTGGTGTTCCGCATCCTGCCGATCACCGACGTCGAGGCCGGCGAGATGGTCCGCGGGATCCGCGGCCACGCGCTGCTCGCCGGGGCGCGTGGTGCATCGCCGGTGGACGAGGCGTTCCTCGTCGAGGCCCTCCTGCGTCTGGCCCAGATGGCGGACGAGCGCCCCGAGATCGAGCAGGTGGACATCAATCCGCTGCTCGCCGGAGAGGACCGCGCCTCGTCGTGCGCCGTCGACGCCCGCGTGCGCCTCGTCGCGCGTTGACCCCCGGGGTGCCTTCCACCATAATGCCGGACGGGAGATCTTCGTGACGATCCACGCGACGACCGTGCTGTGCGTGCGCCACCGGGGAAAGGTGGCGATGGGCGCGGACGGGCAGGTGACGCTCGACCGCACGGTGATGAAGCACACGGCGCGCAAGATCCGGCGCCTGTACAAGGACAGCGTTCTCGCGGGCTTCGCCGGGGGGGCCGCCGACGGCTTCGCGCTGTTCACCCGCTTCGAGGCGAAGCTCGAGGAGTACCACGGCAACCTCGAGCGCGCCGCCGTCGAGCTGGCGCGCGACTGGCGCACCGACCGGGCGCTGCGCCGGCTGGAGGCGCTCCTGCTCGTCGCCTCCGACAGGAAATCGTTCCTCCTCTCCGGCACGGGCGATCTCATCGAGCCGGACGACGGGCTGGTGGCGGTCGGTTCGGGCGGACCGTGCGCGCTCGCCGCGGCGCGGGCCCTGGCGCGCAGAACCGAGATGGGCCCCCGCGAGATCGTCGAGCAGGCCCTGGCGATCGCCGCGGAAATCGACATCTACACGAACGACCGGATCGTCGTGGAGGAGCTGTGATGGCCGAGCGGCTGCCGCGCGGCGCGACGGACGGAAAGCCGCGTCTGATGGATCCGCCCGCCGACCTGACGCCGCGGCAGGTCGTCCAGGAGCTGGACCGCTACATCGTCGGGCAGGAGAAGGCGAAGCGGGCGGTCGCCATCGCCCTGCGCAACCGGGTGCGCCGCCTGAAGCTGCCGCCGGACATGGCCGAGGAGGTGGCGCCGAAGAACATCATCATGATCGGTCCGACCGGCGTCGGCAAGACGGAGATCGCGCGCCGCCTGGCGCGGCTGGCCAACTCTCCCTTCATCAAGGTCGAGGCCTCCAAGTACACCGAGGTCGGCTACGTCGGTCGCGACGTCGAGTCGATGGTGCGGGATCTCGTGGACATCTCCCTGGAGATGGTGAAGCAGGAGCGCTCGCGGGACGTGGCCCAGACCGCCCGCGGACACGTCGAGGAGAGGCTGCTCGACATCCTGCTCCCCTCGCCGGGGACGAGACACCCGCCGGGGAGCGAGGGGGAGCCGGAGGACCAGTTCCAGCGCACGCGCGAGAAGCTGCGCCAGCAGCTGCGCGAGGGGGCGCTGGAGGAGCACGCGATCGAGATCGAGGTGTCCCAGGACTCCTTCCCGGCGTTCCGGATCTTCGGAGGCAGCGGGCAGGAGGAGATGGACATCAACCTCAGGGAATCGCTCGGCGGGCTGTTCGGGGCGCGCAAGAAGCCTCGCCGCGTCAGCGTGCGCGAGGCGCGGGAGATCCTGCAGCACGAGGAGGAGGAGAAGCTCATCGATGCCGACGCCGCCAAGCGCGAGGCGCTTCTGCGCGTCGAGCAGTCGGGCATCGTTTTCATCGACGAGATCGACAAGATCGCCGGGCGGGAGCGCGGGCAGGGCCCCGACGTCAGCCGCGAGGGGGTGCAGCGCGACCTTCTGCCGCTGGTGGAGGGGACGCGCGTCTCGACCAAGCACGGCATGGTGCGGACCGACCATGTCCTGTTCATCGCCTCGGGCGCGTTCCACGTCAGCAAGCCGTCCGATCTGATCCCGGAGCTGCAGGGTCGCTTTCCGATCCGCGTCGAGCTGCAGTCGCTCGGAGCGGGGGAGTTCGTCCGTATCCTGACCGAGCCGAAAAACGCGCTCATCCGCCAGTATCGAGCCCTCCTTCTGACCGAGGGGATCGACCTCGTGTTCACCGACGATGCCATCGACGCCGTGGCCGAGCTGGCCGCCCAGGTGAACCAGCAGTCCGAGAACATCGGCGCGCGTCGGCTGCACACGATCATGGAAAGGCTTCTGGACACGCTCTCGTTCGACGCCCCCGAGATGACGGAAAGAAAGGTCACGATCGATGCCGCCTACGTCCGCCGGATGCTCGCCGACATCGTGAAGGACCAGGACCTGAGCCGGTACATCCTGTAACGTGCCCTCCGACACACGCTCGGCATCTCCCTCGTCCCGGTCTCGGGCCTGGGTCTGCGTGGTCCTCGCCGCCGCGGCGGGGCTGCACGCCGTGGGCTGCGGCAAGAAGGGGCCGCCGCTGGCGCCGATACGCATCCTGCCCCGGCCGGCACAGAACGTCCACGTGCGGCAGGTGGGAGCGGATGTGCTCCTCGACGCCACGGTGTCTCTCAACCGCACCGACGACACGCCCCTCGGGCCGGAGGCCAGGGCGCAGATCATGAGGATGAGGCCGTCGCCGACGCTGAAGCCGTCGAACGTATCGGTCCGCTACCTCATGACCGTGTTCCAGAAGCAGGCCACGGTCGTCGCGTCGGTCGCCGTCTCGGGACACTTCGTGTACCACGACCGCTCGGTGCTCGGGGACGCGGCGGCCGCCGGGACGGGCGCGCCCGCGGCGGCGATGCCGCGTTACCTCTACGCGGTGCAGCTGGTGGACGGGCACGGGCAGAGCTCGGCGCTCTCCGCGGTGCAGGAGATCCTGCTGGCGCCCCCTCCGGCGACGCCCCTGCGCTTGAAAGTCGAGACCGCCGAGGGGGAGGTGCGTCTCGCCTGGGAATCGGGGGCCCCCGACGCCAAGGGAGAGCTGTTCAACGTCTACAGGCGTCCCGGCGCGCAGGATGAGGAGCCGCTCGTGCCGCTGAACACGGCGCCGCTCTCCGAGCGGACCTACGTGGACGCACGGTTCACGTACGGCGAGACCTACCGCTACTCGGTGCGGGCGCTGCGCCAGCCGCCGCCACCGCTGCGGGAGAGCGTCCCCTGCGACGAGGTGGAGGTGCTCCCGCTCGACCTCTTCGCGCCCAAGGCGCCGACCGGCCTGGCGGCGGCGGTCGAAGGGCAGGCGATCAAGCTGTACTGGTTCCCGAACAGCGAGCCGGACCTGCACGGCTACCGGGTCTATCGCCGCGAGGCGAAGGGGGAGTACCGGCTGATCGGCGAGGTCGGAGGGGCGGAAACGTCGTTCGCCGACACGACCGCGGCGCGGGGCGTGCGGTATTATTATGAAGTGACCGCGCTGGACGGAGCGACACCCCCCAACGAGAGCCCGCGTTCGGCGGAGGTGTCGGAGAGCATGAGCGCCGACTCGGTCTCCGCTCCGGGCGTCCAGGGGAGGTGACGGTGACCCCCGCACAGACCGAATTCTTCAAGATGTCCGCGGCCGGCAACGATTTCATCCTGTTCGACAATCGTCTGAGCGCGCTGAAGCGCGACACCCTTCCCGATCTGGTCCGACGTCTGTGCACGCGCGCCCTGTCGGTCGGCGCGGACGGCGTCATCCTGCTCGAGCCGTCGTCGGTGGCGCACCTGCGCGTCTCCTTCTTCAACCCGGACGGGAAGGCGACCTTCTGCGGCAACGGGGCCCGCTGCGCCGCCCGTCTGGCGTACCTGCAGGGAATCGCGCCGGGGCGGATGACGGTCGAGACTTCTGTGATGGTGCACCGCGCCGAGGTGCGGGGGTCGTCGGTCACGTTCGAGATGAGCGATCCGCGGGGGTTCGACGACGGGGTCGAGGTCGAGGTGGACGGCCGCCCGGTGCGCGGCGTCCTCGTCGACACGGGCGTTCCCCACCTCGTCGTGTTCAGGGAGATCCCTGAATCGGACTCGATCGTCGGCCTCGCCCGGACCCTGCGCTCGCACCCGCGATTCGCTCCCGCCGGCGTGAACGTGAATTTCGTCGGAGCGGGGGGGGGCGGGGCGCTCGCCATCCGCACCTACGAGAGAGGTGTCGAAGGGGAGACCCTGGCGTGCGGCACCGGCTGCGTCGCCGCGGCCATCGCCGCGGCCGCCTCGGGGAGGATCGCCGCGTCCCCCGTGTCGCTGCGCACCCGCTCGGGGGCCCTGATTCGCGTGCACTTCGAGGGACCGCCTCAGAAGGCCCGAGGCGTCCGCCTCGAAGGGGAGGCGCGGCTGGTGTACGTCGGGCAGCTCACCGAAGAGGCGCTCCAGGGCTTCCAACCCGCCGTCTGATCGTCCCGGGACCCCGCGCATGGATTACCAGAGCGGCAAGAGGCAGGCTTGGCGCATCGTCCGGCTGGGGGTCGGCTGGCTCCTGACGCTCATCGGGATGGCGCTCCTGGTCCTTCCCGGTCCCGGCATCCTGTTCCTCATCCCCGGTCTGACGCTTTTGAGCGCGGAGAGTCTCTGGGTCAGGAGGTTCCTGCGCCGGTTGCGCGACAGACGTCTCGTGCGTCGGGCCATCCTCGAGGCGGAGAGGGCCGGCATCAAGATTGACTTCGGTCCCGACGACGACGGCCCGGGAGAACCCCCCCCGCCGGGCCCCACCCGGTCCCCCTCCTAGGATAGCCGCCGGCTCCCGCTGGTCCGGACGGGGACGGTTCGCGGCCTCCGCGCCCCGTGGTTCTTTTTGGCCAGCAGCTTCGCTTCCAGGTGATTCGACGGGCAGTGCGGGCTCAGCGGGCAGGTCCCGCAACGCGGCAGGCGGGCCTGGCAGACATATCGCCCGTGCAGGATCGTGGCGATCGAGAAGAAGATCCATTCCTCGCGCGGGATGACGGCCACAAGGTCCCTTTCAATCTTCACCGGGTCGGTCTGCTTCGTCAGACCGAGCCGCCCCGCCACGCGGGCCATGTGCGTATCCACGACGATGCCCGAGGGGATCCCGTGGCCGGCGCCGAGAACGACGTTCGCCGTCTTCCGTCCGACGCCGGGCAGGCGGACCATCTCCTCGATCGTGCGCGGCACTTCGCCGCCGTGCCGCTCGAGCAGCGCCCGGCAGCACGACACGATGGATCGGGCCTTGGCGCGGAAGAAGCCGGTCGAGCGGATGACCTTCTCGAGTTCCGGAAGCGGCGCGCGCGCCAGCGCCCGGGCGTCGGGCCAGGTGCGGAACAGCGCCGGGGTGACCTGGTTGACGCGCTCGTCGGTGCACTGCGCCGACAGGATCGTCGCGATCAGGAGCTGCAGAGGAGAGGTATTGCGGAGCTCGACGCGCGCTTCCGGGTGGGCGCCATGCAGCGCCTCCAGGACGGCGGCGGCGCGCGCGCGCCGGATGGTCTCGGCCCGGGTCATCAGGCCGGATGCTACCGGAGGCAGGAGTGACCTGTCAAAAAGTCATGGTGTCGCCCAGGTGCGTCAAAAAGGCGGGCGCTGCGGGGGCGGGGCGGCCCGGGCAGGCAGGCGCGGAAACTTCGGGACCATGGCGCCGAAGCGACCGCCGGCCTGAAATCACGCCCGATCTGGAGTCAGGCCGGGTCTGACTGCGGCATCCGGCCCGCGTCCCGGGACAGGCGGGGGCGCGACTCGACGTTGGCAGGGATGTTGCTTATCCCATCGCGTCAGGGAAAGGAGGCAGCCATGTGGCGTCAATTACTTCCGCACGCAACGAGCTACGATGACTTCATCTCCCCGAACGAGGATACCCGTCTCGAGGCCTTCATATCCGATCCGGACTCCTTCCGCCAGGAGCGCGACATCATGCGCGCCGAGGTCGACCGGATCCTGAACCGGGCCCTCCGGCAGCTCCCGGCACGCGAGCGCTACATACTGGAGAGACGGTTCGGGATGCGCGACGGCAGTGAGCTGACGCTCGAGGCTGTATCGCGAATCCTGAAGCTCAGCAAGGAGCGGGTCCGACAGCTCGAGCGCGAGGCCCTGCTCAAGCTGCGTCTGTCCCTGGAAGGAATGCGCAGCCAGCTCACGAGTGCCTGAGGTCACGCTTCCGGAACGGAGTGCGTGGTGAAGCCGCCGCCCTGTGTTTCCCCCGGGCGGCGGTTTTTTTTCTGGACCTGGGCGGGCCGCCGGGAGGCTGCGGAGCCTATGCAGAGGCAATTTGCGGGGAGCCCGCGCCGGCACTTGCGCCGCTTGGCAAATCGGGTAGGATCGCGCTATCATCCGGCACGGGCCGGTCGGTGGACACGGCCCGTCCGCATGACAAGATGAACGGGCCTGGTGGCTGCGGGTCGTATGCACCGCACGCACGAGGGAAACGATTGATGAGATGGAATCGCCTGGGGTCGGGGGCCGCGCTCGCCCTCCTGATCCTCACCGGGACGGGCTGCGAGGGGACGATCGATCGCCTGAAGGCGAACTACGCGGCGAGAGAGGGGAACGACTTCTACAAGGGGCAGGACTTCGATAAAGCCGTCCAGTGGTACCGCTACTCCCTCTATCTCAATCCCGAGCTGCCGATCGCGTATCACAACGCCGGGCTGGCCTACATGGCCCTCTACAAGCCCGGGTCGCACCATCCTAAAGATTTGTACTACTCGCAGCAGGCGATCGATCACCTCGAGCGCTTCCTGGGCTTCGAGCCGAACGATGAGGACGCCAAGAACCAGCTCCTCACCGTGTTCCTGCAGGCGGAGCGGTACGACGATGCCGCCAAGTTCTTCGAGGCCGAGATGAAGGAACGCGGCAGCGATCCGGAGGTGGCCTCCCGCCTGGCCCAGGTCCTCGGGATGATCTACGCCAAGAAGGGGGACTTCGATCTGTCGCTCGAGTGGTACAAGAAGCGCGCCGAGATCGAGAAGGACAATCCCGAGGCGCTCTATACCATCGGGGTCCTGTGCTGGGACAAGGTGTACCACGCCGGGATCACCATGGATCTGGACAAGCGCAAGGAGCTCGTGGACATGGGCATGGACTACCTCCAGCGCGCCGCGGACATCCGCCAGGATTACTTCGAGGCGACGTCCTACATCAACCTCATGTTCCGTGAGAAGGCGAAGCTGGCCCAGCTGGGCGGCAACATGGAGGACTTCGCCAAGTACAACCAGGAAGCGGACAAGTTCATGAGGCTGTCGCTGGAGCAGCGCAAGAAGTCGATGGCGAAGAAGGGCTAGGAAGCGCGGCGCCCCGGGCGCCGCCAGGAGCCGCCAGGGGCGAGGCCCCGGCGGTCGAGGTGGGTCGTTGTTCGAATCGATGGTGTTCTCCACCAAAAAGAAGACCCGCACCCGGCGGTGGCTGACGGTCCCTGTCGCCCTGCTGGCGCACGCGATCGTGTTCGGCGGGCTGATCCTGGCGGGCTTCATGTCGGTCGAGTCGGTGCCGCCGCCCCCGATCACCATCTCGTTCGTCGCGGCGCCTCCGCCACCCCCCCCGCCGCCCCCGCCGCCGGCGAGGCACAAGAAGACGACCGAGACGAAGCCCAAGGAGATCCCGAAGCCGGTCGAGATCGTCCAGCCGAAGATCGTGCCGGAGGAGAAGCCGGTCCCGGTCACGGCCCCCGAGGACACGAACGAGGACGACGGCGTGGACGGAGGAGTGGAGGGGGGCGTCGAAGGGGGTGTCGTCGGGGGTGTCGTGGGGGGCGTCGTCGGGGGTGTCCTCGGCGGGATGCTGGGCGGCGTGGAAGGCGGCATGCTGGACCAGCCCCTTTACGCCGGGATCGGCGGCGTGACCAATCCGGAGCTGATTATCTCCACGAAGAAGCAGCCGATCTATCCCGAGATCGCCCGCAAGGCGAAGATTTCGGGGCAGGTGATCCTTCAGGCCGTGGTCAAGAAGGACGGCTCGGTGGGGGACATCCAGGTGCTGCGCTCCCCCGGCTCGAAGTTCGGCTTCGACGAGGCCGCCATCGCGGCCGTGAAGCAGTGGCACTACAAGCCGGGTCTGCAGAACGGCAAGCCGGTCGACGTCTACTTCACGATCGTGGTCGACTTCGTCCTGCAATGAGCGGACACTATCCGGTGCATGGCTAAGTAAGATTCAAGGAGGACACAGGACAATGCAGGCAACAGGAATTTGGGATATCTGGCTCCAGATGGGGTACCTGGCGAAAGGTGTCGCCATCATGCTCATCCTGATGTCGATCTATTCGCTGGGACTGTTCATCGAGCGGTTCCTGTTTTTCCGGGCCGCCAAGAAGCAGTCGATCGAGTATCTCCCCGTGGCGACCAAGGCGCTGCGCGAGGGGAACTACAAGCTCGCCGTCGAGGCCGCCAAGCGGTACAACAAGAGCCACCTGGCCAAGGTCCTGGCGGCCGGGCTGCAGCAGTTCATGTTCGAGAAATCGGAGATGCCGGCGCACGACGCCGTCGAGTCGGTGCGCCTCGCAGTCGAGCGCGCCGCGGCCCTCACCACGGCCGAGATGAAGAAAGGTCTGGGGGGTCTCGCGACCATCGGCGCGACCGCACCGTTCGTCGGGCTGTTCGGGACGGTCGTCGGCATCATCAACGCGTTCACCGGCATGGCGAAGACCGGCTCGGGCGGCATCGGCGCCGTGTCGGCCGGTATCGCCGAGGCGCTCATCACGACCGCGGTCGGCCTGGGCGTGGCCATCCCGGCGGTGTGGATGTTCAACTACTTCCAGAGCCAGGTCGAGTTCTTCGGCATCGAGATGGCGAACTCGTCGTCGGAGCTGGTGGATTTCTTCCTGAAGCGACAGTCTTCGTCGCAGGACGCCAAGTAACATGGCGATGAGCGCCGGAGGCAACCGGGGTCTCAACTCCGACATCAACGTCACCCCGTTCGTCGACATCTGCCTGGTGCTCCTGATCATCTTCATGGTGGTCACGCCGATGCTGCAGGAGGGGATCACGATCAACCTGCCGTACGCCAAGAAGGCCACCAAGCACGAGGACGACGACAATCACGCGATCGTGGTGGCGGTCAAGACCGAGCAGAACGGCAACCAGGTGGTGTTCGTCCAGAAGAAGCCGGTGCCGCGCGATCAGTACCTCGCCGAGATGACCGAGATCCACGACCGCATGTCGGACAAGAACGTGCTGATCAAGGCGGACCGCAGCATGAAGTACGGCGACGTCCGCAAGATGATGATCGAGACCAACCAGGCCGGGTTCGACAGCGTGGCCCTCGTGACCGAGAAGGTCCCCGGCCAGCAGGAAGACTGAGAGGCACTGACATGGCCATGCAACTGGGCTCGAGCGGCGTCAAATCGGACATCAACGTCACGCCCTTCGTCGACATCGTCCTGGTGCTGCTGATCATTTTCATGGTGGTCACGCCGATGCTCAGCCGCGCACTCGACATCGCAGTCCCGCCGAAGGATCCATCGACCAGTCCTCCCGTCGATCCTACGGAGCAGCTCATCATCAGTGTTAAGGGCCCCGACAGCCCGCCCAAGGTCTTCCTGAACCGCGAAGAGATTCCGGGCGGGCTCGACGGAGTCAAGGACCGCGTCGCGGAGCTCATGAAGGGCCGCCGCGAGAAGATCGTCTTCTTCCAGGCGGACAACGATCTCGTCTACCAAGACGTGGTCAGCGTCATGGACAAGATCAAGGAAGGCGGCGCCGAGATCGGGCTGATCACCGACGAAAACCTGGACGTGACGCAGGGCGCCCAGTAACACCTCGCCGTCGTCTCCGCACCCGCCGCCGGGTGGCGAAACCAGAGGGGCGCCCGCCGCGATGACCGTTCCTCCTCCAGACCCGCCCGTGAAGCGCGTTCATCTCATCGGCATCTGCGGCACGGGGATGGGATCGCTCGCCGGCCTCCTGGCCGACGCCGGGTACGACGTGCGCGGATCGGACGAGGCGGTCTATCCCCCCATGAGCACGATGCTGCGCGACAAGGGGATCCGCCTCCTCGAGGGGTACCGGGCGGACCACCTCGACGACCGGCCCGACCTGGTCGTGATCGGCAATATCGCGACCAAGTCGAACCCCGAGGCGGTGGCGGCGATCGAGCGCGGCCTTCCCTACGCCAGCATGCCGCAGGCGATCGGAAGACTGTTCCTGGAAGGGCGGCATTCGATCGTGGTGGCGGGGACGCACGGCAAGACGACCACCGCCGGGATCATGGCGTGGACGCTGACCTCGGCCGGTCGCGATCCTTCGTTCCTCGTCGGAGGGGTGCTGAAGAACTTCGACCGCTCCTACGGTCTCGGGCGGGGGGAGGAGTTCGTCATCGAGGGGGACGAGTACGAGACGTCGTTCTTCGACAAGGGCCCGAAGTTCCTGCACTACCGGCCCCAGAGCGTGATCCTGACATCCGTCGAATACGACCACGCCGAGATGTACCCCGACCTCCAGTCGGTGAAGGAGGCGTTCAGGAAGCTCGTGGCGCTCGTCCCGCGCGACGGCCTGCTGGTCTACTGCGCCGACGACCCCAACGCGCGCGAGGCGGCCCGCGGAGCGCGCTCTCCGCTCGTGCCGTACGGCTGCGGACGGGGCGAGGGCTTCCGGGGCCACGTCCGCGAGGCCGGCTCCGAGGGGATGGAGTTCGAGGTCACGCAGGACGGTGCTTTGTTCGGCGTGTACCGCTCGCCGCTCACCGGGCTGCACAACCTACGCAACATGCTCGGGGTGATCGCCGTCGCGCACCACCGCGGCCTGCCGGCGCAGGCCATCGGGGAGGGGCTCGCGACCTTCGCGGGAATGAAAAGGCGGCAGGACGTCCGCGGCGTCGCCGCGGGGGTGACGGTCATCGACGACTTCGCGCACCACCCGACGGCCGTGCGCGCGACGCTGCAGGCCACGCGGGATCGGTATCCCGGCCGGCGCATCTGGGCCGTCTTCGAGCCGCGCACCAACACCACGCGAAGAAGTGTCTTCCAGGAGGAGTACGCGAAGAGCTTCGACGACGCGGAGCGCATCGTCGTCGCCGCCGTCGACCACCCGGAGAAGGCGCCGGAAGGGCAGAGGTTCTCGGTCGAGCGGCTGATCGCGGACCTGCGCGCGCGCGGCAAGGACGCCGTGTCCATCCCGGGCGTCCCGGACATCGTCGACTTCGTGGCGAAGGAATCCCGCCGCGACGACGTGATCCTGGTGATGTCCAACGGGGCCTTCGGCGGGCTGCACGATCGGCTGCTCGCCGCCCTCGCAGCGCCCCGCTGATCGAAACGCACGCCCCGTCAGTTCCCGAGCAGTCCCCGGTCCCCCTGGGCGAGGGTGCGCACGAGCTCCTGGCTGAAATAGTCGTTCTGCCCCGTGACCAGCGCCGGGAACCGGGTCTGGAACGCCTGTCGACTGCGATCGATCTCCTTGCGCAGGCGGGTGTACAGATCGCGATGCTTGCGCCCCTGGATGACCGCGGCCTCGTTGTAGAGCAGCAGCTCCGAGATCAGGAGGTGGGCGAAGCGACGCGCGTCGGCCAGTCGGCGGCGCTCCTCGTCGCTCTGCCCGTCGTCGGCGGACGGGGACCTGGGATGCCCTCCGAGATCGGCCAGGATCGCCTGCATCTCCGCCTCCTCCGGGGGCGTCACGGTGCCCCCCGGCGCGTGCGCGGCAGCATGCGGAGCGGCCCCCGGGGCGCCGGCCGCGACATCGGCGCCGGCGCGCGCCCTGCGCTGGGGCCCCGCCAGGCGCTCCATCGCCATCGCGGCGACCCGGGCCAGGATCTCGAAGGCGAGGGGGTCGCCTCCCTCCGTCGCTCCGCCGGTGTCGCCGTAAAGGATCGCCACGGGGCGGCCGCGAACCTGGACGGGTGCCGCGCATGCGTCGGCCGGCTGAATTCCGCCGAGGGCGGCCCGGACCTCCTCGCCGATCGACTGGGCCGAGGCGCGCACGGCCGCGCGTCCGGACGCGGCGCGCGCCAGGATGTGGTGCCCCGCGGCGCTGAGTGTCACGCGCGAGACGTTCTCGCTCTTGAATCCCCCCTCGCCGAGAAAGCCGAGGCCCGCCCAGCCGGTGAGCGTCGATCCCTTCACGATGAACAGCGCGGTCCGCGGATAGATCGCCGCGGCGGCATCCAGGAGCGCCGAGAGAATCTCGCGCTGTGACTCGTGTCGCGCGATCGAGTCGACGGCGTCCCGTATCACGTGAAGCTGCGCCGCGCCGGAGGCCGCCCCCCATTCCCCCGGCGTGAGGGGGAATCGCATCGGCTCCGAGGCGGCCGAGAGCGCGTCTTCGAAAGCCTGCCGCAGCCGCTCGACCCGCTCGCGCAGGTGCCGGTTGGCTTCCGCCTCGACCCTGTCTTTAAGATGACCACCCATGCCGCCCCCTCTCTGGATGCCACGTGCGGTTAGATATCACAGCGGATCGACGCAGTCAAACGACTTCCGGGTGGCAGCATCGCCACACACGGGTGTGGCTGCCTTGCGACTCGAGCCACCGACGGTTCCTGAAGCCTCTCGGGCTCATATTCGTAACATATTGTTAAATATTGACTTATTAGGTTACACGTGGAACAGAGATGCTTGGCATATGGGCTGCAATGGAGGAGGCTCGACGTTCGTCGACAGTGGGAGGGGGTATGGCGCAGAAGCAGAGAACTCTGGCCCGGCCGATGGAAGTGGAAGGAGTCGGGCTGCACTCCGGCAGACGCGTCCGCCTGCGAGTGCTCCCGGCGGAGGCTGACTCGGGAATCGTCTTCCTCCGCACGGACGAAGGGAACGCCGCAATCCCCGCCACGCACCGTCTGCTGAATGACGGCAATCTCTCGACGACGCTGTCCCGCGGGGCGCTCGCCGTCGCGACCGTCGAGCATCTTCTCTCGGCCCTGCAGGGGCTCTCGATCGACAACGTTCGGATCGAGCTGGATGGTCCCGAAGTGCCGATCCTCGACGGAAGCGCCCTGCCTTTCGTCACGCTGATTCGCGAGTCCGGTGTCCGCGCGCTCGGCAAGCCCCGCCGGTTCCTGACCCTGACCCGGCCGGTGCGTGTCAAGGCGGGGGAGAAGGAGATCCTGGCTCTGCCTGACAACGTCTTCCAGGCGACCTACGCGATCGATTTCCCGCACACCGCGATCGGCTCCCAGACCGTGACCGCCGAGGTGAGCGAGCACACCTACGCCGACGCGATCGCCCCCGCGCGCACGTTCTGCCTGCTGCGCGACGTCGAGGCGATGCGCAGCTCCGGCCTGGCGCTGGGGGGATCGCTCGACAACGCCCTCGTGGTCGGCGACGACGGCGTCCTGAACGGCTCGCTGCGCTTCCCCGACGAGTTCGCCCGTCACAAGGTCCTCGATCTGGTCGGCGACCTGGCGCTCCTCGGGGCGCCGATCCGCGCCCACGTGATCGCCTTCAAGGGCGGTCATCGCCTCCACGCCGCCCTGGTCGCCAAGATCATGTCCACGCGATCGGCCTGGTCCCTCGGCACCTCGGAGGACCGGCTGCCGGCCGCGCACCTGGCGGAGTTCGCACACCTCAAGGACAGCCTGCTGCCGGATCCTGTCGGCCTGGCCGGGTAGAGACGCCGCCGCCGGCCCTTGTCACCCCGTTCCCTCTCCGATAGACTGGCCGCCTCCGGGCCCCGAAGACCGCACGCCTGAAGCGCTCGGTCGGGGGAGACCGGCCCGAGCGAGCGATGAAGGCCAGCCTGCCTGCCCTCACCTTCTGGCTGATCTCCGGCCTGACTGCCGCTCCCGCGATCGGCAGCCCGGTCCTCACCCATCTCGTTGCGGAAAGCGACGGTGACGCCTACAAGGCCTCCTGCCGCCTCGAGGGCGGGCTGACACCGGACGTGGAAGAGGAGATCGCCGCGGGGCTCGCGACCACGATCGAGTACCGACTGCACCTCTACCGGCGCCGCCCGGCATTCTTCGATCAGCTCATCGTGAAGCGCCGCGTCCAGTGCACCGTGCGCTACGACACGCTGACGCAACAATACACCCTGACCCGGCGCATCGACGACGACCTGCAGGAGACGAGGGTCACCGACGATCCGACCGCGATGCGCGAGTTCATGACCTCGCTCCAGGCGGTGCCGCTGGTGAAGATCGGAACGCTGAAGGCGGGCGAGGACTATTACCTGAAGGCGAAGTCGACTCTCGGCCTCGTCTGGCGCTTCTACGTGATCCCGTGGCCGATGGACACCGACTGGGAGCGCGTCGCGATCGTGGCAGGGGGAGCGAAGAGCCTTGGCACCCAACCCTGACAGGCGGGAGACGCCGGCCTCGCGCATACGCGTCGACCGACTCGTGTGGACGAGCGTGCTGGCGCTCCTCGTGGTGTTCGTGGGCGGCTACTTCCTTCTGAGCAAGGCGACCAGCTTCTCCTGGGTGTACATCACCAACAAGGTCCTCCTGTGGTCGCTCCTGCTGATCAACATCCTCCTGATTCTGACGCTCCTGACGCTCCTGATGAGAAATCTCATCAAGGTGCTCGTGGAGCGACGTCGCGGGATTCTCGGCTCGCGCTTCCGCACCAAGCTCGTGTTCTCCCTTCTCCTCCTGTGGCTGGTGCCCTCGATGATCATCTTCTGGGCCGCGCTGCACCTCATCCAGAGGAGCGTCGACCGCTGGTTCAACGAGCCGATGGACCGTCTCACCGACGCCTCGCAGCAGATCGTCGAGACGTATTACGGCGAGGCCAAGACGCGGGGAGCCTCGTTCGCCCGCGAGGTGGCCCGGCGGCTGGAGGAGACGGGGGCCGCCCATCCCTCGGCGCGGGCCTCGGTGCACGAAGCGCTCGGCGGCCTGCTGCGCGAGTACCACCTCGACCTGGTGGCTCTCGACACGGGGCGCGACCCGCCCTACGTCGTGCTCGACCCTCACGTGCCGGCCACCGGCGATCTCCAGGAGATTCCCGCCAACCTGCGCCAGGGCGCCCTGCGGGGGGAGCCGTTCATCTGGATGTCCGACTACCGGGGCGGCATGCTGATCCGATGCGGTCACCCGGTGCGCGACCCGCCCGGGGGAGAGCCGCGCGCCGTGGCGATCGTCGGCATCTACGTGCCGCGGGACCTGCAGCGCCTCGCGTCGTACGTGTCGCGCAGCAACGAAGACTATCGACAAATCCGCGCCCAGAAGGTCGTGATCAAGAGGGTGTACGTGTTGGTGTTCGCCCTCATCACCCTCGTCGTGCTCTTCTCGGTGACCTGGATCGGGCTCTACCTGGCGCGGCGGATCACGGAGCCGATCCAGACGCTTTTGCAGGGAACGCGCGAGATCTCCTCCGGCAACCTGGATTACCGCGTCGAGGTCGACGCCGGGGACGAGCTCGGGATCCTGGTGGAGTCGTTCAACCGCATGACCTCGGAGCTCAGGGCCGGCAAGGAGACCATCGAGAAGCGCAACCTCGAGCTGTCGGCCAGCAACCGCGAGCTGGTGGAGCGCAGGCGCTACATCGAGACGCTGCTCAACAGCGTCACCGTGGGCGTCGTGTCGTGCGATCGAGACGGGCGCGTCACGACGCTGAACCAGGCGGCGCTCCGGCTGCTCGAGCTCGAGCGGGGGCCCGAGCCGGTCGGTCGTCCGCTGCCCGCGCTCCTGCCGCCGGAGGGTCGGGAGGCGATCGAACACCTGATCCTCGAGGTGTTCTCCTCGCGCGGCGAGTCGGCGGCCCTCGGGCTCGAGCTGTCGATCGGAGGCAGGACCTGCACCATCGCGGCCAGCGCCACGTCGCTCCGGGACGAGACCGGGGATCCCCTCGGGGCCATCCTGGTCCTGGAGGACCTCACCGACCTGATGCGGGCGCAGAAGATCGCCGCCTGGCGGGAGGTGGCCCGGCGGCTGGCGCACGAGATCAAGAACCCGCTCACGCCGATCCAGCTGTCGGCGGAGCGCATCCGCAAGAAATACGCCGAGAAGGCGCGCGATCTCGACGACATCGTGGACGAGGGGACGGCGGCGATCGTGCGCGAGGTCGCGACACTGAAGAACCTGGTGGACGAGTTCACGCGCTTCGCCCGTCTGCCGGCTCCGAACCGCGTGGCCACGAGCCTCGAGGACGTCATTTCCGCGTCGCTGTCGCTTTACAACGGCGTGCATTCGAGGGTGACGATCCGGCCGGTGTGCGACGCGGGGCTGCCCCGGGTCCTGCTCGATCCCGACCAGATGAAGCGCGTCCTGGTCAACCTCCTCGACAATGCGGTGGAGGCGATGGGAGGACAGGGGACGGTCACGATCGAGGCGCGCCGGGACCCATCCGGCACCGTGCGCCTGGAGGTCGCGGACGACGGCCCCGGGATCCGGGAAGAGGACCGCGACCGGCTGTTCCTGCCCTATTTCTCGACCAAGAAGAAGGGGACGGGGCTCGGCCTCGCCATCGTGCACCGCATCGTCTCCGACCACCACGGGCGCATCCACGTCGAGCACAACAAGCCGCGCGGGGCGCGCTTCGTCATCGAGCTGCCGGCCGCGGCGGCCTAGCTGCCCCCTGCTACAATAGGCCGCATGGCGAAGGAGCGTGTTCTCATCGTCGACGACGAAGAGGGGGTGCGGAATTCCCTGCGCAACATCCTCAAGGATGAAGGATACGCCGTCGAGGTGGCCGAGTCGGGGGAGCGCTGTCTGGAGATGGTCCGGAGCGCCCCCTATCACGCGATCTTCCTCGACGTGTGGCTCAAGGGACGCGACGGTCTCTCGATCCTCGAGGACGTCATCAACCAGCCGTACCCGCCACGCGTCATCATGATTTCGGGACACGCCGACGTCCCGCTGGCCCACAAGGCCGGGCGCCTGGGCGCCTACGATTTCATCGAGAAGCCGCTGTCGCTGGAGAAGGTGGCGCTCACCCTGCGCAACGCCATCGGCGACAAGAAGAAGGACGAGCGCATCCATCAGCTGCGCGAGCAGCTGGACGAGGGCATCACGCTCATCGGCGACAGCGGTCCGATCCGCGAGCTGCGGCGCCAGATCGAGGTCACGGCTCCCACGAACGGACGCGTGCTGATCTTCGGGGAGAACGGCACCGGCAAGGAGCTGGTGGCCCGCGCGATCCACGCCCTGTCGGCGCGCAGGGAAGAGCCCTTCGTCGAGATGAACTGCGCCGCCATCCCGGAGGAGCTGATCGAGAGCGAGCTCTTCGGCCACGTCAAGGGGTCGTTCACAGGAGCCGGCGACAGCAAGCCGGGGCGATTCGTCCTCGCCGACTGCGGCACGCTCTTCCTGGACGAGATCGGGGACATGTCGCTGCGCACGCAGGCCAAGGTGCTGCGCGTCCTGCAGGAGCAGGCTTTCGAGCCGGTCGGGGGATCGACCCTCCGCGTCGACGTGCGCGTCATCGCCGCCACGAACAAGGACCTGAAGGCGGAGATCGCCGCCGCGCGGTTTCGCGAGGACCTGTACTTCCGGCTGAATGTCGTGCCCCTGCGCGTGCCGCCGCTGCGCGAGCGGGCGGAGGACATCCCGGCGCTGGCGCGCCATTTCGTGGAGCAATTCTCCCGCGCCTACGGCCGGGTGAGGACGCTGGGGCCGGAGTCCCTGGCCGCCCTGCAGGCCTACCGCTGGCCGGGCAACGTGCGCGAGCTGAAGAACGTCATAGAGCGGATGGTGATCCTCACGCCGAGCGAGGAGATTGGGCGGGACCAGGTGCGGCGGACGATCGGGCCGGGGTCCGATTCGCAGCCGGCCGCCGACCCGTTCGAAGGGTTCACCTCCCTGCGCGAGGGGCGGGAGAGCTTCGAGCGGCAGTTCATCCTGAAAAAGCTCGATGAGGCGGGCGGAAACGTCGTCCGGGCGGCCGAGCTTCTGGGGCTGGAGCGCAGCAATCTGTACCGCAAGATGAGGGCGTACGGGATCAGGGGTGGAGAGGCCCCGTGATATTTCTTCCATTCGGCTTGACAACTCCTTATTCGTCTGTTAGTAAGATAGGGTCGGTCAAGCGTCCAACGGGGGATACGTGCAGCTGACCAAGGGCGTCGAGTACGGCATCGAAGGGATCCTGTACCTGGCGCGGCGGGACGATGGACACCCGGCGTTGATCCGCGAAATCTCGCGCGCCACGTCCATTCCGGAGACGTTCTTGTCAAAGATTTTCCAGAGGCTGGCGAGCAAGGGTCTCATCAGGTCGCGCCGCGGTTTCCGGGGCGGCTTCCGGCTGGCCCGCCCTGCCGGGCGGATCACGCTGCGCGAGATCGTCGAGGCGCTGCAGGGTCCGATCGAGTTCCACCGCTGCCTGGATCACCTCAGGGAGCGCGGGCGTCGCCACCGTTGTCATGTCCGAAGGGTGTTCCGGAAAGTCCAGAGGAAGGTCGCCTCCATCCTGGAGCAGACCACCCTGGAGGACATCCTGCAGGCGACTCTGTAACTCCGCAGGAGGGCGTTCCATTGCGGTCTTTCGGACCAACCGGGTCTGATTCGTCCCGTACCATCGCCGGCGAGGCGGCGCTGTGCCGTGCCGACCTCCACGTGCACACGCGTCACTCCGGGACGGGTCACCTGCGCATGCCGCGGCTGCGCCGGGGCCTGCCCGATCCCGGACTCGTGTACCGGGCGGCCCGTGCCCGCGGCATGGACCTCGTGACCTTCACCGATCTCGACACGATCGACGGCTGCCTGTCGTTCCTGGACCGCCATCCGGACGCCGGCGATTTCTTCGTTTCGGAGGAGGTTCGGGCGGTCGAGCCGCGCACGCGCGCTGTCGTGAGCGTCCTGGTCTATGACCTGACCGAAGCGCAGCACGGGGACCTTCGGGCGCTCCGGGGTGACGTTCGCGACGTCGCCTCCTACGTGCAGAGCGCGGGCCTCCTGGCGTCCCTCGGGTCGGTCCTGGAGGTCCTCGAGGCGGGAGGATCGGAAGGGACCGTGCGGGATCTCATCCGTCTGTTCGACTGCTTCGAAATCAGGAACGGCGCGGAGGACCGGACGTGCAACGAGCTGATGTCGCGCCTGGTGCAGGAGACCACCGCGGGTCGCGGCTTCGGCGTGACGGCCGGCAGCAACGCCCACACGTCCGGGCGGGTGGGACGCACCTCGACGGTCGCGCGGGCCCGCGACCGGGCCGGATTCTTCGAGGCGGTGCGCCGGCGCCGGACCTGGGCGGCGGGGAGCCACGGGGATGTCTGGGGATCGTTCGCCGAGGTGCTGGGGAGGGCGCCGCTGCACCTCTCCGCGGCCCCGCTCCTCGGCCACGCCGTGCGGCGCGCGCGCAGGAACGCGGGCGCCCGGCGGGCGAGACGACGGCTCGATACCATCGATGTGGAAAAATTCCAGCAGAAGGCACGATCGTTCCAGATCACGGGCCCGCGTCGTGAACCCGGGACCCGATGAGGCGCGCTGAACCGTCCGTGGGAGTCGGTACATCCAACTGGGGCGCCTATGAACCTCGACACACAACCGACCGATGTTTCTAGAGAGGAGCGCACATGAGCCAGGCTGTGGCCCGGATCGATGAGAGGACCGAAGTCGGGTTGGAAGCGCGCCCGGTTCCCCCGGCGCCCCGACCGGCGGCGGCGCCTCAGGCGCCGGCCCCGAAGCGGGGAGCGACGCGCTATCTCCGCCCGCACGTCGTAGCGGGCTCGCTGCTCAAGGCGGCGGCCCACTTGACCTGGCACGCCTTCCAGGCGGTGAACACGCGCCTGCCCTACGGCGTGAAGCAGCCGAAGTGGGCTCCCGCGCCGCTGATGAAGAGCAAGGACCGGACGTTCCCGCAGCTGGGCTTTCCCAGGGAGACCGACTCGCTGTGCCCCCAGTGCGTCAAGGACGTGCGCGAGAGCATCGTCCAGGGGGAGAGCGACTGGCGCGTCCTCATCGACGGCAAGCCGGGGGAGATCAAGGCGAAGATCGTCGAGCGCGGCAACCAGA
>WNGH01001310.1_pt1 | contig 26713 bp, 21 predicted proteins | sample 5400631 | NCBI WGS metagenome assembly WNGH01 (sample SAMN13153373, study PRJNA577476) | soil metagenome | isolation source: 115 cm soil or saprolite under Garry oak tree replicate 1 | place: USA:California | collected 2016-06-15
CCGTTGCTTGCTCCCGGTGCGCTCGTCCTTAGCATGCAGAACGGCGTGGACAACGTGGAGCAGATTCGCGCTGCCGCCGCGATTGACGCGCTTCCTACGGTCGTTTACGTCGCGGCTTCCGTGCCCGAACCCGGGCGCGTGAAACATGTTGGCCGCGGTGATTTAGTCGTTGGACCGGAAAACGAGAAGACAAAGCGCATCGCGGCACTCTTTTCGCGCGCCAGTGTGCCTTGCCGGAGTTCCGAAAACATCGAAGGCGAACTGTGGACGAAGTTGGTTTGGAATTGCGCGCTGAACGCCGTCTCCGCGCTAGGCCGCGCGAAGTACGGCCAAATCGCTTCCAGCGCCGATGCGTGGAAAGTTGTCGAGACGGTCGTATACGAAGTGCTTGCCGTCGCACGTGCTGCGGGAATCCATCCGCCCGGCTTGGAAGATCCCCAGGTGGCGCTGGCGGGCGCACTGAAGATCGCCACGCAGATGGCGGAAGCGCTTTCTTCAACCGGACAAGACCTGAATCGCGGCAAGCGCACAGAGATCGATTCCTTGAACGGTTTCATCTCGCGTCGAGGGGTGGAACTCGGCGTTCCCACACCGATAAATCACGCGCTTTTCGATTTGGTGCAACTGGCCGAAGGGCGTTCGTAGTTCCGCGAGCCTTAGAGGGGGGTACACGAGTCTGTGTGGCAACTGGGCTTGACGCGGCCTCTATACTGCCGGGAGAGGAGGAGCGCAGGATGGCCAATTTTCTGGAGTACAACCCGGAGCAAGGCTATTTGCTGCCGCCCACAGTGAGAGACGTGTTGGGAGAAGGGCATCTTTGCTTTTTCGTGCATGGCACGGTGGAGAAGCAGGATTTGCAGGAGTTGGAGGCGGGCTATAGCGACGAGGGACATCCGGCCTATCATCCGGCGTTGCTGCTGAAGGCCTGGCTGTATGCCTACGCGTTGGGGATGACCAGCTCGCGGCGGCTGGAGCAGCGCATCCGGGAAGATTTGGCATTTCGCTATTTGGCGGGAGGGGCGCAGCCGCAGGCTGCGGCACTACAAAGACAGATTCAGGCCGGGACCGATTTTAGGAGGAAACGGAAGGCTAGCGGTCGGGAGGTGCGCGGAACGGGATGTGGACGATGGCTTCGAGCTCGATGGGGACGCCTTGTATAGTCGCCGGGCGGAACTTCCACTGACTGAGGGCGTTCATGGCGTTGGCGTCGAGTTGGTCGTCAATGCCGCGGACGAGCTGGATGCTGTCGACCGAGCCGTCGCGGCGGATTACGGCGTAGAGGACGACTTCTCCCTCGACGTGCTCGTTGATTAATGTGGGCGGATACTTTGGGTCGATCTTTCTAAGCGGGCCGGGAGCGGAAACTTCGGAGGAAGCGGGGCCAGGGCCTTCGGAGCCAGTGCGTAGTTCGGAGAAATTGAGAATCCAGCTTCCAGTGGCGCTGTTCAAGTTGGGCATGTTGACGAGCATCTTGTAGATTTTTTTTGAGGCGAAGATTTGCTCGGGTTGCGCTCCGGCGGGAAGCGACGCGAAGTTCGGGGGCCCGGTTCTCTCAGGAGCGTCGTCGGACTTCGCGTGCGGATCGGGCTTGGTGATCAGCGCGCGCGGAGGGGCGGTGCTGATTTTCGTTGGACCGCCGAGGCCGGAATTTGCGCCGTTGGTGGGTGGATGGCCTCCACTGATGCTCACGTCGATGCCATTTTTCGCGCTGCCATTCCCCGTTCCGTTTCCGCCGCTGCTCGCTGGACCGCCTCCGGCACCTCCGTTTGCGCCGGGGGTTCCGTTTGGCGAGCCTCCGGGGACGCCAGGTTGCTTGCCTTCAGGTGAAAGGGAGACGCGCGCGGCGAGATTCCCTTGCGGAGGGACGACGGGCGCAGGCGGGGCGGGTGATGCTGAGAGAGCGATGAACGTTGCCGCATTTCCATTCGCGATGCCGGATTGCGCAGAGCCTACTTCCGGCGCGGGTTCGACTTCGCCCGTTTGGGCGCGGGGCGCGACGCGCGGGGCAGCGCCGGCGTTCAATTCCAACTTTGGCCGCGCCGGGGAGGCGTGCGGCAACATCGCCGGCGCAATTTCCGCGAGTTTTTGGTCCAGTGTTGGAAGATCGGGAGCAGGTTCGGCGGTCAGCTTGACTCTGCGAAGCTCGCGCGGGCGCAACTTGGAGAGCGTTTCTTGGCTGATTTGCAGGCGCGGACGCGCCGGTGCCGTCATTTGCTGGAATTGCACGACGTTGGGAAGGTTTGGAAGAATCTTCGGCGGCTCCAGAGGCGCGGCTGAATTGATCAACGTTTGACGCCGATGGTTTGGGTGAACGGGATCGGTAATGATGCGCTGGCGCGGATGGAAAGCGTCGGCACCTTCGGGAGGAAGAGACTTTTCCGGTTCGCCGCGCGGCGTGGGTTTGGCTTTGGGAGCTTTCATTTCCACCAAGGGAAAATCGGTGATGGGACCGGACCAGGTGAGCTCGGTGTTATCGAATTCGTGAAAGTGGGTTGCGGCGGCAGGGAGGCGGGGGGACGGCATGACGATGAAAACGATGTGCCACAAAGCGGCTGCAAAAATTGCGCGGCGGGGAACGCGGCGCTCGACCCAGCATTCCTTGAAGAAGCTGCCATCCAGAAAGTCTTTGGGGACGCGGGTCCAGGTCAGAACCGCAGCGATGCTGCTGAAGATGCCTTGGTGGAAAGAGCCCCAGGCAACTTCGAGTTTGGGGCCTTCGCCTGTTTCGAGGCGGACGGCGGCGGCAGGTTTGGTGGCCTGGCCGAGAAGATTGAGTGCGTCGCTGACGTGGTTCATAGACATTTTCTTTTTGAGGAACCTCAGAACCAATTCCTCAGCGGCTAAAGCCGTGCAGAAAGAGATTGGCTTATGTCGGACCTAAGGTCCGACCCCCAGTTGCCACAGAAACCCGATACATGCCACTGCTGGCGGGCTGAAGCCCGCCGCGACGATTAATCGGCCCGACCGAGTCGGGGTAACGTCCGCCCCGCAACTGCAGGCCGGGCTAAAGCCCGGCACCTACAAAGATTCCACGCCGCACTCTTTTCGGAGCACAGCCAAGAATGGTTGTGCCACACACCTCATGATAGATGAAACTCGGCTTGCGGGGGTTTACTCGGCCGAGTTATTCTTGCTGCCCGCGAGGAGACAGACTGAAGCCTGTCCCACTATAGCCGGACTCAAGCCCGGCCTCTACAAAGGCTGGCGGCGGTAAAAGCTCAGGCCAGCGTCGCTCTGTTTGAGAACGCGAAACCTCCGCAGAGCGCCGGCTTCTTCGGACAAGTCGAAGTTGCGGCGATGCTCGGCGATAACGATGCCGCCCGGAGCGAAAAGGTCCGCGGAACCCAGAAATTCTAGCACGCGGGAGTAGTCTTCGGCAGCCGCGTAAGGCGGATCGAGGAAAACGTAGTCGTAACCGTGGGCGCACGACTGCTTTCGGGAAGCCAGCATAGCGAGGCCGCGAAGAGCGTCTACAGCAAGCACCGTGAAGCCGGATTTGATGCCCAGCGATTCGAGATTGCGACGGATCAGAGTGACTGCGGGCGCGTGATTCTCGATGAAGACGACTTCGGCGGCGCCGCGACTGAGGGCTTCCATGCCGATGGCGCCGGTTCCGGCGAAGAGATCGACAAATCGAGCGCCGGAAATGTTGGGAGCCAGAACGTTGAAGAGAGTTTCGCGCAGACGGTCGCTGGTGGGGCGCAGGGACAGGCCCTTGAGGCTCTTCAGGATGCGGCTGCGGTAGGTTCCGGCGAAAGATCAAGAGTAGAATTACGACGCCGCCGATCACTTGGCAGATCCGGCAGGTCACCTGCTCCCACCGCGCCCTAGGTTTCCCATATTCGTCGCCCACCATCTGTTCCGTCAAGACATCGACGGTGAAGTTCGATACTCTCGCGTGCCACTGCATGAGAGCGAGGTAGAAGCCGATGGCCAGTATCACTGTTGGAGCGAATAATTGGAGAAGTCCGGCAGAGGTAGATGGATGCGTAACGCGAAACCAGAGCCACGTTGAAAAAAGGGCCAAATCAGACCTGCAATGGCAGCGCCGACATCTTGAACCACCTGACCATGGAAGTAACCGAGAAAAAGCGCCATGGACGCTGAAAACACCCCCCGCAACGCCACAAATACCGGGCACGAATTGAAAACTTTGGTGTAGTTGAGGAATCACGCCAAAATTCGCGAGCAAATTTGGAATGAAGAATCCCGCGATGCTAATAACCGTGGCACGCCGCATTGCTTCATTCCAGGCCGAGCCGGGCGACAATTCCCGCAATGGCGTTGCTTTGCTCATACTTCGGTGATGGTAATACTGATGTCGTGAAACAGGAAGCTGCGGTGTCGCGCGGTGGTCAAAGACGGGTAACTGAGATCGCGCTGAGGCGTCAGCCGATGCGGGCGAGGTGGTAGCGACGCTGCCATTCGGCGGGAAGCTGGCGGAGGAGGCGCTGCATGGCGTCCTGCTGCGCGTTATCGGCGGCGAGGGCGAAGGCTTCGCGGCGGGCGAGTTCGAGGAGCTCGCGGTCGCGCAACGGGTTGGCGATGTGGAAGCCGAGATCGCCGGACTGGCGGGTGCCGAAAAATTCGCCGGGGCCGCGGAGGAGGAGATCGGTTTCGGCGATTTCGAAGCCGTTGGAAGTGCGCACCATGGTTTCGAGGCGGGCGCGAGCTTCGTCGGTTAAACGGAACGGAGCGACGAGAATACAATGCGATTTCTGAGCACCGCGGCCGATGCGTCCGCGAAGCTGGTGGAGCTGGGAGAGGCCGAAGCGCTCGGCGTGCTCGATGACCATGACGGTGGCGTTGGGGACGTCGACGCCGACTTCGACGACGGTGGTGGCAACGAGGATTTGGGCTTCGTTTTTGCGGAAGCGCTGCATGGCTTCTTCTTTTTCCTCGCTGGAGAGGCGGCCGTGCAAGAGGCCGAGCTTGAGCTTGGGAAAAACTTCGCGCGACAGGCGCTCGAATTCTTCCACGGCGGCTTTGAGCTCGAGCTTCGATTCCTCGATGACCGGATAAACGACGTAACCCTGGTGGCCTGCGGCGACTTCGCGGCGGAGAGATTCCCAAACGCCGGGGAGATGCTGCTCCGTGGTCATGCGCGTGACGATGGGCGTGCGCCCGGGCGGCAGCTCATCGAGAACGGAAACGTCGAGGTCACCGTAAAGAGTGAGCGAGAGCGTGCGCGGAATGGGCGTGGCCGTCAGCACGAGAACATGCGGGGCGTGGCCGTGGGCCGCGGCTTTATCCATCAGGCGCTTGCGCTGCAGGACGCCGAAGCGATGCTGTTCGTCAATGGCGACAAATCCGAGCCGTGCGAATTCCACATTGTCTTCAATCAGCGCGTGCGTGCCGATGACAAATTGGGCTTCGCCGGTGCGAATGCGATCGAGGGCGGCGGATTTCTCCGAAGCTTTCAGGCCGCTGATGAGCAGCTCGACGCGATAGCCGGCTTTGGCGAGGATGCGCCGCGCGGAAAGAAAGTGTTGCACGGCTAGGATTTCCGTTGGAGCCATGAGCGCGGCTTGCGTACCGTTTTCGATGGCGATCACCGCCGCTTGCAGCGCAATGATGGTCTTGCCGCTGCCGACGTCGCCCTGGAGGAGACGATTCATCGGGGCGGGCTTTTCGAGGTCGGCGGCGATTTCCGCGAGGACGCGTTTCTGCGCAGCGGTGGGCTTGAACGGCAGGATGCGCTTCAGGGCTTCGCGGATGGCGTCTTCCCGCAGCCGGAACGCGATGGCGTTTTCCTTGCGAGTGGCCTGGCGATCCAAAGCGAGGCTGAGCTGATAGAGGAAAAATTCCTCGAAGATGAGCCGCTGCTGCGCGGGCGAGCGAAAGGTGTTCAAGGCGTCGAGAGATTCGCCGGGCTCGGGAAAGTGCGTGTGAATCAGCGCTTCGCCGCGCGTGGGATACCCGAGCCGCGTGCGCAATGCTTCCGGCAAAACATCGGGCATTCTTTGATCGATGAGCTGCACGGCGGCGTACATCGCGCGGCGAATCTGCCGCGAACCAAATGTGCCAATAGCCTCGTAAATCGGTACGATCCGCCCAACTTCTGTGGAATCCATCTCGTCGTTGCTGAGCACTTCGATTTGCGGATTGATCATCTCGATACGCGCGGGGCGGAGCTTATCAACTTCCGCTTTGCCGTGAAGAATGAGCAACTGCCCGGCCTTCAAACGCCCTTCGAGATAGCCGCCGTGAAAAAACTTGCACGGCAGCAGGCCGCCCGCGTCATCTTGCACGAGCAGATGATAGATGGCGTCGCGGCCGCCGCGCATGCTGCGGATAGCCTGTCCGCTCATCACGCGGGCGCGAATGGTGTACGTGCCGTTGGGCTGGATGTCTCTCACTTTGGAAAAATGGATGCGGTCTTCATAGCGAAAGGGCAAGTAGCCGAGCAGATCCTCGAGCGTGTAAATGCCGCGCTGCGCCAGCAGTTCGGCCCGCTGCGGGCCCACGCCTTTGATCATGCGCACTTCGGTGCTGAGGTTCATCGCCATTGGTGAGCGGACGCCGTCCTCTTTATATCATTCCCGCTGCGAACATTCTGATATGCGCCCGCAAAGCGGCCAGTTGTGAGCGTGGCCGCAGAGCGGCCGACAGACCGCCGCGAAACTTGCGTCAATGCCATCCGTATCATTAGAGTGGGGAATCCGTGTCCTCTGCCGATAAGGAGGCCCTGGTGGCCGGTGATCGTCTGACGGGTTCCGACAAGCGCGCGCTGTTCCTTTGGGTGGTCCTAGGAATCCTCGGCGCGGCATTCGCTTACAAATATTTTTTCCTGGCTTTTCCGGAAGCGTCGGTGAATTTTCAAGTCTCCCGCGAAGAGGCGCTGACGCGCGCGCAGAAGTTTGTCACCGGCCTGGGTGAGGACGTCAGCGGCTACCGATCCGCCATCGTTTTCAATGTGGACGACAACGCCAAGGTTTATCTCGAGCGCCAACTCGGTTTGCAGCAAGCGAACAATCTGATGTCCGCCGAGCTGAACATCTGGTATTGGCATGTACGGTTTTTCCGCCCGCAGCAGGAAGAGGAATTCAGCGTGAGCGTCAGCCCGGCGGGGAACGTTGTGGGTTACGAACACAAAATTCCCGAGGCGCGCGCGGGCCCGTCGCCCGGCCAGAGCGCAGCGCAAGCGATGGCGCAGAACTTTCTGAGCGCGAAGCTGCGGATGGATCTGAACGGCTGGGACTACCTGCCGGAGGAAGCAAATTCCAAGAAAAAACCGAACCGCCTCGATTGGGAATTTACGTGGGAAAAGCATGGCTTCCGGGCGAAAGATGCGCCGTATCGCTTGAAGGTCAGCATGCAGGGAGACCGGATCGGAGGCAGCGGGGAGTTCCTGCAAGTCCCGCAGGCGTGGGAACGCGGCTATCAGAGAATGCGCTCCGGAAACGACACGCTCACTTTAGTTTTTACTGTTCCGTATTTGTTGCTCTTGGGCATCGCGGTATGGTTGGGAATTCAGTTGACGAAAAGCGGGAAAACAAGCTGGGGCGCCGCGATCAAGCTGGGATTGCTCGCCGCCGCGATGTTATTCCTGCAGTCGCTGAACGACTGGCCGCTCTGGGGAGCGGAGTACGATACCAACGGCCCCTACTCCAGCTTCATCCTGCAACAGATCGTGCGTGCTGTGCTGCTTGCCGCCGCGACTGCTCTCACCATCACGCTGGTGCTGCCTGCGGCGGAACCGCTTTACCGCAGTTTCCAGCCAGGCCAGCTGAGCTTAGGGAAAATATTCACGTGGCGCGGGCTGCGTTCGAAAGAGTTTTTCTCAGCCTCGGTAGTGGGGTTATGCCTCGCCGCCGCCCACATTGGTTTTATTGTGGCTTTCTACATCGTCACCACTCACTTGGGGGCATGGGCGCCGCAGGAGTTGAACTATTCGGACAGCGTGAATACGGCATTCCCGTGGATTTCCGGGGTCGCGATCGGGCTGCTCGCTTCGATGAACGAGGAGTTTACGTTCCGGTTGTTTGCGATTCCGCTTTTCATGCGGTTCACGCGTTCTCGGTGGGTGGCGGTGATCGTGCCGGCTTTTCTCTGGAGCTTCTTGCACAGCAATTATCCTCAGGAACCCGCCTACATCCGCGGGATCGAGATAGGGATCATCGGAATCGTTGCGGGAATCGTGATGCTGCGGTGGGGAATCCTCGCGACGCTCATCTGGCATTACACCGTGGATGCGTCGCTTGTCGGGTTGCTACTGATCCGTTCGAACAGTCTTTACTTTAAGATTTCCGGCATGGTAGTGGCCGCGGCAGCTGTGGCGCCACTGGTCTTTGCCTGCATCTCCTACTTGACTCGAGGTGGATTCGAAGCCGATGAGGACCTTCTTAATCGTGCGGAGAGGGCGCCGGAAATCGAGCCTGCCAGCCAACAAGAAGCGGTAGCTTCAGAAGTCAAATCGAGCGCTTATGAAGCGCTGGCGCCGGGCATGATCGCCGTCCTTGCTGTCTGCCTGCTTGCAGGAAGCGTGGTAGTTTGGCGGCTGAAACCGCCGTCCGTCGGCGAATACCTGAAACTCTCTGTCAATGCGCGAACGGCGCGTGGGCGTGCGGATCAAATCATGCGCGAGCGTGGCCTGGATCCAAATTCGTATTACCACGCCACCGTTTTTGTGGACATCGCCGATTCTGTAGTGAATGAATATTTGCGCCAGAGAATCGGCATTGCGGGAGTCAACGCCATCTACGCGGAACGCGTGCCGGCGGCGCTTTGGCGTGTGCGCTATTTCCGCGACGGTCAGCCGGAAGAGTTCGCCATTGTCCTGAGGCCCGATGGTTCGTTGCACTCGGTCCGACATACGCTTGCGGAAGAAACACCGGGCGCGTCGCTGACCAAGGAAGATGCCGTGGCGCGCGCAGAAAAATTTCTTCGCCAAGAGAAAAAGATAGATTTAAGAGGATGGACGCTGGTCGAATCCAATTCAGATAAACGACCACACCGCATCGATCACAGCTTGACCTGGCAGCAGAACGAATCACTCGATGCCGCCGCATCCTCTTCTGGCACGGAAGAACACGCCCATGCGCGCGTTGATGTACAGCTTTTGGGGGACGAAATAACCAACTATCGCACCTACGTCAAGATTCCCGATGATTGGCGCCGCAAACAGGAGGAAGGCTCCTTCTTCCGAACCGTTTACAACTTTGGAATCCGGCTGCTCTTCTTCGGGGGTCTTGGCCTGACCGTACTGATTGTTTTTCTGAAGAATCTGAAATCAGAAGCCGCCGGCTCGATTCCGTGGAAGCGCATCGCGTTCTGGTCGATGTGGGGGCTGTGCGGCTATCTGGTGGTTTTCCTGCTCGGCAACCGTATCCCCGGCTTTTTGAACGCCTACGAAACCGCCATTCCCCTCAAGGTAATGTTTGGCGGGATTGCCATTGGCGCTCTGCTAGGAGCTCCCTTCTATTTCGGGGCCATCGCGCTCATGCTTGGCATTGCTTGGTTCTACGCCGCACGGGCGTTCGGTGAAGATCGTTTGCCTGGCAGGACCGGGATGCCAGGCGGTTATTACCGTGATGCGTTCTGGATCGGCATGGGGGGAACAGCAGGTCTGCTTGGAGTCGAGCGCCTCCTGGCGGCCGCGGCGATTTACTGGCCAACAATGCATCGCTCGCTTGACTCTTCGTTCGGCCTGGACTTTGACGCCTTGCTCCCGGCAGCTTCGATTCTAGGTGGATCGGCCGTCAGCGGCCTCCTGCTTACGGGCCTGGTCGCGGCGACCGCCACTTTCGTCGCCGCGCAGGTGCGCCAACCGGCATTGCGCCTGTTGCTTTTCCTCGCTGGAGCGCTGGCTCTCACGGGCGGAAGTTGGGGTGGTCCCGCTGACCTCACGAAACAATTCCTCGCCCGGCTGATTCTACTCGGCGTTCTCGTTTTCGGCGTGCGCCAAGTGATGCGCTTCAACGTTCTCGGCTGCTTCTTGATCGTCGTGGGCACTTCCCTGCTCGGCGGGGCCACGGAGCTGCTCTCGCAGCCTGATTCGTTCTATCTCGCGAATGGCTATGTTGTGCTTCTGGCGCTAGTCCTGCTTTTTGCCTGGCCAGTCGTGGCGTGGCGCATGCGCGGTCCGGCAAGCGCCGCTGGAACTGAGGGTTCTACGATCTAGGCGATAAATCAAGGGCTCAAATATGGCTTTGACAGCTTGATTTCAAGGGATTGCTGAAACAAAATCCACAAGTTGGGCGTTGTTAATAGTGGGAAGCGGTGCTACCTAAGGATGGTGAAGTGCGTCCAAATTGGGTAGTCGTGTGGGCGCGGTGTCCAGCCGCCTGCTAGAATTTGACTAAGGTGTTGTTTTACAAGCGACAACACCGGCGCCAGCGAAGAGAAAGCGAAATATGCCGCTCCCCAGATGGGCTTTGGCCGACGATAACGGTCGCTCGGGTAGCACGGACGCCGCCCTGGCCTCGGTGATCTCTTTGTCCCACCTCGACGAGCGGGCCCTGGTCGCGGAAGCGCAAACGGGCAGCCGTGCGGCTTTCGAGGAACTGGTGCGCCGCTACGACCGTGACGTCCTGCGGCTGGCACTGAACCTCATGAAGCGGCCTGAGGACGCCCGGGACGTTTATCAGGAAGCATTCCTCAAGGTTTTCCGCAATCTCCACCGTTTCCGTTTCGAGTGCAGCTTCTACACCTGGCTCTACCGCATCGTCACCAACGTGTGCCTGGACCACCTGCGCCGCCGCCAAGCGCGCCCTGAAGACCAGGCTCCTGAACTGAGCGCGGGCCTCCACGAGGAGGGCATAACCGACTTTTTCGAGCGCCAGCGGGAGCAGCGCCCGACGCTCGACCCCGAGCGCACTCTCATTGGAAAAGAAATCAAAGCGCGCCTCGCCAGCGCCATGGAGCGCCTGTCTCCGCGCGAGCGCATTGTTTTTGAAATGAAGCACTATCAGGGCCTGAAGCTGCGGGCCATCGGTGACGTTCTCGGGACGACGGAAGAAACAGTGAAGAATTCGCTTTTCCGCGCCACACGCAAACTCCGCCATGAGTTGGGAGGCTTGCGATGAGCGTTTTTGAGAAGAGCGTGAGCTGCACGGATGTTGCGCCGCTCCTGGTTTTCTACGCCTGCGATGAAGTCAGCGACAAGGAACGCCAGCAGATCGATGCTCACGTGGCGAATTGCGCGGCGTGCGCCGCGCTGCTTGCCGAAGCCAACGGGCTCCAGGAAGTCATGGCCGCAGCTTCGCAATCCGCCGATGAACTCGATTCTTCCGGGATCCTCCTCGCGCAGTGCCGTAGCGAACTTGCCGAGTCTCTTGACGATCTTTCCGCGCCACCGGTCCAGGATCATTGGCGTCCCTTTGGCTGGCTGCGCCGCTGGATGGCGCTGCGGCCGGCGTGGAGCGGCGCCCTCTTGGTTTTTTTCGGAATCCTTGTTGGGATCCAGGTTGTTCCCCGACTGCAAAACGCCACCAGCGACAATAGTCAGGCCATGAACGTCACGGCCAAACCGCGACTCACAGATGAGCAGCTTGCAAGGATGGTTGTCGGAGGCATCAATTTTCCGCCTTCTTCGGATGCCGGCTCTCCTGACGTGCAAGTCCAGCTCAGCGCCGAGCAGCCGCTGGTTCTCAATGGCAATGTTCAAGACAGCGATATGCGGCGCGTGCTCACTTACGTCGTTCAAAATGGCGAGCGTTTTGACGCTGGAGTGCGCCTCGATTGCCTCGAAGCGCTGAAGGCGGCTTCGCGCGACCTGCAAGTTCGCCAGGCTTTGATCGCCGCGGCTCGCAAGGACCAGAATCCGGCAGTACGCATGAAGGCTTTGGAGTCGCTCCGGGATGCGGCGTCGGATGATGCCGTGCGGCAGGTGCTGCTCGATGCGCTGGAACATGACGCCAATCCGGGTGTCCGCGTGGAGGCCGTCAACGTGCTCGTTGGATCCTTGAAGCCAGGCGAATCCGAAGATATGGTTCCCAGAGCGCCGAAAGCTACGCCATCGGTGAATCCAGGCGGTTTAGGAGAGGAACAGTCCATCGAACGCGTGGTTCGTGTACTGGAGCAGTTGCAGCGGCGTGATCCCAGCCGTTACGTGCGCGTGCGCAGCGCTGCTGCGCTGCGGCAGATTGGTCCGCGCGAAGTAGAGTAGCAGCTGGCAGCACGGAATTTCGTTAGACAATGAGCATACGATTCCATCAAAAGCTTTCTTCCGCCCCACGCCGTGTGGTGCCTTTCCAACTGTCGGTGGTCCTCCTTTCTGTAGGCTGCTTTGTCCTACCGGTCTTTGCCGCCGGAGAAAAAGAGACGGGGGCCATCGAACACAGCCAGCCGCCTGAACCGGGTTCGCAGCACGCCACTGCCGATCGCAGTGGAGTCTTAGCCACCAAAGATGGCTTGACTCTGAAGCTGACGACGGATCTCGGATCTGTGAACATTGTCCAACTCGATCCCGGCGCAGCGCCCGTTGTGCGCTACGCCGTGCACATCGAAACCGATGCGCGTGGGTCCGCTGCGCAGCGGCTGCTAGATGTTTACTCTCTCAAGGCGAAGTCAATCAATTCGGGTGTGGAAATCGCCGGCACGCTTCCGCCGCAAGCGGCGCGGTCCGCTGACGCGCAGTTCTGGGTACAGTTTGAGGTTGCCGTGCCGCGCGGCTATAACGTCGAAGTGAACACGGAGGCCGGAGACATCACGACGGGAGACATCGGTGGGACCGCCAGCGTGCGCACGCAAGGCGGGAACATCAAGATGGGACGCATCGGTGGCGCAGGGTCTCGCGATGCCTCTTGGGGTCGCTCCACCGCCAAACTGGAGACGGAAGGCGGACACATCCAGGTTCTCGATGTATTGGGTAACCTCACAGCCTTCACCGCAGGTGGACACATCAACGTGGGCAACATTTCAGGAGATGCCTCGCTGCGCACCGGCGGCGGCCACGTGCGCGCCGGCCAAATCGGAGGGCGCGCGGAATTGGAAACTGCAGGCGGCAACATCACCGTCGCGCACGCTGGAAATTTTGTCAGCGTGCGCACCGGCGGCGGGCAGATCGATTTCGGCGAAGTTCGCGGTTCTGTGCATGCCCAGACGGGCGGGGGCGGCATACGCGTCATGTACGTTTCCGGTCCGATGGAACTGGAGTCGAGCAGCGGCAGCATCTGCCTGACTCGCGTTGCCGGCGCGTTGCAGGCGGCCACTTCCGGCGGCACGATCACGGCCTGGATCAATCCAGATCCGCCATCCGGAGGCGGAAATGTGCGGCTCGCGGGCGCGTCACAGCTGGCTTCCGGAAACGGTGACATCGTCGTGTTCCTCCCGCGAAATCTCGCAGCGAACATCGATGCCACGGTGGCAAACGGGGGCGAGCACCGTATCGAAGCAGATCCCGCGCTGCACTTGACGATTCAACCGTCTCCCAATGGCCCTGGTCCCATACATGCCGTGGCCGTTCTGAATGGGGGCGGCGCCCCGCTCAAATTGAAAACTACGGCTGGAAAAATTCGCCTCCAATACCTCGATTCCGAGATTGCGCTTCGCGAATCGCTCATTCGCGAACAGATGGATCGCCTCAACAAAAGACTCAAGGAAAATGGATTTGATTCCGTCTCCTTCACGCCCGGAGTGGCTCCAACAATTCCCCGTTTGCCGGAACGTCCCACGCCACCTGAAAAAACGGACTGGCTCGAAAGCTGGCTCGCCAGTTTAGAAATCGCGGTCAGGGGAGGCATCACCGAGAATCCTGACGATTTTCTTAAGCGCCTTGTGAACTTTCCGAAGCCTACCTATCCGGGACTTGCGCAACGTGCCGGCTTGCAAGGAATCGTCAAGCTCCAAGTGCGAATCAAGAAGGACGGTAGCATCGAGATTCAGAAACTCCTTGAGGGTGACCCGGCGCTCGCCGATGCCGCCATCGCCGCCGTGAAGGACTGGCGGGCAAAGCCGGCTTGGATTAACGGCAAGCCGGTCGAAGTGATTTCGACAGTGACGTTTAACTTTCAGTTGCACTGAGCAGCAGCCGTCTCGGCAAGCGAATTTCTAGTCCTCGGTTTTCGTTGTTAGCTCGTACTCGAAGGGGGTAGAACGTCATGCTTCGTCTAGCTCTCCGCGCGATTGCTCTAGGTGCATTGGTTCTCACGGTTTTATGGGCTGTTCCCAGCTTCGCCATTAGCAAGGAGTTTAACCAATCCTATCCTCTGCAGCCTGGAGGTTCCTTCGAGCTGCAGAACGTCAACGGCACTGTTGAAGTGCAAGGATGGGACCGCAATGAAGTGGAAGTCCGCGCCGTGAAGACCGCGAAACAGAAGGAGTCCGATCTGGAGCGCGTTTCCATCGAGGTTGACGCCAAGCCTGACGCCGTATCTGTGGCCACTCGCTATCCGCAAAACGAGGGCGTCGAAGTGACGGTGGACTACACCATCCACGTTCCGCACAGCGCGCGCGTCGAGCATATCGGCACCGTGAACGGAACTTTACGCATTGCCGGTGTGGAATTGGTGGAAGACCTGCACACCGTGAACGGCAATATCGAAGTGTTCGAATCCGGTGGGAGCGTTCATGCGCACACCACTAACGGCAATGTGCATCTGGAGCTGGCGCATCTGCAGGACAAGACAGGAGCCACGGCAGAAACCACCAACGGCTCCCTGGTCCTCGCCGTACCCTCCGACATGCAGGCGAATGTGGAAGCTCGCTGCCTGAATGGAAACTTCTATTCTGAACTCCCGATCACGATGGAAAGCACGCAGCGTCCGCGGGAAATGCACGGCAAATTGGGCCGCGGTGGCGCTCCGATAAATTTGCGAACCGTGAATGGCGGGATTCGCGTGGTCATTCTGCGGTCGACGGTCTGACGATTTACCGTTTGCCGCGTCTAACCGCTGAGGGAGGATGGGACGACCATGAACAAACTTAATTTGCTTGCTGCTGGTGGCGCCGCGGCCTTGGGTCTTGCGCTGATCGCTCTGCCTGCCAGCTCCTCAAGGCCGCAAAAACCGGATGATTCCACGATTGCGCGCTTGCAACAGAAAATTGAAAAACTCCAGGCAGAATTGCAAGCGAAACAGGAAGTCCAGGAAGAACGAGATGCGGAGCTTGCGGGTGCGGACGCGATCGCGGAGTCCGCGCGGGTTTTCGCTTTGCAGGATCAGGACCACCGGAAGGTAGAGACCCTGCCGGGTATTGAGAACCAAGATTTCAACTTCGTGATCGGCGACGACGGTTCGAGCTGGCTCGGCGTTGAAACACATGAGGTGACAGCCGACAAAGCCAAAGAGTTGAAGCTGTCTGCCGAGCGCGGCGTCGTCTTGGGAAAAATTGTTCAGGACAGCCCCGCGGCCAAAGCCGGCCTCAAGGAAAATGACGTGGTGACGGAAATCAACGGGCAGCGCGTCGAAGGCGCGGCGCAATTTCGCCGCATGATCCATGAGATTCCTGCCGGCCGCTCCATACAACTAACAGTGTGGCGCGATGGGCGGTCGCAAACTCTGAGCGCAACTCTTGGAAAGTCCGAAGAGCGCCGTCACGCCATGAAGATGGTGATGCCGGAGCCCGGGACCTTCGCTTTCCGGATGCCAGAGATGCCGGAAATCCCCTCGATGGAGTGGAACGGCAGCAGGTTCATGGGTGGGCAGCCGCGGCTCGGCATCGATGCAGAGGATCTCAGCGGCCAGCTGGGCGCATTTTTCGGCGCTCCCGAGGGCGAGGGAATCCTCGTTCGCGACGTCAGCTCGGGTTCGGCCGCCGAAAAGGCCGGCGTGAAAACGGGCGACGTCATTACCTCTCTGAATGGCGAACGCATTCGCAGCGTCGGCGAGCTTCGCGAAAAACTCTCGGCAAAGCGCGGTGATAAGGATCGGACCGTCAAGCTGGGCGTCTTGCGCAACAAGAGCGAGGTCTCGCTCATCGTTGAGTTGCCGGCCCCCGCAGCGCCCACCAAGCGCTTCGTCTCCCGACCCACCAGCATCTAATCGCGGAAACAACTGCGCGAAGGCCCCCGGCTCGGTCGGGGGCCTTTTTTATTTCTAATCTTCACTCACGAATACATGCGTGTCTGGAATTGACTCGTTTTTTGCCGCCATTCTACGTGGCTTCTCAGAGATGCGCGACCACGTTCATCGCGCTTCCGGCGGTAAAGAGGAAAACGCCGCATCGAAGGCCGCGTAGTGGTGATGGTGTTCGTCAGGTTCGTTCAGTGCAGTCCCTTCGCGCTCCACCCAGGCATGCGCTTCAAATTTTTTCCCCTCTTTACGAATGCCGATACGCAGGTGCGAGGTGATTCCCTGCCGCCCGAGCAGCCACCAGATGGTCAGCGATTTTGCCAGACAGGAAGGATGAACCAGTCCGTACCGGTCCGCGGCGTTGACCATGTGCGCTGTCACCGCCGCATCCTTACTTAGCAGAGCGGCATCATGTTCAGGATTTGTATTTGCAAGGAAACGCTGCAGGGCCGCTTGCGTCGCTCGGAAACCGCGCCAGCGCAAGCTCACGGCAACCAATGGCAGCAGCACCGTTGCGCGCAGAAAGACCTTCCGCGCCGGGCGCTCCAGCGCACTAAATCGCCGGAACCGTTGCCACATCAGCGGGGAGCACTTTGAGCAACCCGCTATCCACGAGCCGGCTCAGAAGTTCCGTCAGGTTGCTGCGCAATATTTCCGGTTCGACGTCGAATTCCGCGAGAAGTTCCTGGTAAGCAGCGTCAATGCTCGGGGAAGCTGTCGTAAGCTGCCACATGCGCGTGCCGATCTCGTCCAATCCAAAGTACTGCTCCGTATCGAGATTCAACAACACCGCTTCCCGATCTAGAAAGCGAACCAGAACGTGGGCGGGCGCGGCGGCCCGGCCGGCAAATGAAACCATCGGCACTGCTCCTCATAGGGAAACCCCGGCCTTCAAATCCACGATTCGCCGGAGGATTGCCCCAGGCAGAGTATTCTACCGGGGATTGCCGCGCTTCGCCACGTGCTCGGCACACAAGGAAAAGGCCAATCTCGCATCGCGGCCCGGCCTGAGAAGAAGTTTTTCTTACGCTATGATTTTTTCTTCTTCACGTTGACTTTCGTTTCGATACCCGCGCCGAGCGCTTTCAAGTCCGTCAGGCCCTGCTTTGCTTGCTGACCCCACGGCCCGTTTGGATCGAGTTCTTCAGCCTTTTGATACGCTTCCACCGTGCCCGGAGCAAGCTGAACTTCCTCTCTGTCTCCGACCTTTTTGGTCGTCATCTTCATTAGGAGGGAGGCACCCAGCAAGTACCAAGCTTGGGCGCTTTTTGGATCAAGTTCCGTCGCCTTCTGCAGCGGCTCGATCGCATCTGCCAGGCGATTCGCGTTGTATAGGCTGATCCCAAAGTTGCGCCACGCTCCAGCGGCGTTTGGCGGATCGAGTTCCGCGCTCTTGGTGTAGGCAGCCTTGGCTTCGTCGATCTTTCCCGCGCGTGCCAACACGTTGCCCATGTTGTTGTAATAGCCGGGAACATCGGGCTTGGCGGTGATCGCCTGCCGGTACGCTTGAGCGGCCTCCTCATTGCGCCCCGCTGTATCGTATGCTTCTGCGAGCTTGGACCAGACCAGGTGCGTGTTAGGATCCTTTTCTCCAAGACTCTTCGCGGCTTCCTGGAATTCCTTGGCGGCCTGATCCGAAAGATCTGTCAGCTTCTGTTTGGCGGCTTCACGCTGGTCCGCGGGTGCCTTTTGCAAATCTGCTTTTGCCTGCTTTTCCTGATCGATGAGTGCACTGCCCGCAGCGAAATGCGCCTTGAGCCCCTCCATTTTGCTTTTCGCCTCTTCCGCCTTCTTCACGGCTTCCTGACTTGCGGCACCTTGCTTGGCGATGATTTCCTTGAAGTTGAAATTCACAGGCACTTCCTGGCCCGAGGCAACCCGGACGACGCCCTCGTAGGGTTTGTTGGGAGCCGGCAGTTGGACGAAAACGGAATAAGTGCCGGACTTCAAATGGGGAATAACGTAGTTTCCGTCCTTGTCTGTTTTTGCATCCGTCTTAACACCCTGGTCGCTAACAGCCTGGACACCTAGATCCACCCACGGCTTGCCGCTAACATCCAGGATTTGCCCCTTGATGGTGCTGTCCCCTTGAGCTGCCGCAAACGGTGCAAACGCACCTGCAAGCGCGCCCACCAGAATTGCGGCGAGCGTCCACGACTTATAAATTCGCTTCATGCTCCATTCTCCTTTTTCACAGGGAGCCCTGCCCGGGGTATCCGGGCCACGTGCGCCCCATTATCTCTCATCCGCGCTAGATTCCAAGCTCAGCTACTGGCAGAAACAGTACGTCGGTAGGGGATGGGGTCCGGTACCCCGGCTTGGGCAAAGGCGCGCAAACGCAGCAGGCAACTGTCGCACGAGCCGCATGCGATATCCTCGTTTTGATAGCACGACCAGGTTAGATGCAGAGGCGCGGCCAGTTCGATGCCACGCTGGACGATCTCGTTTTTTTTCAACTTGATCACCGGCGTTACGATTTCGATTTCTGTTTCCGGCCGCGTGCCCACCCGAATCAATTCTTGGAACACACGGTAATACTCTGGCCGGCAATCCGGATAGCCGGAACTGTCTTCCGCCACCGCGCCGATGTAAATCGCTCCCGCGCCGATCGCCTCCGCCCAGCTCACCGCCACCGATAGAAAATGCGCATTGCGAAAGGGAACGTACGTCACGGGGATCGCGCTGCCGCGCGGCCCGGGAGCGCCCAATTCATTTTCCGGAACGGAAATGCTCTTGTCGGTGAGCGCGGACCCGCCAATCGCGCGAAAGTGTTCGAGTTGTACAACCAGCCGTTCGCGCTCCCCGTAAAAATTCGCAATGTCTTCAAACGCGCGCCGTTCGCGTTCCTGCGTGCGCTGGCCGTAGCTGGCGTGCAGCAACGCGATGTTTGAAGCGCGATGGCGTTCGCGCGCAATAGCCGTGCATACGCACGAGTCCATGCCGCCGCTAAGAAGCACCACAGCCTTTCTCTGATTCGCTCCTGTCGCGATTTCCATCGCTCCGTATCCTTAACTTCCTCTGTTTCAAACACCCTTTGTGGCAGGATCCCAAATGAACTTGTGCAGTTGCAGACCGAGCCGCACCGGCAACCCGTCCGCCAGAATCCACTCCACGAGCGCACGCGGATCGAGGCCCGGCCATTTCCCTTCGGGATCTTCAAACGCAGGCGAGAATAAAACCTGTTTGACGCAGCGCGATAATGCATGACGCGCCGTGAAATCACGCGCAAACTCATAATCGCGCCGGGTGGCAAGCACGAATTTCACTTCATCGTTTTCCGACAGCGCCTCCAGGTTGCGCATCTCGAAAGTATCCGGCTCGCCAGAGTCGGGGCACTTTACGTCTACAATCTTAATCACTTCCCGTGGCAGCTCCCCAATGAAGCGCTCCCCGCTGGTCTCGATCATGACTCCGTAGCCCGCAGCGAGCAGCTTCTCCGCAAGCGGATAAATTTCTTCCTGCAACAGGGGTTCGCCGCCTGTCAATTCCACCAGCGGAACCGAAGCTTGTGAGCCGGGCATTTCCGAGCGTCCCGCCAGTTCATCGACGCGCGCCAAAACTTCGTCCACGCTCATCTTCTTGCCGCCATGGAATGCGTATGCCGTATCGCACCAGGTGCATCGCAGATTGCAGCCCGTCAAGCGCACGAAGATGCAAGGCAGCCCCGCGCGGGTACCTTCACCCTGAATCGATTTGAAAATTTCCGTGATGACCATGTTCCTGGAGACTCACTTCCGTTCCGGACTCGCCTTGCGCACGTTCCTGCGCGAAAACCAGTAAATCGTGCCGAAGAAAAGAACCATCGCGATTGCCAGCCGCGGATATCCCGGCGCAATTCCCATGGACCGCAGGACCACGATGTAGCCCGCCGCTACCAGCAGCGCGGGAATCATGATGATGAAAAAGGCCCGATTCATCCACTCACCTGTTTCGCGGCAGCTACGCCCCCGGCCGGTACTGCGCCCGGCTGGTGTCCGTTTCCCACAGAATCACGTCCGTAACACGCGCGCCTGGCGGCAAATCCCTCATTTGGCGCGTGACCTCATCATAAAAATACTTCGCCACGTTTTCCGCCGAAGGGTTTACGGTCTTGAACGGTTCGAGATCGTTCATGAACTGGTGGTCGAGCCTGCCCATGATTTCGCGGATCACCTGCTTGAGACGGGTGAAGTCCACCAACAGACCGATGGCATCGAGTTGTGGTCCTTCGAGCGTCACGCGCACGCGGTAATTGTGGCCGTGCACGTTTTCACACTTGCCGCGGTATCCGCGCAGGGCATGTCCCGCTGAAAAAGTTTCTTCTACGCTGACTTGAAACATCTCTCTCCAAAATGGCGCTGCCCGCTTGGTGCTGGCCTCGCTGGATCGCGGCTCTTCAGGCGGGACTTGCCGAACTGGCTCCGAGCCGCTTCTGCTCGCCTTGCACGCCGAGAAACCGGGCGACGTCGGTCATTTCGTGCGTCACGCCGTATCGTGGCAGCGACTCCAGGAAAATTTTACCATAGGGCATGCGCTGGAGCCGTGTGTCCAGCAACGCGAGCACACCGCGGTCCGTCTTCGTTCGAATCAATCTGCCAAATCCTTGCTTCAACGCCAGAACCGCTTGTGGCACCTGAAATTCCGCAAAAGGGTTGCGCCCATCGTCCTGCAAAGCGCGCACGCGCGCCGCCACGATCGGGTCGCTTGGCACCGCAAACGGCAGCCGGTCGACGATCACGCACGAAAGTTGCTCACCGGGCACATCCACGCCCTGCCAGAAACTTGCCGTCGCGAATAGCACCGCCGCCTCGGTGTTCTTGAATCGCTCCAGCAGCGCGGACCGCGGCGCAGTGCCCTGCAGCAACAGCGGGAACGCCACCCGCGAACGCACCCGTTCGAACAAATCATTCATCTGCGAATAACTGGTGAACAAGCAGAACGCACGGCCCTGGGTCATCTCCAGCAGTCGCACGATTTCGTCCGCGGCTTTCGCCGAAAATCCGGCGTCTCGCACGTCGGGCATTTTGGGCGGCAAGTAGAGCAGCGCCTGCTTGGGATAATCGAATTCCGGAGGCAGCGCGCGATCCTTCGCATGATCGACGCCCAGCCGCTGGCGAATGTAGTCGAAGCGCCCGCCCACCGTCAGAGTTGCGGACGTCAGGATCACGGTATCGAATTGTTCGAACAGCCGCTCCCGCAGGATCTGGCTGACGTCGATCGGCGTGGCCGTCAGGAATACGCCCTTGTTTCTCCGTTCGTACCAGTAGACGAAATTCTTTTCGTTTGATTCGAACAAAAACGAGAGCTCCTGTCGCAGCTCGAAGCTCCGCCTGGCAATGCGCGTCAGCTCCTCCGGCTTGGCCGTCAGGGCCGCAAATTCCGCCTCCATGCTTTTCAGAGAATTTACGAGCGCATCGTAAGCTTCGCGGTTCTGCTCTAGAAACGCTTCGCGCTCGTTCCTTACAAACGAAAACCGCCCGTCGCGCGGCGGAAAGAGCTCGAAAAAGCCGCGGCTGCGTTCCCGGATTCGCTGCGTCTTGCGCAGCAGTGACGGCGTGCCCAGGTGCAGCAAGCGCAGCGTTTGGTCGGCGTCGCGCGCCAGTTCTTCGAAGCGGAAATTCGAGATTTGCCGCCCGAAATAATCGCTGGCCACGTCTTCCATCTCGTGTGCTTCGTCGAATACCACCGCCGAGTATTCCGGCAGGATGCTCCCGAAATCGTCCTGCTTCAGCGCCAAATCCGCAAAGAACAAATGATGATTCACGATGATCAGGTCGGCTTCCTGCGCGCGCTGGTGCATGCCCGTCACAAAACAGGGATTAAACGAGGGGCAATTCTTGCCCGTGCACGTGTCCCTTCTCGCGTCCAGTTTTCCCCAAAGCTCCGAATCATCCGGCAGGAACGACAGCTCCGCGCGGTCGCCGGTCTCCGTTAGTTTCGCCCAGTCCTTGATCTGCCGGAACGCATCCATCTCCTCCATGCCTCTGAGCAGCGCCTGATCCTGCATATGATGAAGCTTTGAAATGCACAGAAAATTTGCCCGCCCCTTCATTACCGCTACTTTCAGGTTCGGCGCAAAGTGCTTCTGCAAAAAAGGAATGTCTTTCTGGTAGAGCTGTTCCTGCAGCGACTTAGTCGCCGTGGAAATTACCACGCGCCGTCCGCTGCAGATCGCCGGCAACAGATATGCCAGCGTCTTCCCCGTCCCGGTGCCAGCCTCCACGATCGCGTGGTGATGCGTTTCGAACGCATCGTGCACCAATTCCGCCATCTCCAATTGCCCGGGCCGATGTTCGTAGTCAGAGCCAACCGTAGTAGGGTCAAAACCGCCCTTCATGCATTTTTCAAGGAAACCTCCTGGCCCAAACACTTCCTGCATCGACAGTTTGGCCGCACCGCTGGACGAGGCCTCAAGAGCACCCTCGGGCGCGCTTCCCCCAACCGTCGGATCGTCCTTTATGGGCGGATAGCCGCGTTCGCCGGCCTTTGCCTCGCGCTTGGTCTTTGCCACGCGGAGATCCACCGCCGAATTGAATGCCCGTTTTGCCAGAAAATTGCCTTCCTTCTCACTCCGGGATCGGAGAGACCAGCTACGATAACATACCCTTTCCCTTCGCTACCGGAGTAGGCCACCTGCAGGCGACCGCACCTTGTATCTCTCTTGATTCACGGCATTTAGCAGTTGAGCACCCCGCCCGTTTTTGAAGTTTCTGCCTGTCTTCCACGGAGTTACATTCGGCTGCGGGGAGTTTGTGCGATTTTCCTTTGCATGGATAGCAAGCGCAAACTACTCTGTCGTGGGGTGCCACATGAATCGCAGAAAGACTCTTTTGTTTCTTCCCATTCTCTTGCTTGCCGTCTCTTCCCTCTCCTCCTGCAGCGGCAGCAAGACAAAGTGCACCACCAACTGCACTGGCGGAGGCAACGCTACCATTACCTTTACTCTCGTCGCCGACACTCTGCCAGCGAATCCGTCTATCCTTTCGTTCAAAGTCACCGTTGCCGGAATTACTCTCACTCCCACCAGCGGTACAGCGCAGACCTTTACTCCCAACCCGTCGATCGTCGTCGATCTGATGCGCTTGCAGTCCGATACCGCTTTCCTCGGCACCCTCGCCAATGTGCCGTCAGGGAGCTATACGGTTCAGGTTTCACTTTCCAGCCCGGAGATCGTATTCCTTAACGACACAACTTCAGCTATCACCGCAAACGGCAAGATATGCGCGATCGGTGCTGTGTGCACGGCCGCTCTCACGGCCGTCGGCATACCCACGATCAGCTCTTTCACGTTCAGCGCAACCGCGAACGGTCAGCAAGGCATCGAGCTGGACTTCAAACTGAAGAATGCCATCACGCTCACGAGCGGAACTCTGTCCGTCAATTTCAATCCTTCCTCTCCTAACCCCGGAGTCTTCACGGCCTTCACGCTTCCCCGCACCAACGCTAATCTCGGTACGAATCAGCTCGAGCTCATCGAGGACTTCATTGGCGTGGTCAGCATCAGCGGCAGCAAGGTAACGATTACCTCGCCCACCCGTGGGACGCTGACGGCCACGAACACCTCAAGTTCGTTCTTCGACCACAGCCCCGATGGCGCACATTGCCAGGCTCCGACCAACTTCACTAATTGCGTCGCTAACGGCCAGGTCGCCAGCGTCGACGCCTTTGTTAAGTCGGATGGAACGCTCGATCTCAAGGAATTCGAGCCGCTGAATGCCACGCAGCAGGACTTTGTCGAGGGAATTGTTTACGCGATCAACAGCACCACGCAGCAATTTACTATCGCCGTCACCGATAAAGTTCAGGCCGCCACCAACTCGCTCATCAGCGGACTCAACACTGGGGATCTCCTCACCGTCAATATTCCTATAGCCACCGTCCATCCGTTCTTCGTCGACTCCAAGGGCCTGGTCGTACCTGCGGGCACCCTCACCAACTTTCAGGGTCAGACCACCACTACCGCCATGCATCCCGGCCAGACCGTGGCTGTCAATGTCACTGCATTCGTCCCGGCAGCCGGCACCACCATCGCGGCAGTAACTTCGGATACGGTTACCCTACGGTGGTCTCGGTTCACTGCTTCTGCGGTCGCCCCGTCTACAACTCAACTCATCAACGTGAACACTCTGCCCTCGTACTTTACCTTTACTCCTTCCAGCCCATTTGTGGTCCAGTTGTTCCCAGGAACAGCGGGAGGACAGGGGATAACCAATTTTGACGGAATCGCGGATGGTGGCGGAATCGTCGCAAACCCCATATCCGTTCGTGCACTCTTTCTTGAAAATCCGGGCATCTCGGCGAATCCCGCTTTCTTTGCCGCAAAAGTCCGCCAGCACTAGCTCGATGCGCTTTTCTCCCGCCTCCGCAAAGGCAACGGACTCACCGACAGGTTCGGTGAGCCCGATGTTCTCTAGAAGTCGTTAGAGCGCTTCCTTATGACCGTTGGGTCATAGGGAATAGTTCCTCCAAATTCCCAAAGTGATTCTCTTTACTTGAGCGCATCCAAATTAAATTCCGCTGCAATTCTCCGTCCGTCGGGCGTGGTAACTTCAACCCTTGCTACCTCGGAGGAAAATTGAGCGGCACAGAATTCCAGAATGATCTCGGCGCCTCCGACGCCACGTCGGAGTCTATTATAAAGAGGCTTGGCATTCACGGTCCTTGGTTCGATGAGGCGCGACTGCATAACGCGAACCGGAAAATCGCGCCAAAGGTCTTCAGACCGCTCGACGGGCCGACCGTTTCTGATTGAGGGGGGCAAGGTCGAACCATAGGGCGGCACAAAGCTAATGAGCACACGTACGATGACTAGGTCGGCCTGCGCATAATTGTCTCTCTGCGCCTGCTGGGCGCTGTAGCCAATGGTCTTCTCCCACGAACGCCGCACTATTTCCTCATACGGCGTCCGGAAGTCGATTTTGTACACCCATAAACCTTTAGCCGGCTCAGGATACTCTCGGACATACCGCCCCAGGAACCTCGCCGCCTTCTCGCGGTCCCCGCTGCCGAGAAAATAAGCTTCGCGAACATGTGTCTCTTGGAGAGGATATAGAAAGCCAGCTGAAATTTTCGGGCAAACTATGCCGAGGCACAAGGCCATAACGCTCAATTTGCACTTCATGGCCCTGGCGGTTACCTTGTGCCTCAGCACTGTATGCTTTCCGTATGGTGAGCTAGAAATGTGTCAAGGTATGGCCACCATAGCGTGTATTGAAGAGCGATCCGTCGGAAACCAGCGCACCATTTTGATTCCGGATTTCCCAACACGCCGGACACGAGCTTCCACCCGTGATAAAGACATTTCCGTTTGACAACACTGTTCCTCCGGCACCGTCCCGCGTATTGAACAGTGAACCGGTTGAGACAAAGCCTCCGTTGACGTTTCGGATTTCCCAAGTGCTGGGCGATCCTTGGGTTCCGCAGCCATTCGGGTCAGGAGGCTCGGGAGGGTTGCTCAGCTGACAGGAACCGAAGATAAAAACGTTCCCGTTGTTCAACAGAACTGAACTCGCGCCGTTGTTGAATGCGTTCAGCAGACTTCCGGTGCTCACAAATGCCCCTGTTTGGCTGCGAATCTCCCAGGTCCCTGGGGCGTTTGCACCGCCGAGAAGGATGACATTTCCGTTACCCAGAACCTGCACCTGCGCCGAACCAAAGCAGGAATTCAGCGAGCCCGAGCTTACAAGACCGCCGTTTGTGTTGTGGATTTCCCAAGTGCACGCGTCTCCGTTGGCTATCGCGCTCCCAGAAATCCAGATATTACTGTTTTTCAAGGTTACGGTGGATAGCCCAGCGGTCCGCGATCCATTGAGGTTGCCAGAGGCTACAAGGGCTCCTGTAGAGCTGCGAATTTCCCAAGTTCCTGGCGAAGAGGTCCCACCGGCCAAAAACACATTCCCGTTTGTGAGGAGCGTCGCGGCAGCCAAAACTCGCCCGTCCTGAAGCAGGCCGGAGTTTAAAACATTCCCATTCTGGTCGAAGATCTGCCAGGAGGTGTTGTCGTCTGTTCCACCCGCGACGAAGATGTGCCCATCGTTCAGTAATATCGCCGAGTGGTCGGCGCGAGGGATGCTTAAATTACCTGTCAAAAGACGGTTACCAGAATCGTTGTACTTTTCAAAGGTCGAACGGGCAGTGTCCGTGGGCTGGCTACCAAGAATCAGGTTGCTGTGGGGGGCGACAGTCAAGGTTGTCGAGCCACAAACCGACCCTGCACACGCTGTAATCGTCGTCATACCGCTCGCCACTCCGTAGGCAGTTCCATGATCGGTCACATCGTTCGCAATCGTCGCGACGCCAGTATTGGACGAAGTCCAGGTAACCGAGGCCAAGGTTTGAGTTCCATGTCTGAAATTTCCGGTAGCAGTGAAGCCTAAGGACGATCCGATAGGGACCCACGGGCTGACCGGACCTAGAGAGATAGAAAGGAGCCCTGGCGGGGTGAGTGTAGTCGGCTGATACAGTTCCGCGCTGGCGTAAGTGATATTGGAGGAGGCTCCTCCTGCGACTAGCACCACTCCGTTATTGAGGAGAGTCGCGGTCTGATTCGCACGCGCCGTATTCATGCTACCGGTAAATGCAAACGTTCCAGCGACCGGATCATATAGCTCAACGGATGCACCGGAAAAAATGTAAGCGCCGCCGGCTACCAGGACCGTTCCGTTGTTAAGGAGAGTCGCGCTCATGTAGTCGCGAACCGCGTTCAAGCTGCCGGTCACCGTGAAAGTGTGTGACCCTGGATTATACAGTTCAGCGCTGGTCAAGGCGCCTGTGGTGCCCAA
>WNGH01003443.1_pt1 | contig 26693 bp, 19 predicted proteins | sample 5400631 | NCBI WGS metagenome assembly WNGH01 (sample SAMN13153373, study PRJNA577476) | soil metagenome | isolation source: 115 cm soil or saprolite under Garry oak tree replicate 1 | place: USA:California | collected 2016-06-15
CGCGGCGGCCGGAACGCCGCGACGCGGGCCAGGGTGCCCGCCCGCAGCTCGACCACCGAGACCGTGTCGTACAGGTGCCGGGCACCGGTCACTCCGTTGCCAGTCGAGACGAAAACATACCGGCGGCCCGCCGCGACGCTGGACCAGACCGAACCGCCGACCACCCCCTTGGGCACGTCGTGGTACCTGGCGACGACCCTGCCCGTCGACTGGACGTAGCCGATCACGCCGCCGCGGACCAGCGGGTTGTCGCAGTGCGAGGACACCCCGATGTAGATCCGGCCGCCGGAGACCGTCGGCGATGACCACTGGAAGTAGTCGCTGACGGTCGCGGACGGGATCGCGATCACCGAACGCCACTTGCGCGACAGGTCGGAGGCCCGCAACGCGTACAGGTAACCATCCGGCGCACCGACGTAGACCGTGTCCTGGCCATCTGCCGGGTCCCTGGCGACCGTGGCGGTCGCGATGATGCCCCCGGCCGTGCAGGTCTCGTGCGGCTGGAAGCCGATGAACACCTTGGCCATCACCTTGCCGGTACGCTCGTTCAGCTTGTAGAACCAGCCGGTCCGCGAGCCGATGAACACGGCGCCGTCCGCCACGGTCGGGCTGGCGTTGAACGTCGGGCCCGGCTGGCCGGGCTGAGTCGGCTGGTCGCCGACGAAATGCCACTTCTGGACTAGCGCCCCGGCATTGCCCGGCGTGATCGCGACCTGCGCCGTGTTATCGGAGGTATGCGACGGACCCGCCAGGTACGCGGGCCAGTCCGCCGGCCCGACCGCCCCGGGCCCGGCCGCACCCGCCGCCGGTGTCACCCCGCCCAGAGCCGAAACCGCCACCAGCACGCATCCCGCCACCGCACCGCGCCGCAACACGCCCATCGCCATCACATCCCGCTTCCGAATCGCCAGCCGTGGGACCCACCAAGCTCCCGCCCATTCGACGCGCTCCATGCCCGCCCGGTTGACCTCAGCGGGCTTATTTCGGGTCGATCCAGCAGTTCGGCGAACCGGTCCCACTGCCTGTAGTCGTGTGGAGAAATCCGCTGCCTGAGTCACCAGGCACCGCACGGGCTGACTTCCGCACACCGCGGTCGCGGTGATCCGCCGGCGACGGCCTGATCATGCCGACCGCTTGCGACGAAGCATGCCATGCGCCATATTGGGCAGTACGTGGGCAGTACGTCGATCACGAAACAGCAAGAAGCAGCCTGGGATAACGCAATGCAGCCATTCCGTCGCCGCGGCGCCCAATCCCGCAGCGTCCGACTGAGGGGCCCAACGAGCCCGTCGCCCCGCCATCCTGCGTCACGAGCTAGCGCCAACTCGGTGCGGCTCATGCAACGTCGGCCATACCGTTACGCCCTCGCTCTTGTTCTAGCCTGCGCTAGCCTTGTCGCACTGATACTCCTTTACGCTGACCGCTCCATTCCCATCAAAGACAAAGCCACGCAAGTCGGCGCAGGGCTTGCGGCATCGATTATCTTCGCGGTTATCTATACAATATTCGCTAACCGGGAGTACGCCGAACTGATCAGATCGGAAATAGCGGACCAGCTCGCGGATCATTTAAATAACATCCTGCATCACATCAGGCAATTGGATCAGCTTTTCCTGCCAACCGATCAGTATCCTGCCACGCAGGAATTCGACTCGCGTTTCAATAGGGACTTAACTCAAGATCTATGCAGCTCGAGTTTCTACTTCTTTCGCGGCACCAGTGCCAAGTACGTGCCCGCGAGACTCCGCATCGCCGATCATCACCTTGAAGTCTGCCAGGTGATCCTCCTGGATCCCCGGGACAGCGCGACCATCGAGGCGCGCGCGATAGATCGGCGCCGCCGACCGGAGTCTGAAGGCAAGACCCTCCCCGAGATAGAGAACGAAATACAAGGCGAGATCCTCCTCGCGCTTGTTGCGCTCTTCGACTGTCGGGATCAATGTGATGTCGAGGTTGGATTCTCGACCAGCACGTCACCGGTTCGTATCGAAGTCTTTGACAACGCGATCTACACATCCCTCTATAGATCGCCCGATTCTGAGCGCAACACCCATCCCGAGACTGCGCGGTTTAGTAAGGACAGCCAGACTTATCTGATATTCAGGGACGAGTGCCGACGCCAGATGCAGCTAGCGTCCTCGCGCAAACACTTCACCACTGGCGAGTCGGATCTAAATCTCTGCCAGTACGTAGCTACGCTTGGCTTCACCGGTATCGGCCTTGCAGAACTTCAAGCCCAGAGAATCGAGTACTCCAATTTTATAGCGCCGTTTAGAGGCGCCCTGGCTATGGGAGCGACAACATGACCGCAAAAAGGCGCTGGGAGTCAAATGTCATAGCGGGTGCCGCGACAGTGCATAACAGCCAGTTCCTGCTTCTCAAACGAAGCGGCCGCGAGTCGTTCCTGCCCAATGTCTGGGGGATACCGGCTGGCCAGGTAGAACCTGGCGAGGACCCTCGCGAAGCTTGTCGCCGAGAGCTATATGAGGAAACAGGCCTCCAGGGGACCGTCCTTGAGCTAGTGGGGTACTCAAACTTCGTGAGCAGGCGAGGAGATGTGAACCTCAGCAATGTTCAACTTAACTTTCTCGTACGGGTCGACGATCGTGATGTCAAGCTGGACGGCACCAGTCACTCTGAGGCCCGATGGATTTCATTGGACGATCTCGACAGCAAGCTGCTTGACCCATTCACAAGAAACATCATGATCGAAGCGCGCAAACATTATGGAGAGGTAGGCGTACGCTAATTTTAGCTAGTGAAGGGAACCGCTTGGAGACGTTCGGCCAGTTCTTAAAGCGTCTCGAGGCGCTTGAGTGGAAAGATGTTGGGCAATTCGATCCTGATGTGCTCACCGTCCTTGCCGAGGTTGGGCGTCAGCCGGGATTGGTTCATGACGCGGTGAATTCGTGGAGCGCCAAGGGTCTTGAGAAGCGCCAGCTGAGTTGCCACGACACCGCGACTCATTATAAATGGTTTCTGCACTTTCATGAGAAGCAGCGCTTCAAGGTCTGGCTGCATCAATATAAGTCGGCCAGCGAAAGACGGCTGGGTCACGCGGAAGTGCCTCATAACCATCGTTATTCACTTGCTTCTGTCATCTTAAGTGGCGGCTTCGTTCATCACTACTTCGATCGGACCGGCGGTGTCTTGAAAGAGTCCGAGAGTGCGCGTCACAGTTATCGGGCGGGTGACGCTTACACGATTGGCTGGGAAGAAGTGCACAAGCTGAGCGATATCGATGACCGTACATTCACGCTGGTTGTCGAGAGCCGACCCGTGAGGCACTTTAGTGAGGCTTACTATGCCGCCTCGGCCGAACCGGTTATCTTCCGTGACTTTGTGGAGCTGCATCCGCAGCTCGCTGCGGAAATGCGGCTCATCGCCGACGCGGGAAGAAGTATCCCGAGCGACATTGGCCTCGATCCGCCGCGTGAGTTCTGGCAGTGACGGCAAGCAGCGGCATGGGAATGGGAATGGGAATGGAGCCCGCCATGAATCCACACCTATATCTGGAACGTTCAGCGCAACGTGCTGATATTTCGCAAGCCTCGAAGGTTTCGCGGCGTTTCTTCCTATTTAAGATGCCACTATCGGAATTGGCGGCTGCGCGTACCATAGACCTATGATCACTTCTCGGTGACGGAGGACGTCTTGGGGGGAGAAGGGCGTGACCCGGCTGTGGACGCAGGTCACAGGACACCGGACAACGAGATGCACGGGCTTCTTCAGTTCACGTGCGGCCTGCCGACGCCGGATCTGTCGAATCATCGCGTCTCGGCGGTATCGCGGGCGGTGACGGTCGGCGATGTCTGGGAAAGGCGGCGGAACCTTCGGTCGTGGCTGCTCCCGCCGGGAAACGACTTCCAGTTGCACGGCCTCACTGATCTCTTCGGCGGCTGCACCGTGCTCCCGCCACATACGTGGCTGCAACAGTTGTCCCGGCATGCGGCCATTGAGCTGCGCGACTATTCCTCACGACGCCCGGGAGAGCCGCCCCCAGCGGGGTTTCCTGAAGCACTCGACTGGCACCAGCCGCGAGGCGACGGCACGGCTCCTTGGACGCACTTCCTTCGCGTTCAGCGGGCGCGGGACGACTCCAACCGCTTCACCGCCGAGACGGACTGCAACGACTACCTGATCAGATGGCCGACGCTGCCCGCTGCCAAGCCCGACGTCGAGGCGGGGAGCCTGTGGGAACTGCAGCTCTTCTTCTGCGAGTTCCTCGCGCAGCGGCGCGGAGCCATCTTCGCCTCGCACGTCAGCGAGCGGATCTACAGCATCTGGCTGCCACCGGGCGTGATCAGCCTGGACGACGGTGACCCGCAGCGGGACGAGGACGCCTGCTTCGCCGTCTTGCCGGTCGTCAATGTCGTGCGCCGGCCATATGGGCTCGACTGGCGATATGCCATGTCGGTGACTGCCCTGTTCGTGCCGTGGCGGCCCGCGGACCGGGGCAAGCAGCCTGCGCCGCCCGAGCCGCGTTCGATGAGGCCCCAGGAGATCGTCGACCTCATCGCGTCCACCGGCGGCAACTCGACCTACCTGCGGGACTCGGGCGGCCTGCGTTGGACGCTGTCCGAAGACTCGCCGCTGTGCGCCTACCTCAAGAACGTGACCAGCGACCAGCGGCGTGACTTCTGCCGCCAGTACGGCGGGCCCGACAAGAGCCGCACCTGGCCAAGCCAGACGCTGCGGCACTGGATCGAACTGCTGCTCATGACCGTCGCCGAGGTTCCCAAGGGACAGGACGAACGTGAGGACGACCGGCTTCTCCCCGAGCAGCAGCAGGCGGACGACCGGATCCTCTCCGACGAGGTGCTGAGATGCCTGCGCGTGAACGGGATCTGGTCCGCCGTGCTTCTCACCGACTCGTTCTCGTTCTGCACCGGGACCTCGCGGCTGGCCGACGATCGCTGGTGGCCTGGCCAGATGAACCCGTTCCCGGACACCATCGACGCCATGTCCACCGGCATTCCCGACGACTTGAAGGCGGTATTCGATCTGCTGGCCCGGCGGGATCGCGGCTTCCTGCCGGCGCCCGACGACCGGATCGACGTCCTTTCCACTGGTGGCAAAGCGCATATTACCTGGCGGATTCCCCGCGAGAACATCATGATCACGGCGTACAGCCGGTCCGCCGATGACTTTCCTTCTTTCTCATCGCTCTATCTCGTCGGCTGGTTCGTCTACATGGCCGTCGGCGTGACCTGCGCCTGGCAGACGATGTACTCGCTGACCCATGACACCGACAGGCTCAGAGACGTCGCCGAGCTCTCGCAGCTCGGGCATGACCGGATCATGGACCTCGAAGACGTCTATGAGTTCGACGTGGCATGGCCCGCGTACGCCCAGTTCTACCGCCATGTGCGCGAGCTTCTCGGCGTCGACCGGGAGTACGCGGAGATCAAGGAGCGGCTCGATCTCCTGTTCCGGTTCGCGCAGGTCGAGCAGCGGACTAAAGAGGATCGACTGCGGGACGAGGAGATCAGGCTGGGCACCGAGGAGCAACGGCTATCACTGACCCGTTCACATACTGTCGAGTACGTCGCGGCCGTCATCGCCTTCCTCGTGCTGCTGGTAACGGTATTGACCTTGCTGATCGACGTGTACAAGGCGCACTTTATTCACGTGAATGTCGTGGTTATATCTTTCGCAAGTGCCGTGGCGGCCGGCGTCGTCGGCTTCATCTGGCTGGCGCTGCGAATCAGGAAGATCGACAACGACAGGGAAACGGCACGACTGGCACTCGCGCGTCTTGCCCGCTCGCCCACCTCCCCGTCCTAGCGCGAGTAATACCCCGGCCGCTGGAAGGTGACAGGAGACAGGAGAATGCAAGTGTCGCAACGGCGCGATGATCGATGGCTGCGGAGCCACTGGTTTCCATCTGGCCCGACCGGAGGTTCGACGACCCAGGGAAGCGCCTTTACGCGGGGCATAGAGAACGGTGAGCCGTACCGGCTGTACCTCGTCACCAACCCAACGGTGCAGGCCAGCCTGAACCTGAAGCCGTTCGGTATCCGCGTACAGCCCGTCGACTTCTGCGCCGATCACTTCGAGTTCCGCCGTGCCGACTATCCGGTATCTCAGTTGCTCACCCTCTTCCGCCTCGCACACGCGAGGTCATCCAACGACCAGCAGCGGGTCATGCCCCGATGGATGATCGTCGACCTTGTGCTCATGCCGTCGGCCGTGCTTCTCGCGGTGGCCGGGCAGGGTGGCGTACCACCGCGGCTATTCCGGCCCGCTGCCAGTGGCCGGGTACGCCGCCATTCCTACTCCAGTCGCTGGCCGCTGGGTCGGCGGCTCGCTGTGGTGGTCACTTATACCCGGCAAGAGGCTTGGCTACAGCGTCAGGCGCATCGCCCTGGAGTGTTACGGTGCCGATCATGAAGTGGGTGTGACGCAGTTCGACGACCTGCGTGCCCTGCATGTGCAGAAGGACTTCGGCAAGCTGCGCGTGACGCACACAACCCTCGCCGCACATCCACGGGACTACACCTTCGTCTACGAGGTAGATCTGCGGAAACTGCCGCGAGACGGCCGGCCGGCGCCGGCCGACCAAGATGCGGACAGATCCCGTGAGACCGAACTCGGCCCGGACGCCGCCAAGCTGACGAAGCAGCTGCGCGAGATGCAGCAGCATATCGCGCAGGGCGTCAACCACTACGTCAAGCCGCAAGCGGACGGTAACAGCAACCCCTGGCCGGTCATCTACACCGACCGCGATCCGCGCCTTCCCGAGATTCCGGCTAACCCGGGACAACACGACGAAGCCGGCCAGGACGCCGATCGCCTTCCGGCCGCTGGCCTCAGGATCGGGCATCCGTACCAGGCATATATCGTGTCCAACGCAAGTATGTTCCCTAACCTGAATCTTGCGCCGTTCGGAGTTTCCCTCAAGCAGATCAACTTCTGCGAGGAAACGTTTAAGGCGTCGAGCGGAAAGGACTACCCCGTGCCGGGCCTGCTGAACCTTCTCAGCCGGGCAATTACGCTGAGCTATTCGGAGAGCGGCCTGGGCATGCCGCCGTGGGCCATGGTCGAGCTGGCCATTATGTCATCCGCCGTCGTGCTCATCATGGCCGATCAGAACCACTTGCACGAAGTTGCCAGGCGACTTGCCCAGGAGCCCGTCACCCGCGACCGCCGCACCCGGCTGGTCCCGCTCGCGGAGGACGACCGGGACCGCCTTCGCAACGCCAATTCGCTGCGCGTTCTCCTGGAGTCGGCGAAAGGGATGAAGTATACCGGGCCGCTGCCGATCGCCGGCTACGCGGCCACGGCAACCCCTCGATGCGGCCGCTGGGTCGGCTGGTCACTGTGGTCGCTCGTGCCAGGCGAGAAACTGGGCTACACCGTTAAGCGTCTCGCACTTGCCTGCTATGGCGTGACGGCGCAGACCGCTGTCATCCAGCTTCACATGTCGCGTGGTCTCGATGTACTCGCGAAGTTCGGAACGCCCAAGCTCATCCGCATGGACGTTCCCGCCCATCCGGCACCGCATGCGCTCGTCTACGAGCTCGACGTCAGCGAGCTACCTCCCGACGGCTCGCCGGTCCCGGCCGCCCCGGCGCGCAAGGCGACGTGCCAGCTTGATCCGGACGGTGCTGACCTCGGCAGGGACCTGGCGAACATGCAGCGGGAGATCGAGCAGGGGACGGAGTACTACCTGCTTCCGCGGTCGTCAGGAAGGGTCAGGTCGCCGATGATTCCCGTCTGCCGGCGAGCCCGCTTGCGCCGCAGGCTGTGGTTCTCCGGCAAGACCCTGATCAGGCAGGCAAGAGCGCGGCGAGCCGGGAGACGGCGCGCGAATCTGGCGCCGTGACCTCGCTCAGATGCTGACCAAGGTTGCGAGCTCGCCATCCTGTTTGCGGCATTCGAAGACCTGCGCACCGAGATCGCCATCGCCATCGCCATCGCCAGGATCCGGCCCGATCGCCGATCCTGACCGAAGCGCTCAGTAACCGGAACTGCGGCAGGCAGCCTGCGCCGGCCTAGCCCACCAGCTCAAGGATCAGCAGATTGCACGCACGTACCTGCGCTTGTTCGCTGATCCGGATGCGGGCATCGTCATCGACGCGCTCCGCGGGCTCGGGTCCGTGCGGCCGCTTCAGCAGCCGACGGCGGGCTTGGAAACCCGGTCGTCCGCGAGTTGCCGAGCGTCGTCATGTCGTCCGTCGTCTGGCTGGTTGAGCACCAGGACTCAGAGGTCGTCGCCAGCGCGCTGCGGGTACTCGAGGGCCGCGAACTCTCCGCCAGCCTCCTCGCCCAGGTCACCACGCTGCTCGGACGGGAAGGCAGATCGGTTGCCGAGGGTGCGCGCATCGTCCTGGACGGCCAGGACCTGCCGGATCGGCTGCTCGGTCAGGTGCATCGCCTCCTACCAGCCCCGGAGGGCTCGGCCGCTTCCGGTAGACCAGTTCTGCGGACACGGGCACTTGGTAGGTAGGGCGAAGCAGCACCCTGGCCGTCGGGCGCGTCACCCCGACTTCTCAGGACAGAACACCTAGCCAGCGGAGGGGTCGCGCGGAGGCCGACCGGGCCTGTGCATCTGCCTGGCGTGGCCGGGCAGCCGGCCGGCCTCGGCCAGGGCGCGGCGCAGCAGGAACTCGATCTGGGCATTGGTGCTGCGCAGCTCGTCGGCGGCCCATCTGGCCAGGGCGTCGTGCACCGCCGGGTCCATCCGCAGCAGTACTCCCTTGCGCTCAGTCATTCTTGCGCTCAGTCATCCTTGCGCTCAGTCATCGCAGTCCGCCTCGGCCGTCTCATCCCAGTCTCGCCCGGCTCTCAGTGGTACAGCGATCCGGTGTTCACTACCTGCTGTGTAGCCTGCTCGCTGCACAAGACCACGAGCAGGTTGGAGACCATCGCGGCCTTTCGCTCCTCGTCCAGGTCGACGACGCCTTCCTCTTCGAGCCGCTGCAGGGCGAGCCGGACCATGCCGACGGCGCCTTCGACAATGCGCTGCCGCGCGCCGACGACCGCGCTGGCCTGCTGCTGGCGCAGCATGGCCTGGGCGATCTCCGGCGCGTAAGACAGCCGGGTCAGGCGCGTCTCGACGATCTCCACGCCGGCCGGCCTGACTCGCGCCGTGAGCTCCGCCGACAGCCGCTCGGTGATCTCGTCGGCGTTGTCCCGCAGCGACAACGCATCGCTGCCCCGGCTGTTGTACGGATACCTGGACGCGATATGCCGGACGGCGGTCTCCGTCTGGACGATCACGAAGTGCCTGTAGTCGTCGACGGCGTAACTGGCGTGCGCGGTGTCCTGAACTAGCCAGACCACCACGGCGGCGATCTCGATCGGGTTGCCATCGGCATCGTTGACCTTAAGCTGCGCCGACTCCTGGTTGCGGATCCTGGTCGAGACAACGATCCGGTTGGTGAACGGGTTCACCCACTGCAGCCCGGGCTCGCGGATCGTACCGCGGTACTTGCCGAACAGCTGGACGACGTGGGCACGGCCGGGAACGACGGCGGTCAGGCCCCTGAGCACCAAGACTCCGGCGGCGAGGAGGATGGCGGCTAGCCAGATCAGCGCCGTCGCGGCGTCGCCGCTGTAGCGGCCGGCCAGCCAGATGAACGTGACTCCGGCGGCCACGATGACCAGGCCAAGCACCAGCATCCGCAGGCCGGCCACGAACCGCGCGGTCCGCTCGGCGACCTGCTGGGCGGAAGGCCGACCGCGCTCCGCGTCCTGATCGCGAGCTGCCATCTGGCTCACCTCCATTTGACGGGCTTGATACCACATGCTTATCATACTGATATCAGTTTTTCAACAAGCTCCCGGGCCGACTGCGGGCCGACTGCGCACCCGCACACGAGCGAGCCTGACGGGCGCGAGCCGGTAGGTGATGGGGCGGGTGTCGCCGGGCATGGCAGGCGGCGTGGCGTTGATCTCTTCCAGCAGCAGTTCCAGCGCACGGGCCACCTTGGGGGCGCCGGGCCGGTCAAGCCGGACGGTGATCGCGTCCGGGGCGTAGATGATGACGCCGGCCAGGCCGCGGATGATCGTTTCCCTGGTGGTGGCCCGGTACTCGTCGTCGTCTTGCAGGTAGGCGTTGAGGTGGCTGGCGAGCCAGTGCTCGGCGTTGTGCGCAAGCAGCCGCAGCACCATCTGCAGGCTGCGCCGGCCGGCGCGCAGCAGCGCGACCCGGGCATGCGGGTCGATGACGTTGGCGGGCAGTTTCGCGGGGATCTTGCCGCGGGCCGCTTCGGCTTTGGACAGGGCCTTCTCCGCCCGGGCTATTGTCCGCTGGGCGGCGGGGATCAGCCTGCTGTTCTTGGCGGCGGCGGCGATGGCCGGGTCGGCGAGCATGACGGCGTAGTCTTCCCGGGCGGCGGCCAGCGTTTTCCCGGCCCGCTGCGCCGCGGCGTTCGCGGCCTTGCGGACCGGGTTGTCTATCACCTTGGTGTTCGTCTCGACCGCCGCGGCGCAGTCGCAGATCTTGTCGATGCCGTAATTCTCCGAGGCGTACTTGAGGAAGTTCTCCTCCCGCCACCGTGACTTCAGCCAGGCCAGGATCTCCGCCGGGCAGGCATCAAAGTCAGAGGTGAGGACCTGCAGCGCGACCTGCCCGCGCTCAAACAAGGTCAGCTGCCGGGCCTGGCCGTAGTCCTCCAGCTGCACTGTTTCCTCGGCCCAGGCGACCTGGCGTGTCTTCCCGTTAACGGTGACGGTGGTGATGACCGGCAGGCCCGCTGGCACGGCCAGCGGCGCGCCGGTAGGTCACCCAGTGCACGTCCTGCTCGCGGCAGTGCCTGAACACCTGCGGGCAGGCGCCGCCGCGATCGAACCCGAGCATGATCGCCGCGCCGGGTGGCGCGGCTTTCTTCAGCTCGGCCAGCGCCTTCGGCAGCGTGACCGCCAGGCCGGACGGCTCCCCGGACGCAGCCCTATGCTGCGCTCTCGAGTGTCGCGGCCCACGTCCGCAAGGGCCGCTCGTATATGTGCAGAGTCGCCACACCCTTCTCCGGTCGAGGATGCGGGAGGTGCGTGCTGGCCCAGTCCACTGCGGCGAGGAGCCGGAACCCATTCCCCATGAGCAAGAGCGCCTGCAGCTCGTCGTCGTCGACGCCCCCTACGTAGTCGGAGATCGTCGAGCGGTAGCAGGAGAGGTCCTCTCGCGTCGCGTCGACCGCCAACTGGTAGACGTCGGCCGCAGGGACGCCGAAGCCCGACCATTCCCAGTCGAACGCGACAATCGCGGGACCGGTGTCGTCGCCCAGGAGCCGCAGGTTCTTGGCGGCCAGATCGCCGTGGACGAGTGTCCGGGGTAGGTTGGCGCAGATCGCCTCGATGCTGGTCCAGCTGGACTCGATCAGCTCGCAGGACGAAAGGAGTTCTTTCAGCATGCGGCGGTCGTCCGCACGCAGGGCCGGGTTGTCGAAGCTGCCGAGGACCGTAGTGCGCGCGGCACGCAGATGCTCAAGGTAGTAACCCGGGCCGCGGGCGGGCAGGAACGGCGCAAGGTCGAGCTCGGCAGTGGCGCCGTGCAGTGTGCCGAGCCACCGCGCGGCGAGGCGTCCGTGCTGCGCGAGCGAGCACCGGCCATCGCCGGGGTCCTCAATGAACAGCCACGCAAACTCCTCGTCCCAATCGTCGGCAAACCCCAGGCTGCGAAGCGCCGGTGAGGGCAGCCGGGGGAGGACGCCGTCGTAAATCGTTCGCTCGGCGAGGACCGCCTCCCTGCTCCCGCGCTTCGCGATGACGCTGGTGCCGTCCGCGAGCGCGAGCCGGTAGATCTGCGCCCTCTTGTGCGGGCGGAGGCGATCGACGCGATCGACGCGCGTCCCCGCCGACGCGATCGTCTCCCAGGCTCTGACGACAGGGTGATCGAGAGGGCACGGTACAGCGGCGCGTTTTCGGCCCTGTCGAGCTGGCGCGCCGCCGCACGGCGTCCCCGCGCCTGCGGCTGGCCGCACCGCTTGATAGGCCCGGCTGGTGCCGGACGGTGTCGCGTGGACCACGCGGCCGTGTTCGAGCTCGAGCCGGGCATCGCAGCCGCTGAGTGTGCTGGCGCGGTGCGCGATCATAAACGTGGTGCGCCCGCGCATAAGCCGCCTCATCGCCCGGAGGATCTCCGCCTCGGTCCGTACGTCGACGGAGCTCGTCGGCTCGTCAAGGATCAGGATCGGCGCGTCCTTCAGGAACGCCCGGGCAAGCGCGATCCGCTGCCGCTCGCCGCCCGACAGGCGTACTCCGCGCTCCCCAACGGGGGTGGCGTAGCCGTCCGGTAGTGCGCAGATAAAGTCGTGCGCGCACGCGGCCTTCGCGGCCGCTACTATGTCGGCGCGGCCGGCGCCCGGGCGGCCGTAGGTGATGTTCTCCGCGATGCTCGCCGAGAACAGCACGGGCTCCTGAAGCACGATCGCGAACTGGTTGCGGACGTCGGCCACCCTGTAGTGGCGAAGATCGACGCCATCGAGCAGGATCTGGCCGGCGCTCGGGTCGTAAAAGCGTGTCAGGAGGCTCAGCAGCGTCGTCTTCCCGGCCCCGGTCGTCCCGGCGATCCCCAGCCGCCCCCCGGCTGGAACCTCAAAAGAGATGCCGTGAAGCACGCGATGGCCAGGCTCGTAGCCGAACGACACGTTACGGAAGGCGACGGCGCCGGTCGCGCGCGCCAGGGGCCGCGCATCCGGCGGATCGACGAAGTCCGGTGCCTGGTCGAGGACCGAGTAGACGCGCTCCGCGCTCGCCAGCGAGGACTGCAGGGCCCCAGCCTTCTTGCTCGCGGTCTTGAGTGGGTCGTAAAGCTGCTGCAGATAGCCGATCACCAAGACGAGCTCGCCAAGGGTGATCACGCCAGCGAGCACGCTGCGCGTCCCAAGGAAAAGAACGGTTCCCATGCCGAAGCCGATCGTTGCACCAACGACGATGCCGAAGCGCCCCTCGGCGAACGAGAGGCTCACTTTAGCGCGCACGCTCGCGGCGGAACGGTCTGCGAAGCGATCGCGCGCATGGTCCTCGCGGCCGAATGCCTTCAGCACCCGCAGCGCCGCCAGCGACTCCTGGACGACGGACAGCGCCGAGCTCTCGAGCCGCTTCGCGTCGTGCCACTGCGTGCGAAGACGCTTGCGGTAGGCCCTCATCACAAGGAACAGAACGGGGGCGATGGTCAGCGCGACAAGGGCGAGCTGCCAATCGATCCTGGCCGTTACGTAGATCATCCCGGCGACCGTCACGGCCGCAGTGAAAAACGGGATCAGGCCGGCGACGGCGATCGTCTGGATCGCGGTCGCGTCGTACTGGATCCGGTAAGCGGAGTCGGCCGTTCCCCTCGAGTCGTGATACGCCAGGGACAGGCGCTCAGCATGGCGGAACAGGCGGCTGCGGAATCCAAGCAGCAGTTTCTCGCCCGTGTAGGTAGCCAGCACCAGGTTGCCGAATTCCGTCAGCTGCTTGAGCACGAAGACGACGACGAACAGCCCCGCCGCGACCAGCAAGACACCCATTTGCGACTGCCTCACCTGAGCCGGCACGATGGCGGCGAGAAATCCCGGCAGCGGGTGCGAGCCGGCCACGCTGTCGACGGCGATCTTGAGTGGGAGCGGTGTCAGCAGCGCGAATACGCTGGAGAGCAAACTGAGCGCGAAGAGGCCGCCGATATGCCGCCGGAAGGGACTGACCTCGTGTGACAGCCTCCGGTAGAGCCGCAGGCCCGCGTACGTTTCTCCGTGAGCCGGGGCCCGATCGCAGATCCGCTCCCCGTCGGCACGGATCGGCCGAGAGCGACTCCCCGGTGGTTTCTCGTCCCCAGGGCGGTCGGTCCGGCCGCCGTCAGTGGTGTACAGCCCGGCGAACGCGGGCAGGACCAGTACCCGGTCCGGCCTCCGGCCGCCCCCCTGTGGGGCCGCGACCTCACCTCCATGCTCGCCCTGCGACGTCACTGCTCATCATCCCAGCGGCCACGTCGTGGGCCACCTATCCGGCGGCGACGGGAGCGGGGCACCAACGTTGCCATCTCGACGCCGTGCTCGACGGCCTCCGTGACTACACCGGCGGCGAGGGACGCCTCCCGCAACAACAGTGCGAGGAACGCGATCAATAGACCCCCGAGCAGCGCGGCGGCCAGATACGCGTGATCAAGCGCTGCGGCGACCGCGAGCACGCCGATGAGCGCGGCCACCGCCAACGGTGCGTTACACCGCAACAGCGCGCGCACGCGAATCAGCTGCGCCCCGCCGGGATGTTCCTCGACGCTCAGCAGAAGCCGCTCGCGGACCAGCATTCCCACCTCCACTTCGGTGTCCCAGCGGTCGTAGTCGCCGCCGGCCCGGGTCCTGGCGCCCGCCGCGACCATCCGCCGCTCGATCATGCGGAGACGCTCGCGCGGATCGATCCATCGGGTGCTCCAGAACGCCCAGGTGTGCCTGGCGGGCAGGCGTGGCCGTCCGCGCACGCGACGGTGCCATGGCCCGAGCCCGTGTGCCACGCGTCCGTGCAGACGTGCGGCAGGCTGGAGAACGTGCAGCAGCGCGGTCAGCGCGCGCATCGCGAGCAGATTGCGCCGCGAGAGATGGGGGGTGGAGAACCGCGCGGCCGCCGCGCTCAGCAGCGCCTGCCCGGCAACCGCACCCCCGGCGGCGGCAAGCAGCGGGGCTCCCACGAACAGAAGCGGTCGCCACGCAGCGCCGAGGGCGCACAGGACCACGAGCGCAAGGATCGCGAGATACCACTGGGGCATGAGCGGCAGCGCCCGCAGGCCGAGCGGCGGGGGCTGGTAGAGCGACTGAAACGGGGCGCTGCCCTGGCTTCCGTAGTAGACGCGCCACCGGCGAGCACCGGCGAGCTCGCGGGTGAGGCCTTTGCCGTAAACCCGGCCGCCCCACGCGATGTGGCGCGCACGGTTGTACTTCTGCGGCCACTTGCGCTCGAGCAACGCCTCCGCTTTGCCATACCCCCGCTGCTGGCGGAGATATGCCCGCACGGAGCCGCGGCGGTGGTGCCAGACAACCGCGGCCGGGCTGAAGCCTACCTTGAGGTTGTGTGCCTGCAGGCGCCAGCACAGGTCTACGTCGTCGCCGGCCACGCGGAACTGCGGATCGAAGCCGCCGACCAGTGCGAGCGCCGAGCGCCGGACCGCCATGTTGCAGCCGGGAACGTGCTCGGCGTCACGGTCCGACAGGAGCACGTGCATTGGCCCGCCGGGCGAGTTCGCGACGCACCCGTGGCCGCGTCGAGCCCGGTGTTGCGGGCGCTGCTCAAGCCGCGGTTCCCGGTCGTGATCAGCCGAACGGGGTAGCTGGCGGCGATCGCGGCGGTCGCATCGGTCGATCCGTCGTTGACGACGATCACCTCATAATCGGGATAGTCGAGCGCGCTCAGCCCATCGAGGCACTCGCCGAGCGTCCCTGCCCCGTTGAATGTGCAAACTACGACCGATACGCGCGGCACAGCGGTATCTGGGCGAAACGGCACCGAATCGAACGTGTGCCGTACCGCGGCAAGCGCGGGCTTAACACTGCGATCGCGACGCGTCAGGCCGAACGCCCAATCCTCGACGTCCTCGCCGCCGCGGTGCCACTCATCAGTCCAAGCGTAAGCGAACGCCCCCGCGCAGCCGGCCGCGAACGCCGTCTGAATCTGCGATGCGAGCGATACCGCCTGCCGGTCTTCGCCATTGCGGACGCTGTCGAGGCCGAGTTCAGTCATCAGCAGCGGCCGCTCCGCAGCAAGATTCTGGAGCCGGGCCAGGTACAGTGCCAAACGCTCCCGGTGCTCGAGGTAGACGTTGAACGTCACCACGTCGATGAATGGGAGCTGCAGATACTCCGTGGATGGGTAGCTGACGTAAGTGACCAGAGCGTCCGGATCCGCTCCGCGGACCGCATCGCACAGGCGTGCCGCGAAGCGCTCGATCCGGCGCCGGCCGAACCAGCGCACCGTCGATGCCGGGATCTCGTTGGCGACCGCATAACAGAGGACGGCGGAATGTCGCCAGCACGCCTCAGCGCGATCGCAGACCATCCGCGCGATCCCCGAATCGCGGCGGCCGTCGTTCAGATAGCCGACGTAGCGCTCGGCCGCGAGGCCGACCATCACTCGCAGCCCGTGGCGCTCCGCCTCATCGAGCAGCCACACCGGCGGCGGCGTGTACGTGCGCACGCTATTCACGTGGCTGGCCGCCATCATTTTGAAGTCACGGGAAACGACGTCGGGCGCTGGGAACTCGTGACCCTCGGCATCCGCCCGGAAGGTGCCATAGGTCACCCCCCGCACGTAGAGTTTGCGTTCTCCGGTGAAAAGGAACTTGCCCATGGCCGTCGGCCGAGCACACCGTTCGGAGACGAGTCCCGAGTCCGGGAGGCGCGGCAGAGCCATGGGCCCGCCGAGCACGGCGTCCTGCGCCCCGACTCCCCGGCTGATATCAGGCCCCTGCACCCCCCGCGCCCCCCAACAGGTCGCTCTCTTCCCTGGTGATCCGGGCAATAACGACAGTCCCGGGACTTGTCTCATATCAGGAACCGGAGGAACAGTCAAGCGCTCGCGGCTGCACCGCGACAACCGGCGTGAGCGCGGTCGGGCATCGCTCGGTTCCCCAGCCGGGAACGCATCGCCGATCGCAGGGCTGGCCTGTGAGTTACCAGAGGACCGCCGCCGGTGACGGGCACGACCCAACTATCCCGTTAAGCCATGGCGTCAAAAACATGCCTCTTGCTTGAATTCTACGTAATAAATAGGATGATCTTCCCAGGAAAGTAGGCGTGGGGGGGAGCGTCGTGCCAGAGCATCGTGGCACGCTCGCGGTCATTGGCAGCGGGTACGTCGGCACAGTTGTAGGCGCGTGCTTCGCCTGGCTCGGCCGGACGGTGGTTGCCGTCGAAGCTGATCGGGCCCGGTTGGCTGCTCTTTCACAGGGGCAGGTCCCGTTTCACGAGCCAGGGCTTGACGAGATTGTGGCTTCTGCGGTTGCAACCGGCAGGTTGCAGCTGACCAGTGACGTGACGCGAGCGCTCCACTCAGCATCAATCATCCTTCTCTGTCTCGGGACACCTGCCGGGCTGATGGGTGGTGCGGACCTGACGGCGTTCGAGGCGGCCACCCGAGCCATCGGGGCGAAGTCCAACGGTCATCACATTCTTGTGGTCAAGAGCACCGTCCCGGTTGGTTCGCACCAGGTGATAAGGGCCTGGTGTGAAGCAGCGGCGGCCGAGACCGGCCGTTCAGTTCCGGCGTTCACGATCGTCTCCAATCCCGAGTTCCTGCGCGAAGGCCAGGCGGTCGAGGATTTTCTGCATCCAGACCGCATCGTGCTCGGAGGCGAAGACGCCCGCGCGCTCGACCGGGTGGCCGAACTGTACCGGCCGATCCTCGAGCAGAATTTTGACGGCGCCGGCCACCGCCGGCACCCCACCCTAATCAAGACCACCTCGGCGACCGCGGAGATGATCAAGTACGCGGCGAACGCGTTCCTGGCGACGAAGATCAGCTTTATCAACGAGATCGCCAATATTTGCGATCTCAGTGACGCTGATGTGGTCGAAGTGGCTCACGGCATCGGGCTCGACCGCCGGATCGGACCCGGCTGCCTCGACGCCGGCCTGGGGTGGGGTGGCCCGTGCCTGGGCAAGGATTTGGCCGCACTCATCTCGCACGCGGAGCATCATGGCTACGAACCGGAGTTGCTTCGTGCGGCTCTCAGCCTCAACGGGCGGCAGCGGTCTCAAGTCGTAGAGCGGCTGCGGCGGCGGGTCGGCGGCCTAACAGGAAAACGCATCGCGCTGCTCGGTTTGGCGTTCAAGCCCGGTACAGACGACCTGCGAGATGCGCCCGCCGCCGGGATCGCCCAAGAACTCATCGATGCGGGCGTCACGGTGACTGCCTACGATCCGCTTGTCCTCCATGTTCCCGAGGTGCGTGGACTCAGCCTGGCGGCCAGCGCGTACGACGCGGCAGAACAGGCCGACGCCGTGGTGATCGCCACGCAGTGGCCAGAATTCCTGGAGCTCGACTTTGACAAGCTCCGGGCTCGAATGCGTGGGACCACGCTTTTGGACGGGCGCAACTGTGTCGACGCAAATGCCGCCGCAGCCTCCGGGCTTGACTATCAGGGCGTCGGGCACTCCGTGCGTGCGCGGCATCGCGGTGCTGCGATGAGCATGCGCGCTCGTGTGGACGGTATATGGGTCCGTGCAGTCGCCGCAGCCGGGCCACACTTCCGGCGCGGCAGAACCGGCGCGCCGCGGAGCACGGGCTCTGGTAGGCGGGTGGCGGTAACCGGGGGCGCTGGCTTTCTTGGGTCCCACCTGTGTGAAGCGTTGCTGGCCCGGGGCGACAGGGTCGTCTGCATCGACAACCTGTCCACTGGGACCGTGGAGAACGTGCGGGGGCTCGCGGGGGCAGAGGGCTTCGAGTTCGTGGTGGCCGACGCGAGCGCAGCGCTGCCGGTCGATGGCCCGGTGGACGCCGTCCTGCACTTCGCAAGTCCTGCCTCGCCTATGGCCTACCTCGCGCGGCCACTCGAGACACTCGCGGTAGGCAGCCAGGGGACCCGCCAGGCCCTCGCCCTGGCGACCGCACACAATGCCCGCTTCCTGCTGGCATCGACCAGCGAGGTGTATGGCGACCCCGAGGTCCACCCGCAGACGGAGGGCTACTGGGGGCACGTCAATCCGGTCAGGCCGCGCAGCGTTTACGACGAGAGCAAGCGTTTTGCCGAGGCACTGACGACTGCATGGGGCCAAACCCACGGGATCGAAACCGCCATCGTCCGGATTTTTAATACGTACGGCCCCCGGCTGCAGCCTGGCGATGGGCGGGTCGTGTCCAATTTCCTGGTGCAGGCGATCGAAGGCCGGCCGCTGACCGTCTACGGCCGCGGATCACAAAGCCGGAGCCTGTGCTACGTCGACGACACGGTGCGCGGTATCCTCGCCGCGCTCGATTCCGGCCTGGCCGGGCCGGTCAATATCGGCAATCCAACCGAGACCACCGTGCTGGACCTCGCCCGCTTGGTGCTAGAACTCACCGGCTCGGCGTCCAGCATCGTATTCAATCCGCTTCCTGTCGATGATCCGAGACGCCGCTGCCCAGACATTTCGCTGGCGCGCCGCGAGCTTCATTGGGAACCAGCTATTCCCCTACACGATGGTCTGCGACAAACCCTCGAATTCTTTGTTTCGCGTAACCAGCAAACCCCGGCTCCTGGGGACAGTCCCAAAAGGACAGTCGGTTTTCCGGCACGCCTATTGAGATCAAAGCCATCTCGGCCACCCGTCCCGGCCATGAACCTTCACCCCGTGCGGCAGAAGGGATCTCTGCGATGATCGGCGGGCTGGAGAGCGCGCTGCGGGACTACGCCGAGCCGGGGTTGACCGAGCTCCGTAGCGCGCTGCTTGAGGTATTGAACGGATCCCGGGTGACAGGGTGGCTCACCAGCGAAAAGTGCCTGAAAGAGCACAAAGTGTATCGCCTGGGGTTCGAGGTCGGCGGTGCGGCTCACACGTTCGTCGTCAAGCAGATGAGCCTGCCACGCGCGGTCCGCAACCAGCTCGTGGCGACACGCTGGCTCCCCACGGGCGGCCTCGGCGGTGCGGGCCCCGTCTTGCTCGGCGTTGCTGGCGAGCGGAACGCCGAGTGCGTTTGGCATATCTACGAAGATTTCGGAGACCGCACGCTGAACACGGTCAACCCCGATCGGAGCCGGGTGGCAGCGGCCATCGACCTGATCGCTGAACTGCACGTCCGCTTCGCCGAGCACCCGCTGCTGCCCGAGTGCCGGATGTACGGAAAGGACATGGGAATCACCTACTACCTGACGAACATCCGGGACGCCATCCGTGGCCTGGAGTCTCTCCAGCCGCCGTCGGTCAAGGTCGGCTGCGGCGAGTTGGCGCTGCGCGACCGGCTGCTGCGCCGGCTGTACAAGCTTCTCGGCGAGGGCCCCGACCGCGCCCGGGTCATGGCCGAGGTGGGTGGGCCAGAGACGCTGCTGCACGGCGACCTGTGGCCGAAGAACATCCTCGCGGTGCCCACGCCGGAGGGTCTGCGAACCCGCCTGATCGACTGGGACGCGACGGGTGTGGGGCCGCTCACGTACGATCTCTCCACGTTCCTGTACCGGTTCTCGGCCCACCACCGGCCGTGGATCCTGGACCGATACCAGCACGCGGTGGCACCACTCGGCTGGCACGCTCCGGCCACGAGGGATCTGAGCCTGCTGCTGGAGACGGCCGAGATCTCGCGCATCGCCAACTGTCTCATCTGGCCCTGCATCGCGGCGGTCCAGGCGCAGGCCGGATGGGAGTTCGATAGGCTGGCGGAGATGGAGACCTGGTTCGAGCCGGTCGAGCCGGCGCTCTGATCGGCGCCCGCGCCACCAGGGATACCCGGATGAAGTGCCTCATTGTGAACGGTGACGATCTGGGTGCCAGCCCGGGAGTCAACCGTGGCATCGCGGAGGCGTACCAGCGCGGCCCGCTGCGGAGCGCCAGCCTGATGGTGAACATGCCAGCGAGCCAGGAGGGAGCCCGACTGTCACACGACCTGCCGGGGCTGAGCGTTGGCCTGCATGTCAACCTCGCGGATGCGGCCGGGCGTGCGCTTGCCGACCCCGAGACCGGCGAGCACTGCCGGGCGGTTCTCTACGAGCAGATGCACTCCTTCGTAGAGCTCATGGGCCGTCGCCCGACCCATCTCGACTCGCATCACAATCTTCACCGGAATCCCCGGCTGCTGCCGTACTTCCTCGAGTTGGCCGACCGGTACGGGCTGCCGCTACGCGAGCACTCGCCGGTGCGCTACCTCTCCAGGTTCTACGGGCAATGGGGCGGCGAGACACATCTGGAGCAGATCAGCGTCCAAGGCCTGATCGGCCTGGTGGAGGCCGAGATTTCAGCGGGGGTCGCCGAGTTGAGCTGCCATCCGGGCCACTGCGACTCGCAGTTGCGATCGAGCTACCGGGTGGAGCGGGAGGCCGAGCTGCGGACGCTGTGCGACCCCGCAGTGCGGGCGTTTCTTTCGGCGCGGCAGATCCGGCTGGTCAACTTCGCCGAGGCCATGGAACTGGCCGCCGTGGGCCTGCCCGCCGGCGTTGCCGGGGAAGAGGCGACATGACGACCGTCGTGGTCTGCCCGTACCGCACCTTGAAATTCCTCGAGGGCGGTGGTCACTTCTGGGTCTACATGCAGTATGTGCAGGGCCTGCGGCAAGCGGGATGCGAGGTCTACTGGCTCGAGCGGGTCCCCGGCGACGGCCCGTGGCAGGAGAGGTCCCGGATCGAGACCTGGCTGCACCGGCTGAAGCATTACGGGCTGGCGGGGAAGGTCATTCTCTACACGGACGCGGACTCCGGCGAGGGGTGCCCACACGGCAAGACGTACGAGTACCTCGTGGGTACCCGGGCCCAGGCGCACGAGGTGTTCCAGCGAGCCGACCTGCTGCTGAACTTCCACTACGCCATCGACGCCGACCTGCTCGCCTGCTTCCGCCGGACCGCCCTGGTCGACATCGACCCGGGCCTGCTGCAGAAGTGGATGAGTACCGGCCAGCTCAGCGTGGCGCCACACGACCGGTATTTCACGATCGGGAAGGCGGCCAGCACGCCGCAGGCGCCGTTTCCCGACTGCGGCCTCGACTGGGTGCACATCCGGCCGGCGGTGTGCCTTGAGCTGTGGCCCTACGCGTATGACCCGCGGTGCGAACTGTTCACCACGGTCACCGACTGGTGGAGCGGATTCGCCAGCGAGATCGTGAACGGCCGAGAGGTGCTGTACGACAACAACAAGCGCGTGTCGTTTCTCGCGTTCGCCGAGCTACCCCGGCTGACCAGCCAGCCGCTCGAGCTGGCCGTCTACCTGGCCGCCGACGATACCGAGGATCGGCGGACAATGCAGCGGCACGGCTGGCGGATCCGCCACTCCCTGGAAGTCAGCAGAACCCCCGAGATGTACCGCTCCTACATTCAGCGCTCGCGAGGGGAGATCAGCTGCGTGAAACCCTCCTACGTCAAGCTGCAGAACGGATGGATCAGCGACCGGAGCCTGTGCTATCTGGCCAGTGGCAAACCGGTGGTGGTGCAGCGCACCGGTCTGAGCTCCTACCTGCCCGCTGGCGAGGGCATCCTCGAGTTCTCCACACATCCGGAGGCGGCGCAGGCGCTGGCGACGGTCAACGCCGACTACGAGCGCCACTGCCGCAGCGCCCGGGAGATCGCCGAGACTTACTTCGACGCCCGCCGGGCCACCGAGAAGATCTTGAACGTCGCGCTGCGGTGACCCGTCGCAGCTGGCCGGCAGGAAGGAACGACATGCCCACCGTTGCGGTCTCGCCGTACCGGACCCTGGAGTTCCTCGAGGGCGGCGGCCACTTCTGGGTTTACCTGCAGTACGTGCACGGCCTGCAGCAGGCCGGGTGCGACGTCTACTGGGTCGAACATTTTCGCAGCCTCGGCGGGCAAGAGACGTCCCGGGTCGACAGCCTGCTGCGGCGGCTGGCGGGTTACGGCCTGGCGGACAAGGTCATCCTCTGCACGGACGCAAGCGGCGCAAGTGGCCCAAGTGACCCAAGTGGCGCAAGCGGCGCAGGCGGAGGGGGGGCCCAGGGCATGGAGTACACCTATATCGGGGCCACCCGGTCGCAGGTGCACAAGGTGTTCAACCAAGCCGATCTGCTGCTGAACTTCCACTACGCGATCGATGCCGAGCTCTTGGCCTGCTTCCGCCGGACCGCCCTGGTGGACATCGACCCAGGCCTGCTGCAGACGTGGATGAGTACCGGCCAGCTCTCGGTGGCACCGCACGATGTGTACCTCACGACCGGAGCGACGGTCGGCATGCCGTCGGCACTGTTTCCGGACGGTGGTCTGCCGTGGGTGCACATCCGGCCACCGGTGTGCCTGGATCTTTGGCCGTACACGTATGACCCCCGGTGCGAGGCGTTTACCACGGTCACCAACTGGTGGGGCGAATGGGCGACGGAGACGGTGGACGGCCGCCCGGTGCTGTACGACAACACCAAGCGGATCGCGTACCTTTCCTTCGCTGGGCTTCCCCGCTTGACGAGCCAGCCACTCGAGCTGGCCGTCCACCTGGCACCCGATGACGGAGCGGAGCGGCAGCTGCTGGAGCGGAACGGCTGGCGGATCCGGCATGCCTGCGAGGTCAGCAGGACACCGGAGATGTACCGCGCCTACATTCAGCGGTCGCGTGGCGAGCTGAGCTGCGTGAAGCCCTCGTGCGTCAAGCTGCAGAACGGGTGGGTCAGCGACCGGAGCCTCTGTTACCTGGCAACTGGCAAGCCGGTGGTGACACAGGATACGGGCGCGAACCCGTACCTGCCATGGGGCGATGGCATCCTGCGCTTCGCCACGCCCGACGAGGCGGCCGAGGCGCTGGCGACGATCAACGCCGACTACGAGCGCCACTGCCGCAGCGCCAGGGAGATCGCCGAGGCCTATTTCGACGCCCGGCAGATCGCCGAGAGGATCCTGAATGTCGCGCTGGCCTGACCGCCGCCCGGGCACGGTCACCGCCCCGCGGGCCTCAGCCGAAGCCGCGGCGGATCCGGTCCGCCTTGGCCACGAGTGTGGCCACGGCACTGTCCGGGTACGCCCATTCGGCGGAGCGGGCAAGCGAGCGCAGCACCCGGTGGAAGCGAAGGCGGTCGACCTCCGCCAGCATCTCGCGGGTCCCGGGGACCGCGAGACCGAAGGCGTCAGCCCCCCTGGCATAGGCTTCGCAGAACCGCTCGATCGTGGGACGGTGGTCGACCTCGTGGGCCATGCACGCCAGGTCGTGGAACTGAGGGCCGACGGCGGCCAGCTCCCAGTCGACCGGGCAGATGCGCACGGCCACCGCCGACGCGCCGACGAGGATGTTCTTGGGCCGGTACGATCCGTGCACGAGCATCGGCCGGCCCGCGCAGAACCGCTCGATCATAGCCCCGTAACCGTTGAGGGTGGCCGCCAGGCGGCGGTGGAGGGAGCCCGGGCGCGAGGCGACCGCCTGCAGGGCCCGCTCGGCCATGTCGCGGAAGTAGGCGACGTCGTAGTTGACCAGGAGGCCTGGCCGCACGATTCCGGCCTCCCGGCGCACGATGGCAGCGCGCGATCCGCCGCGTGCGGAGAGACGTCGAAGTCCTTGAGAAACACGTCGAGCGTGCGGCCGTCGGCGAGATCGAGTATGAGCCGCCGGGCAGCGTAAGAGGTGGCAGCCGGCACCGGAAGTTCGCGCCCCGCCACGACCGGCGCTCCCAGGCAGCGCTCGGCGAGCACGCCGAACGTGCGCTCGGGTGGCTCGCCACGCCCGATCATCAACGGCTCCGTTCCCGCAACGGTGCATCTCCGAACGCCAGCGGCGGATAAGGCTGCGCGTCATGCCGTATGGCAACGGTGACATCGATGTCCCTGGCGCTCCAACGTCCAGGTCGGACCGGGTCAGCCGTGGGCAACTCATGATCGAGACCCTCGAAGAGGGCCTGTCGCAGCTGACCGGCAACCGTGTGCGAGTCCGGTCGATCCGCACCAGGGAACTTGGCAAAAGCACTAGTTTCGCCGTTCACCGCGTTGACGTCCAGCTCGACTCCGGCGACGTCATGCCCGCGATCTTCAAGGACCTCAACCCGCTTCGGCAGCGCGAGAACGCGAAGCGCGTTCGCCGGCTGGAGCTCGGCCGGAGCCGTCGCGAGCTCTGGATGTACCGGCATGTCCTGCCAGGGCTGGCGCTCGCGACCCCACGGCTTTACGGGTACCGGTGGGAGCCCAAACGGGGCAACCTGTGGCTATTCATCGAAGATGTGGGCCGACACCGCCTCGATGGTCAGCACATCGCCGACAATGACGCCGCGCGCCTCGCCTTGTTCGAACAGGCGGCGGCGTGGATCGGCCGGTTTCATGGGGCGACCGCGGGAACGCCGGGCGACGAGCGGCTGCTGTGCTATGACCGGGCCCATTACGAGCGCCAGGGCAGGTACCTGGAGGCGTGTCTGGAGCGCATCGCCGGGCAGGATCGGCAGGTCGCCGAGCGGGCCCTCGCCAGGCACGGCACGCTGGTCCAGCGCGTCGCGGATCTGCCGCACGGCCTGATCCACGGCGAGTTCTTCGGCAAGAACGTACTGCTCCGCCGCGATCGGGCCGCGGACGCGATCGCCGTCATCGACTGGGAGACGGCAGCGATCGGACCGCAGTATGCCGATCTCGTCAGCATCAGCGCGGGTCGCTGGACGAGCAGCCAGCGCATGACGATGCGGCGAGCCTACTTCGACGCCAGAAACGCCGCTGGCGCATTCGGTGCTGACTGGAGACGGTTCAACCAGGAGGCCGACATCGTGGCCATCCTCCAGGCAGTCGGCTGGCTGGGCTTCTGGACGGGCAGCGATGTCGACGACGCCAAGTACGCCCGGCACGTGTCACGGTGGATGCGCGAACTCCGAACCACCCTGGGCGAAGACATCTCTGCGCGCGCCACCTAGCGTCAGCCATTCGGCTGTGCTGGCCCGGGGCCGACACCCCCGAGCCCCCCGAGCGGCCCATGGTCCGCCCCATGATTCGCCGCCCGCCCGGCGCGCCACGCAGCGCCAGCCGTTCGGGATCAATCGGGGTAGATCCCGGTCAGGACCTCGCCCCTGAACGTGCTCACAGCCACCGTCACGATGCCCGCCACCCTGGTCACCGAAACGACTACCAGCTACCCGGTCACCTTGCACAACACCAGCGGCACGCGGGTCACCCTGTCCCCCTGCCCCCTACGCCCATTACCTGGCGGTGCTCACCGGCAACGGCCATCCCGTGGCCGTCCAGCAGTACTACTTCCACCTCAACCGCACCGCCGCCCGGCAGGTCCGGCCCACGGTTCACTCACGTTCGCGATGCGCATCCCGGTGCCCGCCGCCACGAGGCGCGCCAAGTACGACTGGCAACTGCAAGACACCAACGTGGCTACCGCCGGGATGGTCACGATCCGGCAGCCATAGCCGCCCCAACCCCGCGCCGCCGGGCTCACCGCCGCGCTGATGCGGCAGCGACTCTGATTCGCCACGCGGGCCGACGGTGGAGTTTGCTGAAATAGCAATCAGTCGGCCCTACGTATTTGTCATGACGGCTCGGTCACCCAACGCCGCACCGAATTCCCAGATCTGGACGGGCGTCATCCCGATCACCGATGCGTGAGCCTCCGCGCCGAACGGCGGATCCGGCGCGTCAAGCCCAGCAACGGTTTGTAACGAAGCGTGATGTCGGCTGGTGAACAGTCCCAAGGCAGCAGTCGGAGACGCCGAGCGAATCGGAGCGGCTGAGAGCTGTATCGGTCGCGTGGGTGGTACCGGTCGGCCGCCGGCGAGGTGCCCGCTGTTGCGGGTGCTTTCCAGGGGCCTCCGGCCCGAGCCACCCGTGCGGGTAAGCCGGGCGGTTCGCCAGGTGCAGCGCGAGGCGCACAACACGCTGCCGGGCCGGCCAGTGGGCCGGCCCGGCAGCATGGCATTACCCGGTTACGCGGTTGTGCGCAGCCAGGCGCCGAAGTTCTGGCCGTTGTTCCACAGCACCGGAGAGCTGATCACCACGGCGCCCGCCGGGGTGCCGGTCGTGGTGTCGATGACCTGGTGGGTGGTCCACGGCCCGAGGAGCGTGCCGTGAACGCCGCTGTAGGTCGTCACGCGGGTGCCGCTGAACGCCCACAGCCGGGTGTCGGCCCTCGGCGCCACCACGGTGGCGTTGTTGACCACCCCGGTCGCCTCGGCCGCGGTGTACACCACGG
>WNGH01002083.1_pt1 | contig 26688 bp, 22 predicted proteins | sample 5400631 | NCBI WGS metagenome assembly WNGH01 (sample SAMN13153373, study PRJNA577476) | soil metagenome | isolation source: 115 cm soil or saprolite under Garry oak tree replicate 1 | place: USA:California | collected 2016-06-15
TCGCCGATTTCGAGAACCGAAATATCGAACGTGCCGCCGCCCAAATCGTAAACCGCAATCTCCTCGTCTTTTTTCTTATCCAAACCGTAAGCGAGCGATGCGGCTGTGGGTTCGTTGATGATGCGCAGCACTTCCAAGCCGGCGATCTTGCCCGCGTCCTTGGTTGCGTTGCGCTGCGAGTCGTTGAAGTACGCCGGCACGGTGATGACCACCTGCGTGATTTTTTCGCCGAGCTTCGCTTCTGCGTCGGCTTTCATTTTGGACAAGATCATCGCAGAGATCTCCGGCGGCGAAAACGTCTTGAGCTGTCCGTTTACTTCCACCTGAACGTGGGCGTCGCCGTTCGCGGCCTTCACGATCTTGTAAGGCACACGTTTCTGTTCTTCGTGCACCTCATCGAACTTGCGGCCCATAAACCGCTTGATGGAAAAGATTGTATTCTGCGGATTCGTGATCGCCTGACGTTTCGCGGCCTGGCCGACCAGCCGCTCGCCGCTTTTTGTAAATGCGACGATGGAAGGCGTCGTGCGTGCACCTTCACTATTTTCCAAAACTACCGGGTCGCCACCCTCCATGACGGCCATGCAGGAGTTGGTGGTTCCCAAATCGATACCTAAAACCTTAGCCATAAATTGAAAATCCTTTCTGGGTAGAGTCAGCCGACGGACGGATGCGCCGCAGCGAGACTTTAACCCAAGACAATCATGAGCAAGCAATGGGCCAGCGGCATGTGCTGCACCCTAAGCTCTTGTTCTAGCAGAAATTAGCGCTAATCAGAGGTCAAAGCAACCGGACCGAACTGAGCCAATTCATCTCGATCTAACGCTGGTCACAACCGCAGCTGGTGCCAATCCGGCACGCTTTGTCTGGCGAGCACAGGCCCGTGGCCTGTTTACTCACGGGAATTGTTTCCCCCATTTTATCGGCATCACTTTAGCAGCGTGAACACCTGCGTATATGAGCCATCTGCATTCCGCGTACTGATCAATTGGCCGCGCGCGCCCATGTACCTGCCTGTGCCGCCCAGTATCGCGCGGGCGACAGACTTTCCCGCATTAAATTCAGCCGCAGTCGGCGAATAATCGTGAACGCCCAAAGCGATAATTTGATCCTGACGATCGGCAAACGTGAAAAACAGAAGGGTTGCGCGCTTCTCCAGGTCGGGGTTGGCGTCAGTTGCGAGCTTGACCAACGTCTTTGAGCCGAATACTTCGCCAATCACCGGACCACCAGGGCTGGAGTGTAGCGGAGCAAAAAAATGATATATGTCGCCCGGGCTATTCCCCGGCTCGCCGAGGTCAAGGAGCTTCATCTTCGGTGCGTCTTGATAGATAGTGAGAGTTTCGGTGGACGGATTCGTGGAACGCAGACCACACGCTGCGACCAGAGTTGAAGCGAGCAGCGCGGCCAATGCTACTATCATTCTCGGTGTGAAAATTAGGTTCATTGTAAACTCCTTTCAAAAGTAAGACTGAATTTCTGCCAAGTATTCTAAACCTTCCGAGCATTACGCGGCTCGCAATCACAAAATCGTGATAGAAAGAAATTCTGTTTCGCGAATGCACACGCCACTATAAAATTCTCGGGTGCGGCAATATCATGATCTGCTCCGGCTAGTGCTTGAAAAAGGCCGGACGCGCACAGATCGCACAGGGACAGGAACGCTATCCGTTTTCGGCGCGCAGGCGCGGTTTGATTTGCGCCAGGACGGGCCTGGGTTCCCGCTGCTCACCACAAAAAAGCTGCACATCAAATCCATCATTTATGAGCTGCTCTGGTTCTTGCGCGGCGACACCAACACTCGTTATCTCAACGAGCACGGCGTGACGATCTGGGATGAATGGGCCGATGAAAACGGCGAGCTCGGTCGTGTTTATGGCGCACAATGGCGCGATTGGCGCGGGGCAAACGGCGCGCGAGTGGACCAAATCGATAATTTGATCGCACAGATCAAATCGAATCCGCAGAGCCGGCGGCTGATAGTGAGCGCATGGAATCCGGCCGAGATCGACAAGATGGCCCTGCCACCGTGTCACGTCCTCTTCCAGTTGTATGTCCAGGACGGCGAGTTGAGTTGCCAACTTTACCAGCGCAGCTGCGATCTTTTTCTCGGCGTTCCGTTCAACATCGCAAGCTACTCGCTGCTCACGATGATGGTGGCCCAAGTTGTTGATCTCATGCCGGGCGATTTCGTCCATACATTTGGCGACCTGCATCTCTACAACAATCATCTCGAGCAGGCGCGCGAGCAGCTTTCGCGCGATTACCGACCGTTGCCCAAGATGAAACTGAACCCGGCCATCAAAAACATTCACGACTTCAAGTTCGAAGATTTCGAACTCGTCGGTTACGATCCGCATCCCTCAATCAAAGCGCCAATCGCGGTGTAAATGTCTGGGGAGCACAGGCGGCCGCGCTTCCTCATTTAGCACAATTCAATCGACCCATAGCGGCTGTAGCCACGGCGCTGTGGGCCGTCTCTGCTGTAAAAGTCAACCGGCCACAGGCCGGTGGCTACAAATTTCTTCGCTTCAGTGATTCGCGCTGGCCGTCTTCGGCCCACGCGAAAGAGCGACAAGATCAGTGAGAATATTAAGTGTCTCGTCGCGCTCGGGATCGATAACCGGTTCTTTGGTGTCCCCTTGGGTGTCAGCACCGGCAATCAACTCCGAATCCGCATCGGAAGCAGCTTCAGGATCAACTTTCGGGGAAACGCCATTCTTCTTCGCCTCGGCCAATTTCCCGGGATACATCACCAATTGGAGATTTGGCTTATCAACCGTGTCGAGTGTCACCCGATAAATCTGCGGCTCCTCCTCCTTCCGCGCCAGACGCTCTTTCGAACGCGTTTCCTTGCGCAGCTTATCCTCAGCCAGTTCCTTTTTTCGCAAATCTTCGTTCAGCGAAATTCGGTTCTCATCGATCTTATGACGTAAACGATCCATGTCCCCCATCACGTAGTGGAACTCGGGATCGTTCTTAACGCGCTCTTCCGAGCGTCGCCGGAGTTGATCAACAAACAGGGAATGGCTATCGGACCATTTCGTGTATTTCGCCTTGGCCACTTCGTCATATGGCAGGGCGTTTTTTAGCGCGCCTTCGCCGAACTCCGGAAGATCACTTAGGCTCGGCAGGACAATGTCGGAAGCCACGCCATGAAGCTGCGTGGAGCCGCCCGCGACTCGGTAAAATTTTTGGATCGTCAACTTCAACGCGCCGTCTTCATCGTTATGGCTGCCCAGCAGCGAAGCGAACCGGCCAATCGGGAGGATTGTCTGCACGGTACCTTTGCCAAATGTATTCTTGTCACCGACGATCACCGCCCGACCATAATCCTGTAGCGCAGCCGCGAAAATTTCGCTGGCGGACGCGCTTTGCCGGCTCGTCAAAACTACAAGTGGGCCAGTATAAGCGATGCCACTGTCGGGATCAGACGAAATTCTAATGTAACCATTGTAATCTTTCGTCTGAACAATCGGGCCAGACTTCAAAAACAAGCCGGTGAGCGAGAGCGCCTCTTCCAGCGAGCCGCCGCCGTTTTTCCGCAGGTCCACAACCAGTCCGGCGATGTTTTCTTTCTTCAGCCGTTTGAGCAATGCCAGTACGTCGCGCGTGGTGCTTTTCTGGTGTTTGTCCATGTCGGCATAAAAGGAAGGCAGCGTAAGCCAGCCGAGTTTTATCGGATCGCCGTTCTCGTCTTTCTTGATAATGATATCGGCACGGGCTTCCTGATCTTTCAGCTTAATTTCATCCCGCACGAGCTCGACATTTTTCCGGCGCGACGGATCCGTGGCATCCGAGGGAATGACGAGCAACCGGACACGCGTCCCCTTCTTACCACGGATCATCTCGACAACTTTGTCGAGCCGCATCTCCCGAACATCGACAAACTCAGCCGGACCCTGCGCCACCGCGGTAATGCGGTCGCCAACCTTGACTCTCCCGTCTACTTGCGCGGGTCCGCCGGGCACCAGGCTTTCAATTTTCGCATAGCCATCTTCCGACCGGAGCATGGCACCGATGCCTACGAGCGAGAGGCCCATGTTGATGCTGAAATTCTTCATGTCGGCTTTGCTCAGATATTCGGAATGCGGGTCGTACGCCTGGGCGAGCGCATCGAGAAAGAGTTTGATTTGTTCGTCCTTGTCTTGTTCGTGGACGTTTCGGGCGAGGCGATCGTACCGACGAGTAACCAGTTGCGGCGCTGGCTCAATCGGATGTTCGCTTAGATGCTCCTGCAACAGCTCGTTTGCGATACGACCGCGCCAGAGTTGGTCGGCTTCCGCCTCATCCTTTGGCCAGGGCGATTTTTGACGGCTTAGCTCGACCGTCGCATTGCTCTTGAAATCGATCGGCTGCTTCAACAGCTCTTTTACCTTGGCGACCCGGTCGTCAACGCGTTTCGTATATAGAGCGTAAACCTCGTAAGCTGGTTTTAGCGTGCCAAGCAGAACGTCCCCGGCCATCGAGCTGCCGTATTTGGCGCTTAGCTCATCGACATCTTTTTGGGTGAAAAACAGATGGCTAAAATCGAGAAGCTCGAGATACGTCTGCAGGAATTTGTTCGAAACTTCCTCGTTGAGCTTTTGACGGGTGTAATGGCCTTCCTCCAGGAGCCGGCCCACGGACATGGCGACCGTTTCCTTCGAGCTCGCCATTGTCGGCGGGACGGCAGTCGCGGCTGCCAAAACGATGGCGCACAACGCCAGGCATCGCTGTAAATGTGATTTCATCGGTAATTACGCGGTTTCCCACCTTGGCAGATTTCGCGATCGAACGCAAGATGATCAAACAAGGTGGCCATGTGAGTAGGAATCAGACAATCGAAAAGAGTGAACATTCAATTAATTCGTAAAAACTCTCGCCTTCAGCCGTAGTCACGCTTGGATACGGTCAATCGCAATGAATTACGAGAGCTTTTGCGGCGGAATTTTCGAAACGAATTGCTATCTGCTTCAGGCGCCGGAGGGATGGATTCTCTTCGACGCGCCTGAGGGCGCTTGCGAATGGGTGCGTTCGCTTGAGATCGATCTCAAACTATTGCTCCTCACACACGGGCATATCGATCACGTCCAGGATCTTGCCAGGATCAATCGCCAGTTTGGTTGTCCAATCGGGTGTCACCCGCTCACCGCGCCCATGATTTCCGACCGCGAATTCTTTCGCAATTTTGGTTTCGAACTCGAAATCGAAACGGTGGTACCGGATTTTTTGATCGAAGAAACATTCAGCCGAAATTTTCTCGGCGCCGATTTTCAAGTTCTTGAAATTCCCGGCCATTGCCCGGGAAGTCTTTGCTTCTTTTCGCGCAACGACAAATTGCTCATCGGCGGCGATGTCCTTTTTGCCGGAAGCATCGGTCGAGGCGATTTGCCCGGCGGAGATATCGATCTACTGATTACCGGGATCAGAAACAAATTATTTCCGCTCGGTGACGACATCACAGTACTTCCCGGCCACGGCCCACCGACACAAATCGGAACGGAGCGTAGAACAAATCCATTTCTCAGAGGTAGTGACGATTAACTTCAATCGCCTTTCGCGTAGAAGCACCATGAACTGGCCGTCGATCAGATTTCAAGGCGCGTGTCCGCGAGAAAAGATGCAAGCGGCTGGAGATTGTCGATGTTTGCCACAGCCGCACGCAACGAGCGCAGGGCATTAGGAATGTGTTCCAGGAAATGTTTGTGGCCTTTTACGAGACCGAGAAAACCATAGGCACCCAGCGCCTGCATGAGGCGTTGCATTGCGCAAAGGCGCAACTTCAAATCGAAGTCGCCATCAATTGTGATTCCGTTTTCACGCTGTCGATCGCGATAATATGCGACCACCTCAGTGCGTTCCGCTTCAGCAAGATCGACATACGGATCGTAGAGCAACGACGCAAGATCGTAATGGGGAAGGCCAGGCCGCATTCCCTGAAAATCAATCAGGTTAGCCTGCCCGTTCTGGATGATGATGTTTTGCGATTGAAAATCGCGGTGCACCAAAACTCTTCGCAGGCTCGCAAGGTGTTTTGCGACTTCGCGCAGAGCCGGAAGCGCGGCCAGCTCTTTGCGTTTTGACTCGCTGACCTCGAAATAGCGGCCAAGACAATTCTGGAAAAAGTATTTCTGTTCCCACCGGTAAAGGGCGGTGTTAAACTCCGCCGGCAAATGCTCCTTCATTTCCACGCAGACCGACTCTGGCAGACTGTGGAGCTTAACAATTTCGTCGAGCGCTGATTCGTAGAACGCGCGGCGAACGAGCCAACTCTCGTGCTGATAACTGTAAAGATCGCGCTCCCCTAAATCTTCGATCCAGATCAGCCCCTCGGCTGGATCATGAAAATAAATCTCCGGCACACGAATGCCGTGCTTCCTAAGAAATTGCGCGATCTCGACGTAGTGCCGGTTTTCTTCGCGCTCCAGATTGTACTTAACCAGGATCAGTCCGGCAGCTGCCGGATCTGCACCGCAATGGATTCGATAAAATTTCCGGTCCGAACCTCCTTTTTCGATCGGCCTGATTTTTATCTGATCGACATCCAGACGCGGAAAATGCATTCGCGTTTGTCGAAGAAGCAGCGCGGTTCTCATAGTTAGATCTAGATGTCCATGTTGCGATGGATGCCGCTGACCTTTTTTCGGGAGCGGACAATACAACTGTAAAGCTGACTTTTGGAAGTAATTTCTGCACCCGGCCACAAAATTGTGTCTTCGAGGATGCCTTCTGCACCAACCCGGCAATGTTCTCCGACAACTGAGCAGCCGCGCAGTTCCGCGCTCGCATCAACAATGGCTGATTTGGATACGCGCTCAGGCCAAACGCGGGTCTTCACGTAATGCGGTCTCCAATCTTCTCGCAAAATCGTGCGGTGCACGTCGAGATATTGCGTGCGCGAACTAACATTGAACCATTTCCCGTCGTTCATCACCAAGCCGCCGATCTTGCCACCTTTGCCTATCCAATCCGCGAGAATCGGAATAAATGAAATCTTTTTCTGCGGCGGAATTCGCTGGAAAGTCGCTGAATTCCAAACAGCGATGTTGGCGAAATCGAAACTTCCTGCGATCCCGTAGCGATTCGCGATATCTACAACGCAGTGGTCGCGCAAAGCAACCTCAGACGCCAAACCGGTGTCACGCAATGCGAGCGTTACGTCGTTCCCGCGACGGAAATGTTCGTCGATCAAAGGTTGCAGATTGACGTCGGTCAAGATGTCGCCGCTGTAAGTGATGAATGAATCGCTACCGAGGTAGCGTTCTGCATTCTTAATGCCACCGCCGGTCTCCAGCAGCTCCGGTTCGTGAACAAGCGTCACCGAATGGCCGGCATGGTCGCTCCGGTTAAAAAAGCTTTGAAATAATTCCGGGCGCCTATGCGTGTTAATGACGAACTTGTCCACCCCCACGCCAATCAAATGATCGAGCGCAAAAGTGATGAGCGGCTTTTGAAAAATCGGAATGAGCGGCTTTGGCAAGTCATCGGTCAAAGGCCGCAATCGCGTGCCCAATCCGGCGCCCAAAACGAATGCTTGTGTGATTTTGTTCACGAGCAGAAAAATTAGAGATTCCCCCGCCCACGCTAAAGCTACTCCGAAACTCTTCGCGAGTGGGCAGGCGCGGCATGCGACTTCATTCGAAATGACAAAAGACCGATTGCGCGGTCGGTCGCTATCTTAAGTAAAGCGTGCGCGTGCCGAAGTCGATGATGCCGTGATGCCTTCTCAGCGTTTCCGCGCCGAGCAGACCGGCGACGGGCGGAGAACCTCCCAATAACCCGTCATGAATCAATCCTTCCAGGTCAATGACGCCCACTTCCTTACCGAAGATATCGACCGAGCCTACCGATAGCTTGCGAATAAGCGCCATGCGCACGCCACGCTCTTTCAGATTCACAGCCGACGAACTAAACTGCGTCTCCCGAGTCGCAATTCGCATTCGCCGGACGAAGGAGCGGTGCAACAGCGTGGCGAACGAACCGGTATCGACCATCAGCTTGGCGGGTTTTCCGTTAACGGAACCATAATCGGCACAGCTCGCAATCCGCGCCGGTCGAACCCGGGAAAGCTGCCCATGACTTCCGGATCGGTCTTTAAAATGAGTAACTGCCGTTCGCAATCCAGCACTGCATGCGTTGGGAAAAGAATATCCGCTCCAATGATCCCGTCGATTTCCTGTTCGTGAACGCGTCGCGCCGCGCGTGCAGAGTAACCAAAATCCACGGTAACCACCGGTTCATCGATCAGAGTCAGCGCTCCGATCCGCAGCTCACGTGCGATCGCTACGCTATTGAACGCGCCGTTAATCTGAACGCGTGCGGGCAACTTCGATTCGGCCGTAGTTGGTTTCAGCCGAAAATACTCGCGACGATTCAAAGCGATTGCGCTTACCGGCGCGCCGCTATCGACCGTAAGCCACGCCGGCTTACCATTGATGAAGGCGCGCACCAGTAAATGATTTTGCCGCGAGCGCACCAGTGGTAGCGCTTCAAACTGCGCGGTTGCCCGCGCGTAAGCGCCCCGCGGTGCGACAGCCAATTCGACAATCAGTGCCAACGCAGCGCAGAAAATCGCTAGAAACTTCCGCACGAAGGACAGGTGATTTGAGATCGGCACGGGGCGGGAGATTAGCACAGTTCTTTTTTACACGTAAACACTTTTGCGTTTTGAATAGCCGTTTTTTTGCATTGCATGATGCGCACCAGTGGTGATTAACTCTGCGCCAAATCCAATCGGCCCAAATGACAACTGCGATAACTGAAACACCTGAAGCCGGGCAAAAATTCGTTAGGGGACTCGGCTTGCTCGACTCAACCATGCTCGTTGCCGGTTCGATGATCGGCTCGGGAATCTTCATCGTTTCGTCGATTATCGCTCGACAGGTCGGTTCGCCGGGTTGGTTGCTCGTCGTTTGGATCGTCACTGGATTGCTCACGCTGACGGCCGCGCTGTCGTACGGGGAATTGGCGGCGATGATGCCAAAAGCAGGCGGACAGTACGTCTATCTTCGCGAAGCTTTCTCGCCGCTTTGGGGATTTCTTTACGGCTGGACGCTGTTCCTTGTTATTCAGACGGGGACGATCGCGGCGGTCGCGGTTGGATTCGCGCGCTACATGGGCGTGCTTGTTCCATGGGTATCGGAGAGCAATTATATCATCGCGCCGATTCGCTTCGGCGGGTACGCGGTGTCGCTTTCCACTGCGCAGTTCGTCGGATTAGCGCTAATCGGTTTTCTGACATTCACGAACACCCGAGGACTGGAAGTTGGCAAACTCATCCAAAATGTCTTCACCACAGCGAAAACTGGCGCACTGATCGCGCTCATCGTGCTCGGCATTATCGTCGGCGTGCGATCCGGTGCAGGCGCCGAAAATTTTAGCCATTTCTGGACGCTACGCGGCGGTTTGCAGGAGGTCGGCGCCGGCATAACCGCGGCGACCGCGTTCGGACTTTTCGTGGGAATCTGCGTGGCGCAAACCAATTCACTTTTTTCGGCCGACGCCTGGAACAACATCACCTTCACCGCCGGCGAAGTGAAAAATCCGCGACGCAACATTCCGTTGTCGCTCGCGTTCGGCACATTTCTGGTGATCGGGCTCTATTTGCTCGCAAATGTCGCCTATCTAACGGCTCTGCCGTTCGGCGCGATCCAGAATGCGCCCAGCGATCGAGTCGCGTCTGAAACCGCCAACGTCATCTTTCCCGGAGCGGGCGCGAGCATTATGGCGGTCGCGATCATGATTTCGACTTTTGGCTGCAACAACGGCCTCATTCTCGCGGGCGCGCGTGCGTATTATGCCATGGCGCGTGACAGATTGTTCTTCCGCCGCGTAGGTGAATTGAACAAGCAGCGCGTTCCGGCGTGGGGCCTAATCATTCAGGGAATTTGGGCGGGTATTCTCGTTCTGCCGCGCACCGTAAAAACAGACGCTGCCGGCAACGTAGTTGGGTATGGCAATCTCTACGGCAATCTGCTCGATTACGTAATCTCAGCCGCGCTCATTTTTTATATCTTAACGATCGCAGGTCTGTTTTTGCTGCGCTGGAAACAACCCGATGCTGAACGGCCGTACAAAGCGTGGGGCTATCCGGTCGTGCCGGCGCTCTATATCGTCGGAGCCGCTGTGATTCTTTTTGTGCTTTTCGTCTATCAAACAGCAACCACCTGGCCCGGGCTGATGATCGTGCTGACCGGCGTGCCTATTTATTTTGTTTGGAAATTTCTGGGGAGAAAATCACCACCAGCTTGACTTGCTCGGCCCATCCCGATTAGCACATCCAAAAACCAACTTCGCCCATGAACTTACTTCGACGAAAAAGTGTTACGCAACTTCAAGCTGATGCGCTGACCGATCATCGGCTCAAACGGGCTCTCGGGGCGACGAATCTGACGACGCTCGGCATTGGTGCGATCATCGGCACGGGCATTTTCGTGCTCACGGGCACGGTCGCAGCGCAGAACGCCGGGCCTGCAGTGGTTTTATCATTCGTGCTGGCGGGCGTGGCCTCGATCTTTGCGGCGCTTTGCTACAGCGAGTTCGCCTCGCTGGTGCCCATGGCCGGCAGCGCGTACACCTATGGCTACGCCACGCTCGGGGAACTTTTCGCGTGGATCATCGGATGGGATTTGATTTTGGAATATGCCCTCGGTGCGGTCACCGTGTCGATTGGATGGTCGGGCTACGTCGTTTCGTTTTTGCGCGACGTAGGTATTCACATTCCGCCCGAACTTTCGGCCGCGCGCGGGACGCTCATCACCTTGGCGGACGGAACGCAGGTCGCGGCCATCTTCAATCTGCCGGCGGTCATTATCATCGCCATCGTGACTTTCCTGTTGGTGATCGGCATTCGCGAATCCGCCACCGTGAACAACGTGATTGTGTTTGTGAAAGTGGCTGTCGTGCTGCTGTTCATCGTTGGCGCGGCCCATGCAATCAATCCAGCGAATTGGCATCCGTTCATACCGCCGAACACTGGAATTCGTGAGAATTTCGGTTGGTCCGGCGTGGTATCAGGCGGCGGAGTCGTGTTCTTCGCCTACATTGGTTTCGACGCGGTCAGCACCGCGGCGCAGGAAGCAAAAAATCCGCAGCGCGACATGCCCATCGGCATCATTGGCTCGCTGTTGATCTGCACCGTGCTCTACATCCTGGTCTCCGGGATCGCGACGGGCGTGATGTCCTATCACGACTTGGACGTCCCGGATCCGATTGCCGTCGCGGCGGATCATGCTGGCCTCGGGTGGATGTCGTCACTGATTAAGCTCGGCGCCATCGCAGGCCTTAGCTCGGTCATTTTGGTGATGCTACTAGGCCAGTCGCGGATTTTTTGGACGATGGCCGGTGACGGTTTGCTGCCACCGTTCGTCAGTCGCGTGCATCCACGTTTCCACACTCCATGGATTACCTCGATTCTAACCGGGATCGGCGTGTCGATCGTTTCGGCCGTATTCACTGTGCGCGAAGCCGGTAGCCTTGTTTCTATCGGCACGTTGCTTGCATTTGTGATTGTCTCAATCGGCGTGCTTGTGCTGCGAATACGCGAACCGGAGTTGCCGCGCACATTCAAAACGCCGGTGGTCTGGATCGTCGCCCCCTTAGGCGCGCTGTCTGCTCTTTATCTCATGTGGTTTCTGCCGTGGCGAACGTGGGAACGGCTCATCATCTGGTTCGTCATCGGCATGGTTGTTTACTTCTTCTATGGTGTCCGCCGCAGCAACCTCGCAAAGCCACGCGGAAAAGCTCCACCGATTTAAGGCAAACGCTTACGACCCAGCCGAGGCCCAGTCGCTTTCGAATCCGCGCGAGGGGCTGGTCGGACCGAATGCAGTGAGCACGCCGGTGCGCCTCGCGAGGTTTTCGCTATCGGTCTCATCAAAGGCTCGCCGCGCAGTTGCAATTTCGGGCAGCGAAACGTTTAGCTTCAGTAGAATTTTTCTCTCCTCTGCGTCCCGTCCGTCGTGTCCCTCGCGTAATGCGTGCCTTTGAAATCGCGAAATGACAGCCGCCAGCTCAGCCCCATTGGTTGCTCCAAACAAATCGAAAAGCTGTTGGAAACTGACGTGAAACGGAATCGTAGCAAGATCCACATCTACAGTTCCGGCGATGCCATCGGGCGGCATCGCAACCTCGTTCGACATTGCGACTGAATGCCAGATATCGGCAGGTTGATAATATCCGATCTCAACATGGTAAAATCCATGCGGTTCCGATGTTTTGACATAATGGATCCCCGCCATCGGCTCGACAGCCGCACTTTTTTCTTCGAGACCGTCTGCGCGATACACCCGAAGATGAACTTGTCGATCCACCGGCATCGCTTTTTCAAACACCGATAACCAATCGATATTCCAGCTAACGAAGATGGTGCGCGAATCGCGTGCGATGGCGAACACGATTGGTGGACCATAGACTCGCGGCAGTCCTGCGCTATCGACGACATTTTGCAGTCGATCGTCTGCGGCAAGACGCACAATCGGTTTTCTGGAAATCTGGAAGCCCTTGCGCGCCCTCAATGATCGCGTGTTGCGCTTTGTTTTTCTTTCCGCCATTCTTCACAACGTCGCGCAAATCGGTCAAAGGCCAACTGCGAAATTGCCGCGCAATACGGTAATGAGCCAACTTTTTTCACTAGGAAAACATGAGCCCAAAAATCGTCGATCTTGAGGAACTTTCTGATCGCTGCGAGAAGCTGCGTGCTGCTGGGAAAAAGCTGGTGGCCACAAACGGCTGTTTCGATCTACTGCATGTGGGGCATGTGCGGTATTTGCAAGCTGCACGCGCGCTTGGCGATTTCCTGGCAGTCGGTTTGAATGGCGACCGTTCGGTCCGCGAGCTGAAAGGAAGCGGACGTCCGATCACAACCGAGCGCGACCGGGCGGAGGTGCTTGCCGCTTTGCAGTGTGTGGATTTGGTCTCAATTTTTCCACAAATTCGCGCGACGCGGTTTCTTGCTGCGGTAAGACCTGCGATCTATGTAAAGGGCGGCGATTACAGCTCCGAAACGCTGGACAAAGAGGAGCGCGCAGTTTTGAAGGAAATCGGCGCGGAACTTCGCCTCATTCGGTTTGAGACAGGCTATTCGACATCGGGCTTAATCGACCAAGTATGCAAGACTAGGAGATGAAAGTTGTGGCTCTGCGTGATTCGTGTGCCATTCAAAGGGTAAAATGCAGAATGAATAAATGAAACGGCTGCCAATTGGAATCCTAGGGTCAGGAAAGGGAAGCAACTGCCGAGCGATCCTCGAGCGCATCCACTCAGGCGAGCTGGCGGCGGAAGCCCGTGTGGTAATTTCGGATGTGCTGGATGCGCCGATCCTTGACATCGCGCGAGAATTTTCTGTTGCGAATGCGTATTTGCCGCGCGGCCAATTTCGCACGCGCCTCGAGCCGGAAGCAGAAGAGCAGCTTGTGAAAATGTTGCGCGGGGCCGGTGTCGATCTTGTGGTTCTTGCCGGTTTCATGCGCGTCCTGCACGCGCCGATGCTCAGGGCTTTCCCGCAGCGTATCATCAATATCCATCCCTCACTTCTGCCAAAATTCACCGGCCTTGAAGCGTGGAAACAAGCTCTCGCGGCGGGCGAAAAAGTGACTGGCTGCACCGTGCATTACGTCGATGAAAGACTCGATCACGGGCAGATTATCGCGCAACGAGAGGTAGCGATCTTGCCCGACGATACACCAGAGAGCCTGCATGCGCGGATTCAAATTCTCGAGCACGAATTGTATCCGGCGGTCATCGCACAATTCTGTCAAAAATATCGTGGAAGAAGTCTGTAGGTTGCAAGTTGCCTGACACTCGAGAGTCGCGACGGCACTTCACTAAGGTTGCTCAGGTTTTGGCTCGCGTCGGAGCAGTTCTTCCAGCGCGACAGTCGGTTTTTTCTGCTCGTAAAGGACGGTGTATACTTGATCAATAATGGGCGTGACGATTTTCAGCCGCCGTGCGCATCCCCACGCACTTCGCGCCGTTGGAATCCCTTCGGCAACCGTTTTCATCGAGGCGATAATCTCAGCGAGCGGTTCGCCTTGCCCCAACCTTTTGCCAACAGTGTGATTGCGGCTGTGCTCACTATAACAGGTCACAATCAAATCGCCGGCGCCGCTCAGACCATAAAACGCGTTCGCGTCACCGCCCATCGCAACTCCCAGCCGCACGAGCTCGGCTAACGACCGCGTGATCAGGGCCGCTTTGGAATTGTCGCCCAGCCCAAGTCCATCGCTGATTCCGGCCGCAAGAGCGAAAACGTTCTTCAACGCGCCACCGAGTTCGATCGAAACCACGTCCTCGCTTGTGTAAATGCGAAAGCGCGGACTCCCAAGCATGCCTTGCAGCCTGGCGGCGCAATTAACGTCATCGCACCCAATCACAGTCGCAGTAGGTAGGTTTTGCGCGACTTCTGCTGCCAGGTTTGGACCGGATAAGACGGCAATTGTATGTTCCGGGAAAATTTCGCGGAGGATTTCGCTCATGCGCATGCCAGTGCGGTGCTCTATCCCTTTTGTGCAACTCAGGAATACGGCGCGCGCATTGCTGATCTCTTTTCGCAGGCAGCTCGCGATCTCGCGCAACACGGTTGACGGCGTAACAAAAACGATCAGATCCGCTCCGGCGCAATCGCCAAACTCGGACGTAACGTGCACTGACTCTGGCAATTTAACTCCGGGGAGATAGTCGCTGTTTTCCCGCGTCTTTTGCATGCGCACGACCCGATCGGCGTTATGACCCCAAAGCCAAACTCGGCGCCCGTCCTTGGCCCACAACCAAGCTAATGCCGTCCCCCAACCGCCAGCGCCTATGATTGTTGTTCCAGTCATCTTCACTTTCTGGTAAAGCGGGGCTCCCTGCCGCGGATTAGCCGGGAAAGATTTGAACGATGCCGCCAAATCACAACTGCCGCGATGCAGAGGGAAGCGTAAAATACCGGCCGAGTTTCGGTTTCGCCGCGCCAGTTAATGATAAAGATCACCAGCGGCAGCGCGACCGCAGTTAAGACGGAGGCCAGCGAAACGTAGCGGGTCAGCCAGAAGACCAACAGCCAAATGGCGAGACCAATCACGGTTGCTTGCGGCACCAACCCGAAAAGTGCCCCCGCAGATGTAGCAACGCCTTTTCCGCCCTTGAACTTCAGCCACGGCGGAAAAGAATGGCCGATAACGCTGCACAAAGCCGCCAGAATTCCAAACATCTCAGGTGAAGCCCAGTCCGGCTGCGCAGGCGTCGCGATCAACATCGACAGTTTGACTGCACCTAAGCCCTTTAAGAAGTCCAAAGCAAATACCGGGTAGCCATATCTCTTTCCGAGGACACGCACGACGTTGGTCGCGCCAATATTACCGCTGCCGGTCTTTCGGACGTCGATTCCTGCGATTTGGCCAGCCAGATAGCCGAAGGGAATCGATCCCAGTAGGTAACTTCCAGCCATCGCGGCAGCCAAGGTGAACATGGACGGGGCCGTTGTTGTGAGCTGCTAACTTTCCAAATATGGCATTCAATTATATAAGTTGTTCTTCATTAGCCATATAGAGATAATGGCAATATCCGCCGGAGTGATTCCGCTGATACGTGCTGCTTGGCCAAGCGACGTCGGCCGCAATGCTGAGAGCTTTTGTCTCGTCTCAGAACGAAGACCCGCGATCTTGTTGTAATCTAAGCCGTCGGGAATGATTTGCCGACCCCGGCGTTCGAGCTGTCGGTTCTGCTCGGACTGCCGAGCTGCATAGCCCTCATATTTAAAATCCGTCTCAACGAGCTCCCAAACCGAAGGCGGTGCCGAAGAAACAATCTCATGAGGCAGATCCATTACGCTGAAGTCAGGCCGCTTAAGCAATTGGGCGATCGGAATGCCTCGAACCTTTGTTTCAATGGCCGTCAGGCGAGCTTGGTTAAGGAGGCCCATTTTTTCCTGAAAAGAAGCCCAACGCGCCTGGTTGATTAACCCTACGCCAAACGCACGGTTGGTCAAGCGTTGATCAGCGTTGTCGTGCCGCAGAAAGAGTCGATGCTCAGCGCGGCTTGTAAACATGCGATAAGGCTCTTCTGTTCCCTTCGTGACCAGATCGTCAATCAGGACGCCGATGTACGCTTCTTGCCTCTCCAGGATAAACCGCGAGCGGCCTTGAACTTTCAAAGCGGCATTGGCTCCAGCGACCAAGCCTTGAGCTGCTGCTTCTTCGTACCCCGAGGTTCCATTAACTTGGCCAGCAAAATAAAGTCCACCGATTAATCTGGTTTCTAAGGTGGGAAGGAGCTGGGTTGGCGGGAAATAATCATATTCGACCGCATAGCCTGGTCGCATGATCTCTGCATGTTCGAGGGCTGGGATCGAACGCAGAAATTCCAGCTGTATTTCATACGGCAAACTGGTCGAGACCCCGTTTACATAATACTCGCTTGTGTGGCGTCCTTCTGGTTCGAGAAAGATTTGATGGGATGCCCTATCCGAAAACTTCACGACTTTGTCTTCGATGGATGGGCAATATCGCGGGCCAGTCCCCTTAATCCGTCCGGCATAGAGCGGCGATCGGTTGAGGTTTGCCCGAATGATTTCGTGCGTCTGCGAGGTTGTGTGGGTAATCCAACATGGCATTTGTTCCACGTGGAACCTGCCGTTCGGAAAAAAATTTAGCGTAAAAATTTCGTCATCCAAACCGGTAGCGATTTCTTCAGGCTGAAATGCGAACGTCGGCGGAGGTTCTTCTCCTACCTGAATTTGACATCTCGAAAAGTCGATCGACCGCGCATTTAGCCGGCATGGGGTCCCCGTCTTAAAGCGACCCACTTTGAAGCCAAGCTGCTGGAGATTCGCGCTCAGCGTTGAGTTCGAATCGGCCATACGGCCGCCGGGCTTGCTACTTTCGCCTACATGCAGCAGACCTCGTAAGAATGTCCCCGAGGTGATAACAACACTTCGAGCAGCGATTGCCAATCCAAAATCCGTCTCGACGCCAACCGCAATTCCATTATCGACAAGAATACGGGACACATTGGCTTGCTTTATATCGAGATCATCTGTGCGCTCCAAGATTGCTTTCATACGAAATTGGTAGGCCTTTTTGTCGCACTGGACTCGTGGCGCTCGTACAGACGGGCCTTTCGTCCGGTTTAGCATTCGAAATTGGATCCCTGTTGAATCCGCATTAGCGCCCATCACACCACCCATCGCATCGATCTCGCGAACAATATGTCCCTTCGCCAGCCCCCCAATCGCCGGGTTGCAGGACATCTGCCCGATCGTGTCCAGATTCTGCGTCAACATCAACGTACGGCAACCGATTCGTGCGGCGGCTAACGCCGCTTCGATTCCGGCATGACCACTCCCTACCACTACGACGTCATATTCTGTTGGTAGCCTGAACATTATATCGCAAATTGCTGAAAACCAGATGATTATCTAAGCGCTACTCCGCGCGGGACGTTGTGTTCCTGTGTCTCGCCTCCCGAACTAGCCGACGCTTGTGACGCCTGAATGGCTCGATACGCCAAGCGGCCTAGAAGAACCAAGAGTAACGCAGTTGTAACGAACGCTCCACCCCAGATCCAATATTCGATCATTCGGGGGTAACTTTTGCCCCGCATAATCCGCACCGCGAATTGCCCAAGCGTTCCGACGTAGGCGTATAAAAAAAGACCAGGTACCCTTCCAATCGATGCCCAGAGCATATAAGTGCTAAATTGAATTCGCGTTAGACCATAAAAGTAATTCAACAGGCTCGTAGGGAAAAGGGGATGCAATTGGCTCAGGAGAATGATCTTCCAACTCTCGCGTTCCACGGCAGGTCCCAAGGCGCGGAACGTCGGGTTATCCGAGAGCTTTTGCCTGAACCATCGCCTGGCGATCGAGCGACTCAATGCAAATGAAATTGCTGTAGCGATCAGGTTGCCGACCAACACGATTACAAACCCCCACCATAGACCGAAGAAAAAACCGCCTCCGACAGCGAGGATGCCGCCGGGAAGCAGCAGGACATTGCAGGCGGCAAAAAGCAATGGATAGCAAATCGCGGCCCAGGCGCCCCAGCTCATCACACGCTCTTGCAGCCCTTCAATAAAGTTGCCGACAGGAACATAGCGCGAAAGCGCCAAGACCAGCGCGATCACTGCCACCAGCGCTCCAACCTGCCACCAAAGTGAGGGGCGGATCTTTAGCATCCTGAAATTCTGCGCGCGTCAGCGACTTCGCGCAAATTTCGCCACTTCCGTTGTCGTCTTCCTGTAGGAAAGGCGTGAGTGAAGCGCGCAAAGATCCGTAAAAAGGCACCCGGTGCGTTGCAACGTTACCACCGCTCGGTTAGACACTGGCAGTCTGTGCGTTTTGACGACGCGGAATGCCGAGCCTATCCACAATTACGCGCGTGGCATCCGAGCGGTTAAGTGTATAGAAATGAATACCGGCGACATTATTATCCAGAAGGTCGCGACATTGTTCCAACGCGTACTGAATGCCGACGCGCCTGACCATTTCGGGATCGTTTTGGCAATGCTGTAGAGCGCGCAAAAGCTTGGCGGGGAAGCGCGCGCCGCCCGCAAGCTCAGCGATGCGTTTGAGTCCGCTGATGGAAGTGATTGGCATAATGCCAGCGATAATAGGAATATGAATTTCGTTGAGCGCACAGCGTTCGCGAAAATCGAGGAAGTCGCGATTATCAAAAAATAGCTGTGTAACGATGTAGTCAGCTCCTGCATCCACTTTTGTTTTGAAGTAATCCATTTCGACTACTCGATTCGGCGTGGCGGGATGTCCTTCCGCGAAACCGGCTACTCCGATCCCGAAACCGCGGCGGTCCGGATGCGCGCCGGACTCGTTGAATCGGCGAATGAATTTGACCAAATCGATCGCATGTTGGAAGGAGTCCCGCGATTTATCGTAAGCAATTCCAGCCGGCCTATCGCCGCCGAGCGCGAGGATGTTTCCAATGGCCGACTTGGCGTATCGAAGGAGAATCTCCTCGATCTCATCTTCTTTGTGGCAGACACAGGTCAAGTGAGGTATCGGCTCCAGCTTTGTTGTGTGTTGAATGCGCTCGACAAGATCGTGAGTTAAATCACGCGTTGAGCCGCCGGCACCATAAGTCACGCTGACGAAGTGCGGCATGTACAATTCGAGATCGCGGATCGTTTGGTAGACTGTCTCGGCTGCCTTCGGCGTTTTCGGAGGAAAGAACTCGAACGAAAACGTGGGAGAATTCCCTCGAATAATGTCCGTGATGTGCATGGCTCAGCGGCTACCTTCGTTCGTTCCGCGACTTTTAGTCAACCCACCGGACCACATTTTCGGGCTGCGCGCAGGCCGGGTTTTCCGGATGAAAGACGCAAGACGATTTTCTGGATTTTCCAAAGCGCCGGTTGCTCGCCCCGATTGCTTCACAAGCGATTACGGCAAGGCCTAGTGCGTTGAAACATGTGACTTGGGGACAGCGCTTTCTCAAAACATTTCAGCTTTGTTAAATGATCGTGTAGCAGAATACTAACAACTTCGAATAGCTCTGAATAAGTTTTGGCAATTTCGTAGAATTCAACGTTGTCGGTATTGGGCGCAGGTCTTATTAACAAGGTCACAAGAATCGCAGGTCATGGGGCAATACGAGTGCGTGGCACAGTTATTCGCATCAAGAAGAATAAGACCCAAAGGAATCTCTTTAAACATCAGCGTGATCTATTTGTGAAAAACTTGTTCGTCAACGGATGAACCCGTTTCGTGTTCTTGATCCCACTCTTTCCTCCCCGGTACGTCGGGGACTTTGCGCGCTGACCGTAATGACCAAAGCACCACAGGCAGGACAAGTAAAAACCCGCCTCGTTCCCCCGCTTACGCCGGATGAAGCCGCCGAGCTAAACAAATGTTTTCTGCGCGACACAGCGGCCGCGATTTCGAGTGTGATTACTAATAATGAAGCCTGCGGGATAGCCGCTTACACACCGGTCGGCGTCGAAGCGGCCTATGCTGATATTCTTCCAGCCGAATTCAACTTGCTACCGCAACGAGGCGTCAGCTTTGGCGAACGTCTCTATTTCGCTGCGGAAGATTTGTTAAGATGTGGCTTCGACTCGGTTTGTCTGATTGATTCCGACAGCCCGACCCTGCCAGCCAGCAACTTTTCGGAAGCTATCAGAATCCTGAATATGCATGGCGATCGCATCGTGATTGGGCCGTGCGATGACGGCGGCTACTATTTGATCGGACTTAAAAAACCGCATCGCGAGCTTTTTGAGCAAATCGACTGGAGCACAGAAAGGGTGTTCGAACAGACCAAAGCACGCGCGCGAGAAATTGGCCTCGAAGTCGAACTGTTGGCGCATGGATACGACGTCGATGATGTCGCGAGCTTACGCCGCTTGTGCAAGGAATTACTCAGTCAAAGCACGAGCGATAGCGTTGCGCCAAGTACGCGGAAATTCCTCGCCGACATAGTTGCCCAAAAGAAATTGTAGGGCGGGCGCTTCGCCTGCAAAACTGGGCAAACCGGAGCGGTTGCCCTACAGAGAATGCATCATTAGCCTCACGTTCATATGGCAAAACGCGCGTTAGTCACCGGCGGCGCGGGCCTGATTGGTTCGCACGTTGTTGATCTTCTCGTCCGCGAAGGCTGGCAGGTGCGCGCGCTCGATAATCTTGAGCAGCAAACGCATCGTCGCGGTAAACCTGCGTGGATTAACGAAAAGGCGGAATTCGTCCAAGGCGATTTGCGCGATCGCGACACAATCACAGCTGCGCTCGACCAGATCGACACCGTCTTTCACCAAGCGGCCTACGGCGGATACATGCCGGAGATCACGAAATTTGTGCATGTGAATTCGCTTGGCACGGCGCAAATGCTCGAAGTGATTCGCGAAAAGAATCTGCCGATCCAAAAAATTATCGTGGCGAGCTCACAGGCAGTTTACAGCGAAGGCGCCGGCGATTGCCCGAAACACGGCTTGGTTTTTCCTTCTGTGCGTCCAGTGGAACAACTGCGTAAAGGCGATTGGCAAGTGCATTGCCCCCTCTGCGGCACCATCACGAAGAGCGTTCCCACTCCCGAGAACGCGCCGGTGGGCGGCGAAACCGTTTACGGCCTGACGAAGGTTGATCAAGAGCGGCTCGTGCTGCTATGGGGAAAACAAGTCGGTATCCCTACGGTCGCGCTGCGTTATTCCTGCACCTACGGACCGCGGCAGTCGATTTTTAATCCTTACACGGGCGTGATCGCGATTTTTTGCACACGGCTGCTGAACAATCTGTCACCGGTGCTTTACGAAGACGGCGAACAAACGCGCGATTTTTCCTTCGTGGAAGACATCGCGCGCGCAAACCTGCTCGCAGCGGAAACCGATAAGCTCGACGGACTGGCTGTAAACATCGGCAGCGGACACGGCACACCGATTCGCGAAATCGCCGAACAGCTTTCGGATATTCTGAAGATCGACATCGCGCCCGAGATCAACGGCGAATTTCGTCCCGGCGAAATGCGCCATCTTACCAGCGACACTACACTTGCTCGATCCGCCGGTTACAAAGCCACTGTCGATCTGGGCGAAGGCATCGCCCGTTACATCGATTGGATCCGCACCCAATCCGACATTCGCGATTATTTCAGCGAGGCGAGCGAAATTTTGAAGAACAAGGGAATTGTTCATCGGGTAGAGAGATGAACATCGCTCCCGGCATTCCCGATTTCGATGCGCCGGTTGTGGATCATGCGCGTAAGGATTTTCCGTTGCTTGATGCGGACATGACTGTGGGCGTCGCGCTGGAGCGCATTCGGCGCGAAGGCGTAGGTGAGCGCGTCATTTATTTTTATGTCGTTGATGAACAGGAGCGGCTGGTGGGCGTGGTGCCCACGCGGCGTTTGCTGACCGCCTCGCTCGAAACGCCGCTGGGCGAAATCATGGTCCGGCGCGTTATGGCCATTCCCGCAACCGCAACCGTCCTCGACGCATGCGAGTTTTTCGTGCTCTACAAATTTCTCGCTTTCCCTGTTGTGGACGAACAACGCCGCGTCATCGGCATTATCGATGCGAACCTCTTTGCGGAGGAAATTTTGGAGGCCGGCGAGAGCGAGGATCGACAACGCGCGGTGGCGCCGGTGAGTCCGGAATTTTTTGAGGCGCTTGGGTTTCGCATCGAGCAAATTCGCGTCGCGTCGCCCTGGCGCGGCTTTCGGTTTCGCTTCCCTTGGCTGCTTGTCACGGTGACTGGCGGTACCCTCTCAGCGATCCTAGCAGGCTTTTTCCAAGCAACATTGGCGCGTAGCCTGGTGCTGGCGTTTTTTCTCACCATGGTGCTTGCGCTGAACGAAAGCGTGAGCATGCAATCCATGAGCGTGACGATTCATGCGTTTCGCTCCGTCTCGGTCACGTGGCGATGGCTGGCGACGGCGTTCCGCCGTGAAATAATAACGGCACTGCTGTTGGGCGTGGCGTGCGGGTTTGTTGTCGGCACGATCGTTTGGGTCTGGCGCAACGATGTACTTGGAGCGTTTGTCATTGGCGGGAGTATCGCGCTTTCGCTCATTACTGCGTGCGCACTTGGCCTGGGCGTGCCTTCACTTCTTCACCGATTCAAGCTCGACCTGAAAATTGCCGCGGGACCAGTCACACTCGCCCTGGCCGATTTTGTTGCGCTGGTAATTTATTTCACCCTTGCGTGGGTGGTTTTGCGATGAGCAACGTGTCGGTCATTATCCCGGCGCTTGACGAGGAGGAACCAATCGCCGGCGTTGTACGCGAATGTTTCGCGACAGGTGTACCTGACGAAGTGATCGTGGTCGATAACGGCAGCACCGATCGCACAGCCGAGCGCGCGCGTGAAGCAGGCGCGCGCGTGGCGACCGCACCGCGTGGATATGGGCGCGCATGCACGGCAGGCATTCGTGCGCTTTCGGCTGAATGCGACGTCGTTGTGTTTCTAGATGGCGACGGCAGCGACGTCCCGGCGTTGATGAATCAGCTTGTTGATCCAGTCATGCGTAGGACCCATGATTTCGTGATCGGCTCGCGCACGCGTGGCCAGCGTGAACCTGGCAGCATGAACTTCCAGCAGGTTTTGTCCGGGCGAGGTGCCGGATTGATCGTGCGACTGCTTTACGGCGTTCGTTACACCGACATGTGTCCGTTTCGCGCGATTCGCCGCGACGCGCTCGCGAAACTGAACATGCGCGAGCAGACTTATGGCTGGAATTTGGAGATGCAGATGAAAGCTGCGCGTACCGGACTGCGCATTCTCGAGATTCCAGTAAACCATCGCCGCCGCGCCGGTGGAGAATCGAAAGTCTCAGGCACGCTGCGTGGCACGTTTGTCGCTGGCGCTCGCATCCTCGCGACGCTGGTGCGCGTAGCATTGGAATAGTCCATTGGCAAATTCCATCTGGCGATGCCGGCGCACCCGCGTTCTCGCTGTCACGACGCGGCAGGCAGCGAGCGGATACAACGAATGGGGTGCTTGTCAGCTTGCCCGCCGTGGCGGGTCTGATCTACTTTTGCTAGTTGAACGGCCAAATTGAAAACGCACGCACAAACAACGCGGACGCGTCGGGACTAAAATCCGCAGAGTTTTCGCGCATCTTATTGATCAAGCTTTCGGGCTTGGGCGACGTGGTCCATACGCTGCCAGTGCTGGTGAAGCTGCGCGCACGTTATCCAGCGGCGCGGATCGACTGGCTGATCACGCCGGAGAACGCGGAGATCGTGCGCTGCCATCCGGCGCTCTCGAATGTCGTTCTTTTTGCGCGGCGCGATTTCTCGAAGCGCGGCCGCAGATGGCGTGCGCTGCTGGCGTTTCTCGATCTGCTCAAGCAAATCCGCCGTGCAAAGTACGATTTAGTGATCGATTTGCACGGTCAGGCGCGCTCGGCCTTGTTCGCTCTTGTCAGCGGAGCGCCTGCGCGCATTGGATTTGATCAGCCCGTCAAGAACATATCCGGCCATGGTTGGCGGGGCGCGCGAGAGCGTTCATGGATCGCCTACACGCACCGCATTCCTATTCCGACACTCGATGTTCACGCAATCGATCGCTACCTCTGGGTCGGGCCGTTGCTGGGCCTCGACGACAACCCACCAGACCTCACTATTCACCTTTCATCGCAAACCGCGCGTAATGTGCAGCGCTTCTTGGAGGAGCACGGCGTGCCCGCGTCTAAAGCGCTCGCCGTGCTGGCGCCCGGAACCATATGGGAGACCAAGCACTGGACCATTGAAGGATTCGCAGCTGTCGCGCGGCACTTTCTTGACGAGGGATTTGCTGTCGCTCTGGCGGGTACAAAACGCGATGAGGCGCGATGCCGACAAATCGCAGCCGCCGCACCCGGCGCACGTGATCTTTCCGGCAAAACGACGCCCGCAGAATTGGCAGCGCTTATTGAGCGTTCCGAGATTTGCGTGACCAATGATTCTGGCGCGATGCATGTCGCTGCGTCGCTCGGCAAGCCGATGGTCAGCGTGTTCGGCCCGACGAATCCGGTTCGCATCGGACCCTATCAGCGACCGGAATCGGTCGTGCGCTTGGACTTACCATGTTCGCCATGCAATTACCGCCGGCTGAGCCAATGCCCGTTTGACCATGCCTGCATGAAACAGCTGACGTCTGCGATGGTCGTGGAGCGGGTACGCAAAATTCTTGGGGCGCCCAAGAGTGACGCTGAATTGTTGTAGCGGCGTTCGTTGCCACGAACGCCCGAAGCGAATCATCAGGTGCTTGGCACAAGCGCCTCTACAACTCATATTCGCGCTGAATGAGTAGAACAAAGGCGATCTTCGCTGGTCTGGTTGCCGGACTGCTCGGCGGAATCGTGATGACAACGGTGATGCTATTGCTTGCTGCGCTCGGTGTCGCGACCCCGCTCGTGATCATCGGCGACCGCCTTTCAGTTTTTATTCCCCCTGGTCCGTTTCTTTCTCTAATGGGCAAGGTCGGGGGGTACAATCATCTGAAGCAACTTGGCGTTGGATCGACAATCGCCGGCCAACTCGTAGTGAGCGCGATTGGCGGAGTGATTTTCGGATTGTTCGCGCGACGCAATCCGGCGCGCGTGTCCGGGATGTGGTCGATATCGATCTTTGTTTTGCTGCCGATCGTTGCAGGTGCAATCGCGCTCTGGCCAGTCCTGGGCACAAGCTACATTGGCCTGCCTATCGATGTCGCGCGCCTGGTTACACTAATAGGCTTCGCGCTGTGCGTTTTTTTGTTCGAGCGAACCCTCGTCGCTGGTTTTCAATTTCTGGCAATGCGAAAAATCCCGCCTTCGCCACGGCTACGGCGGGCAGGCGGGAAGGACGACTACGAGTTTACTCCGGCTATTAGTCGGCGCGCGTTTGTCCTGAGCGCAATCGGAGTCGCAGCGGCGGGCGGAGGTGTTGCGCTGGTCCGCAAACTTTATCGTGCTGCAACATTCAGCTACGACGGCACGCAATACAAAGGCCGCATCGTCGAGCCGGTTACGCCTAACGAGTTGTTTTATTGCGTGACGAAGAATGTGGTTGATCCCAGAGTGAATGTTGATCTTTGGCACCTTGAAGTGAACGGGCTTGTGCAAAATCGCGCTACGTGGCGATTTCAGGACCTTTTGGGATTCGAAGCGACCGAGCAGGAAACGACGCTCATGTGTATTAGCAATGGTTTGGACGCGGGCCTGATCAGCAATGCTATCTGGAAGGGTGTTCCGTTGCGCGACCTGCTTGACCAAGCCGAGCCGCTTTCCAACGCCGCCCGGGTGCGCCTCCGCGGCGTTGATAATTACACCGATACCATCCCGTTGGAGAAAGCCATGGAGCCAACCACGTTGCTCGCCTACGAAATGAACGGTGTCCAATTGCCTCACCGGCACGGTTACCCGTTGCGCGTGATTGTGCCGGGCTACTTTGGCGAAAAACATGTGAAATGGCTTACACGCATCGAACTAACGGATGCCAACACGAAAGGATTTTACGAAGCGCAAGGCTGGGGCCCCGATTTCATCGCGCCAACAAGATCGAGAATCGACCTGCCCGAATATGAGTCGCGGTTTTCGTTAGGCGAATTGAACGCGCCAATCGAAGTCAAGGGCATGGCTTACGGAGCCGACCGCGGCATTTCACGAGTAGAACTCAGTTTTGATGACGGCAAGACCTGGCGGGACGCCGAGATTTATTACGCCGGCGGCGATCTCGCGTGGTCGCTTTGGAAAACTGAATGGACGCCCGCCGCGGCGGGTGATTACAGCCTCGTGGTCCGCGCCACTGACGGCGAAGGGGACGTGCAGGAATTTGAAGAAGACCGCGGTTGGTTCTCCGGTGTGACGGGCTTTCACAAAATCAACGTGCGCGTAACGGCGTGAGTTGCTGTTTCTAGGGAGCACAGGCTGCCAGCCTATAGTTGCCGGCAAGCCTGCCGGCTAAATCTTTAAACACGCCAACTCGAGGTGACGCGATTTCCCGATCTCGGCAAGCTGCCGAGATCTACAGGCTGGCAGCCCTGTGCTCCCCGAACCTGTGCAACTTGCGTCGTGTGCTAAATTCTATCGATGGAGAAAGTCATCATAGTGGGGAGCGGTTGCGCCGGATTGACGGCGGCGATTTACGCTGCGCGGGCGAATTTGAGTCCGCTGGTGCTGGAAGGGCGGCAGCCAGGCGGACAACTTTCTACGACGACGTTGGTGGAAAATTATCCGGGATTTCCGGATGGGATCGATGGCCCCGAGCTTATTCTCAACATGCACAGGCAAGCCGAGAAATTTGGCGCTCGTTTCTCTT
>WNGH01000904.1_pt1 | contig 26679 bp, 26 predicted proteins | sample 5400631 | NCBI WGS metagenome assembly WNGH01 (sample SAMN13153373, study PRJNA577476) | soil metagenome | isolation source: 115 cm soil or saprolite under Garry oak tree replicate 1 | place: USA:California | collected 2016-06-15
TGAGCTTCGACTATAAGCAAGTGCCCCGATCCAGACCGGACTTCTCCGGTAATTTTGTGATCGGCCTTTTTTTCGGTTTTCTGCTGGGCCTGGGCGTAGCGGCCGGAATCGCGATCTATTTCTTCAAGACACCCATTCCATTCGCCGACAGGCCGCGGGCGCCGGATAAAGCTCCGCTCGTCGATCAGAAACTGCCCGAGCCGCCCAAGTCAGCCAAGGCAGAGGACAAGCCTCGCTTCGATTTCTACCGGATCCTCCCCGGACGAGAAGAGCCGGTCACCGAACGCCAGATGCGGGAAGCGGCCAAGCAAGCCGGCAAGCCCGGCGCACCCAAGGACAGCTATTTCCTTCAAGCCGGCTCATTCCAGAACCCGGCCGACGCGGACAACCTCAAGGCAAGGCTGGCGTTGATGGGCCTGGAAGCGAGCGTTGAGCCGGCCAATCTCGCCGAAAAGGGCGTGTGGTATCGAGTGCGGCTCGGGCCGTACACGCGCGTGGACGAGATCAACCGCGTCCGGCAGCAGCTCACGCAGAACGGAGTGGACGCGTCGCTGGTCAAAATTACCGATGTTGCCAAGAATTGAATCAGCACCCCAAGGAGAAGCCCCATGTTTTTTCGTCTGCTGAGCGTCTTTCCCGGCCTGTTCCTCGCCTTTGCCGCGTACGCTCAGGGTTCGCCCGTCGAGGGCGTCGATTACATCGAATTGAAGCCACCACAGGCGGTCGAGTCCCCGGGCAAGGTCGAAGTGCTCGAGTTTTTCTGGTACCGCTGCCCGCATTGCTACTCGCTGGAGCCCGACCTCGAAGCCTGGGCGAAGCGGCTGCCGCGCGATGTGCAGTTCAGGCGCATCCCGGGAATTCTGAACGACGAGTGGGGGGTCGATGCCCGGATTTTCTATACGCTGGAAGCCATCGGGGAGCTCGAGCGGCTGCATAGACCTTTGTTCGACGCAGTCCACCCGCCGGGCGGCTTTAGGCTGGGCGGTGATGCCTACGCCAAATGGGCAGCGGACTGGCTCGCCAAGCGGAAAGTGGACATGGCCAAATACGACGCTGCCTTCCGCTCGTTTACGGTCGAAACCAAGCTGCGCCGCGCGAAGCAGATGGGCATAGCCTACCGCCTCGACGGAGTCCCAGCTCTCACGGTGCAGGGCCGCTACGTGGTCGTCGCGGCTACGTCGCCCAAGGCGATGCTCGCCACCACTGACTTTCTCATTGGGGAAGCCCGCAAGCAACTCGCAAAAGCAAAGCCCTAGCGTGGCGGGCCTTGCGTCCGAGCGAATGGAGCCGCGAGGCCGCTTGGAGAAGTGGTTGTTCGCGTCGGCGTTCGCTCTGCTCGCCGGCGCCGCATCGGCCCAGATCCAGCTGGGGCGCGAATTTCAGCGCATCGAACCCCAGCGTCCGGTCGCCGCGGATGGACGCATCGAGGTGATCGAATTCTTCTACTACGGCTGCCCGGTCTGCTATGAAACCCAGCCGTTTCTTTCCCGCTGGCTCAGCACTGCGCCTGAATACGTCGCAATCCGTCGCGTGCCGGCGCTTTCCACGAAAGCATGGGAACCTTTCGCGAAACTGTTCTACACCCTCGAAACGCTGGGACAGGTCGGCCGGCTTCACGGCTCTGTCTACGACCATTTTCACTTCGAAAACGTAGCGCTCAATGACGAGAAAATCATGGCCGACTGGGTGGCGCGTAATGGGATCGAGCGGCAGAAGTTCGTGGAGGTTTACGGCTCATCGGGAGTCGCTGCCAAGGTCGCGCAAGGGCGCGAGCTGCTGAAGGCCTACGATGTGCGCGGGGTGCCGACATTCATCGTCGACGGCAAGTTCCTTACTTCGGCGCGCCTGGCGGGCGGCACCGAACAGGTCATCCAGGTGGTCGACCATCTGGTGAAGCTCGCGCGCGAAGAACGCCTCCGATAAGCGCCGCGCTGCCTTCCGGTGTCACCCCGTCCCAAGGGCTTCATCGCCGGCGCATCGAGCGGGATCGGCGCCGCACTCGCAGCGCACTACGCGCGCCAGGGAGCGGTGCTCGGCTTGTGCGCAAGGCGGCTAGTCCCAACACAGGCGCTCTTCTCGAGCTTGCTCTGCCCCGGGTCCTGCTATCAAGTGGACGTGACCGACGCCACCAGCCTGCAGGCCGCGGCGGCGGCGTTTACAGAGCGCTTCGGAGTGCCCGACATCGTGATCGCGAATGCGGGCATCAGCGTCGGCACCTCCACCGAGAATCCGGAGGACCTACCCCCCTTCCGCAAGATCATGGACACCAACGTGTTCGGAATGGCCGTGACGCTTCAGCCGTTTGTTGCGCCGATGCGTGCACGTGGTAGCGGCACGCTGGTCGGCATCGCGAGCGTCGCCGGCTTTCGCGGGCTGCCCGGCGGAGGTGCTTACAGCGCTTCCAAATCGGCGGTAATCACGTACCTAGAGAGTCTACGCGTGGAGCTTCGTGACTCAGGCGTGGCCGTGGTCACGATCTGTCCCGGCTATATCCGCACCGCGATGACCGCGTCGAACCGCTACCGGATGCCGTTCATCATCGACGCGGACGAAGCGGCGCGGCGCTTTGCCCGAGCCATCGCCAAAAGGCGCCGCTTCACGGTCATTCCCTGGCAGATGGCGCTAGTATCCTTTGCGCTTCGCCATCTGCCGCGCTGGCTGTTCGACCGGCTGTTCGCGCGCGCGCCGCGAAAAGCGCGCGGTCTCCCTTTGTGAGCGGGCCGGAGGCGAGACTCGTCGACGCCGTGGGCACGCTGCACAGGCCGGCGCGCCGCGAGGCGCGCATCGTGAGTCTGGTACCCAGCGTTACGGAGCTTGTCTGCGATCTCGGACTCGCGGCACAACTCGTGGGCCGAACCGGCTTCTGTGTGCATCCCCGCGAGGTCGTTCGCCGGATCCCAAAAGTCGGCGGCACCAAGGATGTCGATCTCGACAAGCTGCGCGCGTTGCGGGCCACCCACGTCATCCTCAATGTCGACGAGAACAGGCAGGAGGACGCTCGCGCGCTCGCTGAGTTCGTTCCCGAGCTGATTGTCACGCATCCGCTCGCGCCCATCGACAATCTGGCGCTCTACCGGCTGATCGGCGGAATATTCGGGCGAGAGGATCAAGCCGAAGCGCTGTGCGGCGAATTCGAAGCAGCGTACGCGGCGCTGCATTCGGCGGCGCGCGGATTTCCGCTGGATCGCGTGCTCTACCTGATATGGAAAAATCCCTGGATGACGGTGTCGCGCGATACCTACGTTTCGCGGATGCTCGCCCTCGTGAAATGGGAAACCGTCCCGGCGGAGTGCAGCGATCGCTACCCTGAGATCGAGCTCAACAGCGGGGTACTCGACGGAGTCGACGCGGTGCTACTGTCGAGCGAACCGTACCTCTTCCGCGAGGCGCATGTCTCCGAGCTGCGCGCTGAGTCGTTCATGCGGGAGAAGAACATCGCTCTCATCGATGGAGAGATGACCGCTTGGTATGGCAGCCGCGCCATCGAGGGATTGCGGTATCTGCGGCGATTCCGCGAGAGGCTCGATCGCGCCGCCGGATAATTCCGGCTCAGGCGGGAACGCTCACATAAGACCCCGGAGCATCCTCGAGGGCTTGCAGTGCTCCCGCGCCCGGAACGCGGGCCGGTGCGCGGCCGGGCCCGTTCAGGCCGGCCACCCATGTCTGCCAGTCAATCCACCACGAACCTTCGCTCCGGCTCGCCCCCGCCTGCCACTCGTCGGCCGATTCGGGGAGCTGGAATCCGGTCCAGTAGCCGTATTTTTTCGCCGACGGCGGATTCACGATGCCGGCGACATGCCCCGAGCCTCCGAGCACGAACCGCGTGGGCCCGGAGAGGAGGCGCGCGCCCTTGTATGTCGATTTCCACGGCGCAATGTGGTCCTCGAGGGTGGAAACGAAATAGGCCGGAATCGCGATTTTCCCGAGGTCGATCGGAACGCCTCCCAGCGTGATGCCGCCGGGATCCTTGAGCCGGTTGGCGAGGTACATCTCGCGCAGGTAGAAGCTGTGCATCTTCGCCGGCATGCGCGTGGAATCGGAATTCCAGTAAAGGAGGTCGAAGGGGAAGGGATCCTTCCCGAGCAGGTAATTGTTGACGACGAACGACCACACTAGGTCGTTCGCGCGCAGCATGTTGAAGGTGGCCGCCATCTCGGAGCCCTCGAGGTAGCCGCGCTCGTTCATGCGCCGTTCCAGGTTATCGACCTGGGCCTCGTCGATGAACACCCCGAGCTCGCCCGGGATGGAAAAATCGAGCAGCGACGCGAAGAACGTCGCCGAGGCGGCGCGCCGGTCGTTTTTTTGCGCCATCCACGCGAGCGTGGCGCCGAGCAGCGTTCCTCCGAGGCAGTAACCGATGATGTTGACCCCGCTCTCACCGGTCGCCTGCCCGATCGCGTCGAGCGCCGCAAGCGGCCCCTCGAACATGTAATTCTCGAAGGTCTTGCTGGCATAGCGCCCGTCGGGATTGACCCAGGAGATCACGAACACCGTGTGGCCCTGCTCGACGGCCCAACGGACAAAGGAATTTTTCTCGCGCAGATCGAGGATGTAATACTTGTTGATCCACGGCGGGATCACGAGAAGCGGTCGTTTGAAGACCGTTTCCGTGCTCGGGGCATATTGGATGAGCTGCATCAGCTCGTTCTGGAACACCACCCTGCCGGGGGTCGTGGCGACATTCACCCCGAGCTTGAACGCCTTTTCGTCCGCCATGCGGATGCCGCCGCGCTCGATGTCGGCAAGCAGATTGTTCAAGCCGCGGACCAAATTCTGCCCGCCGGACTGCATAGTCTCGCGCAGCACCTGCGGGTTGGTAAGGGCGAAGTTCGACGGCGACAGCGCGTCCAGATATTGGCGCGTGTAGAAATTCACTTTCTTGCTTGTCTCTTCCGGCAGGCCTTCGACCGACGCCACTGCGTCGTGAAGGTGGCGCGCGGCGATGAGGTAGGATTGCTTGATGTAGTCGAACAGGAACTGCTCTTGCCAGTCCGCCTCGCGAAAGCGCTTGTCGCCCTTGGCAGGAACGGCGACGGGCGCGGCATCCTTTCCCAGCGTGCGCAGCAGGGTCGACTGCCAGAGAGCGACGTGATCCCAGAACATCTTCGTCTGCATCTCCGCGAGCTTCCAGGGCTTGGCCAGCATGCGTGCATAAAGGTCCATGAATGCCCGGGCGATTCCGAATTCGTCGCTGGTGGCGACGCCTGGGACGCCCGCCTGACGCTGCAGAAACTCCCCCATGATGCGGCTGGAGCGCTCCGCCACTTCGGCGAATACTCTCGCGCTCTGGGCGGGATCGGGTGGGGACTGTGTCGCGGGCATATCGCTAGTTTTGAGCGTAGCGAACCACGCCATCGACGCCGACCGAATGCTTCAGGCGCCCATCGTAGTGGAGTAAGTGCAGGTGGGCCATCGCCTCGCCCATGGCGAAGAAGAGCTGATGCGTGTCGAGCTTGCGGCGAAACAGCGTATCGAGCACGTCTGCCGCGGCCCTGGGCGTCTCGCAGGCTTCATGTAGCTCGGCAAGGCGCAGGCGGTGATGCTCCTTTAGCTGCGCGATTCGCTCGCGCAGACCCCTGAACGGCAGGCCGTGCGAGGGCAGCGTGAGCGTCGTCGCGGGCAATCCGGCGTAGCGGGATATCGAGTCGAGGTAAAGCGCGAGCGGGTTTCCCTCCGGCTCGTTCGCCCAAACGCTGACGTTGGTCGAAATCCTGGGGAGCACCATGTCGCCGGAAATGAGGACTCCGAGCTCCTCGCAGTGGAGCGCGGCATGTTCGGGCGCATGGCCGTATCCCATGACCACCTTCCAATCGCGGCCGCCGATGCGATGCGCCTGCCCGTCCATCAAGCGCCGGTATACGGAGGGGAAGCCCGGCACCCGGCTGCGATAGTTGGTGCGGCGCTGCTTCATCAGCTCGAGCTTTTCTCCGGCGAGTCCGTTGCGCTCGAACATTGCGACGACGTGGTCGAAGCCGAAACCCGCGCTCCCTTCGCGCATCGCGTGCGCTGCGAAATACTCGGCCTGCGGCATCCACAATTGGGCGCCGGTGCGCTCGGTCAGCCACGAGGCCAGACCCGCATGGTCGGGATGATGGTGCGTGACGACGAGGCGTCTGATCGGGCGCCCCGCGATGCGTCCGGCGAAGATGCGTTCCCACAGCGCGCGCGTGGCGTCGTCACCGATGCCGCAGTCGATGAAGGTCCAGCCTTCGTCGTCTTCGAGCAGCCAAAGATTGATGTGGTCCAGCGCAAACGGCAGCGGCATGCGCAGCCAGTGCACGCCGGGCGCGACCTGCAGCGTTTCGCCGGGCGCCGGCGGCGCGGGGTGCGGATACTCCAGGATGGATTCGGGGGTCACGCGCTTTGGATGGCGCGAGGAGGTCGGAGTAGAATCCGAAGCTTCCCGCGGCGAAAGTTGCGAATTCTCGCAGATTATGGCGCCGCCCGCCACAAAACCGTCAGACAGCGCTTGAGCATCGCCGATGAACAAGCCCGCCGAAACATACAGCATCGCCGACCTCGCGCGCGAGTTCGACGTGACCCATCGCGCCATCCGCTTTTACGAGGACGAAGGCCTGCTCAGCCCCGGGCGCGACGGCACGCGGCGCGTCTATTCCAAGCGCGACTGGGTGCGCCTGAAGCTGATCCTGCGCGGGAAGCGGCTCGGCTTCTCCCTCGCCGAGGTACACGAGATGTTGGAGCTCTACGATTCCGCGCCGGACGATCGGCCTCAGCTGGAGAAGTTCGTCGCCGCGCTCGCCGCCCGCCGCGAGCAGCTCGAGCGCCAGCGCGAAGAGATCGACGAAGTACTGGGGGAGATCCGCAGTTTCGAACGCCAGTCGCGCAAGCTCCTGAAAACGTCCCAGGGCCACAAGCGTGCGGCGCGAGCCTGAGCTAGTTGACGTTTACGTAAACGTTAAGTAGAGTCTCTCCCCCACCCTGGAGGTGTCTCGCATGGATCGAGCCCGCAACCTCTCCGGCGGCACCCCGGCGATCGAGTTGCCGGCGCTGCGTTTCGCCCTTGGCGAGGACATCGACATGCTGCGCGCCACCGTGCGCGGCTTCGCTCAAGCCGAGATCGCCCCGCGCGCCGCCGAGATCGACCGCTCGAACCAGTTTCCCTCCGATCTGTGGAGGAAGATGGGCGCGCTCGGGCTTCTCGGCGTCACCGTTGAAGAGGCGCACGGCGGCACCATGATGGGCTATGCGGCGCATATCGTCGCAATGGAGGAAATCAGCCGGGCTTCGGCTTCGGTGGGTCTTTCCTACGGGGCGCATTCCAATCTCTGCGTCAACCAGATCCGCAGGAACGGGACCGAGACTCAGAAGCGCAAATACCTGCCGAGGCTGGTCGCAGGCGAGTGGGTCGGCGCGCTCGCCATGTCCGAGCCCGGTTCGGGCTCGGACATCGTTTCGATGAAAACCCGGGCCGAATATCGCAAGGGCAGATTCGTCCTGAACGGCAGCAAGATGTGGATCACCAACGGCCCGGATGCCGACGTGCTCGTGGTCTACGCCAAGACCGATGCCGACGCAGGGCCGAAGGGGGTCACCGCCTTCATCGTCGAGAGAGGCTTCAAGGGCTTTTCCACGGCGCAAAAGCTCGACAAGCTGGGCATGCGTGGCTCGAACACCTGCGAGCTCGTGTTCCAGGATTGCGAAGTGCCGGAGGAAAACATACTGTCGGAGGCGGGGCGCGGTGTAAACGTCTTGATGTCGGGTCTAGACTACGAGCGCGCGGTGCTCGCAGGCGGGCCGCTCGGCATCATGCAGGCCTGCCTGGACGTGGTGGTGCCCTACGTGCACGAGCGCAAGCAGTTCGGCCAGCCGATCGGCGAGTTCCAGCTGATGCAGGGAAAACTCGCCGATATGTACACGACCTTGAACGCCTGTCGCGCCTACGTGTATGCGGTCGGCCAGGCCTGCGACCGCAACGAAACCACGCGTAAGGACGCCGCCGGGGCGATCCTCTACGCCGCGGAAAAGGCCACCTGGATGGCGGGCGAGGCGATCCAGTGCCTCGGCGGCAACGGCTACATCAACGATTACCCGGCCGGACGCCTGTGGCGCGACGCCAAGCTCTACGAAATCGGCGCGGGAACTTCTGAGATCCGCCGCTGGCTGATCGGGCGAGAATTATTCTCAGAGACTGCCTAAAGCAAATCGCGGTAGATAAGCTGCTTCTGCCGCAATAACTCAGGAGATCGAAATGCAAAATGATCCTGTCGTCATCGTCTCCGCCGCCCGCACGCCGATGGGCGCGTTCCAAGGCGAGTTGAAAGACCTCACCGCGCCGCAGCTCGGCGCGGCCGCGATCCGCGCCGCGGTCGAGCGCGCGCGAATCAAGCCAGATCAGGTGCAGGAAGTGATCATGGGCTGCGTCCTTCCCGCCGGCCAGGGCCAGGCGCCCGCGCGACAGGCGGCGATCGCTGCCGGGCTTCCTCTGTCGACCGGAAGCACGACGGTGAACAAGATGTGCGGCTCAGGCATGAAGGCGGCGATGCTCGCCCACGATCTACTTGCGGCCGGCACCAACGAAGTCATGGTCGCGGGCGGAATGGAATCCATGACCAACGCCCCTTATCTGCTTCCGAAAGCGCGCTCGGGATATCGCATGGGCCACCAGCAGGTCGTCGACCACATGTTTCTCGACGGACTGGAGGACGCTTACGACAAAGGCAAATTGATGGGCAGCTTCGCCGAAGACTGTGCAGGAAAGTACGGCTTCACCCGGGAAGAACAGGACAAATTCGCGATCGCATCCCTCGAGCGCGCCCAAGCCGCCAACAGGAACGGCGCTTTTGCCTGGGAGATCACGCCGCTGGCGATCAAAACGGGGAAAAACGAGCGCTTCATGGAGCAGGACGAGCAGCCGTTCAAGGCCAATTTCGAGAAGATCCCGACGCTGAAGCCCGCGTTCCGCAAGGACGGCACGGTCACCGCGGCGAATTCGAGCTCGATTTCGGACGGAGCGGCGGCGCTGGTCATGATGCGCCGTTCCACCGCCGGAAAACTGGGCCTCGCGCCTCTGGCGGTGGTCGTCGGCCACAGCACGCATTCCCAGGAGCCGGGATGGTTCACGACTGCGCCGGTGGGCGCGATTAGAAAGCTTTTCGACGCAACCGGCTGGAGCGCCGACAAAGTCGATCTCTACGAGATCAACGAGGCCTTCGCGGTGGTCACCATGGCGGCGATGAGAGAGCACGGCTTGCCGCACGACCGGGTCAACATTCACGGCGGCGCATGCGCGCTCGGCCACCCGATCGGCGCCTCGGGCGCGCGCATCCTCGTCACCCTGATCGGCGCGCTCAAGAAGACCGGAGGCAAGCGCGGTATCGCGAGCCTGTGCATCGGCGGAGGCGAAGCGACCGCCATGGCGATCGAGATTGCGTGATGCCGAACCCAATCGAGTTCTATTTCGATTTTTCCTCGCCGTACGGCTACATCGCGAGCGACAAGATCGATGCGCTCGCGGCGAAATACGGCCGCGAGGTGAGCTGGCACCCGTTCCTGCTCGGCGTCGCGTTCAAGACGACGGGCGCGGCGCCGCTTCCCTCGATACCGGTCAAGGGAGCGTATGCGGCGCGCGACATGGCGCGCAGCGCGAAATTCCACGGCGTCGCCTACCGCTTCCCTTCGGTCTTTCCGATTTCCTCGGTTGCGCCCTCCCGCGCGTTCTACTGGCTCGACGCCAGGGACCGCACGCGCGCGCGCGCGCTCGCGAAGGCGCTGTACCGCGCTTACTTCGTGGACGACGTCGATATATCGAGCGCCGACAACACGGTGGCCGTGTGCGCGAAGTTCGGCCTGAAGGCCGACGAAGTCCGCGCCGGCATCGCCGATCAGGCCGTGAAGGACCGCACCCGGGCCGAAGTTGAGAAGGCGATCGGCCACGGCGCCTTCGGCTCGCCCTACATTATCGTCGACGGCGAGCCTTTCTGGGGCTCCGATCGCCTGGACCAGATCGACAGATGGCTCGCGACGGGAGGCTGGTAGAACGATGGCCGAATATTGGGTCTACGGGTTTGCGCAGTCCGGAAATTCCTACAAGCCCGCGCTCTACCTGGAGCTCGTCGGCGCGGACTGGAAGCCGAGGTTCGTCGACTACTTCAACGGCGAGACGCACACGCCGGAGTACCGGAAGATCAACGTCATGGGCGAGGTGCCCGTGCTCGAGCACGGCAAATTGCGTCTGACGCAATCGGGCGTCATCCTCGACTACCTCGTCGAGCGCTTCAGCCGCTACGGCTGGAACGACAACCCCGAGCGGCGCGACATCCTGCGCTGGCTTCTCTGGGACAACCATAAGCTAACCAGCTACACCGCCACCTACCGCTACCTGCGCGTCCTGGCGTCGAACCCGGACAAGACGATCGTGGAGGAATTCGGCAAGCGCGCCCAGGCCGCCTGGAAAGTGCTGGACACCCACATGACCGGGCGCAATTACGTCGTCGGTGAGCGGCTTACGATTGCCGACATCTCGGCCTGCGCCTACCTATTCTTCGAGGACGAGCTGGGCGCGGACTGGAACCAGTATCCGGGCATTCGGGAGTGGCTCGCGCGCATTCGCGTCGAGCCGCGGTGGAAGCACCCCTACGATCTGCTCCCAGGGCATCCGCTCCCGGGCCGCGCGCGAGGCGCGCGATGAGCGCGATCAAGAGCAAGCTCAATCCCCAGTCCGAAGAGTTCCAGGCGAACGCCCGCGCGACTGCGGCGCTGGTGGCCGATCTGCGCACCAAGGTCGAGCGCGCCGCGCAGGGCGGCGAGGAATCGGCGCGCTCGAAACACCTGGCCCGTGGAAAATTGCTGCCGCGCGAGCGCCTGCGCCTGCTGCTCGATCCGGGGTCGCCGTTCCTCGAACTCTCGCAGCTCGCCGCCTTTGGCATGTACGAGGACGAAGCGCCGGGCGCGGGCATCATCACCGGCATCGGGCGCGTGTCCGGCCAGGAATGCATGGTGGTCGTAAACGACGCCACGGTGAAGGGCGGGACCTACTACCCGATGACGGTGAAAAAACACCTGCGCGCGCAGGAGATCGCGATGCAGAACCGGCTTCCCTGCCTCTACCTCGTCGACTCGGGCGGCGCGTTCCTGCCCGAGCAGGACAAGGTCTTCCCCGACCGCGATCATTTCGGCCGGATTTTCTACAACCAGGCGGCCATGTCGGCCGAGCACATCCCGCAGATCGCCGCGGTGATGGGATCGTGCACGGCAGGAGGTGCGTACGTCCCGGCGATGTGCGACGAAGCGATCATCGTCAAGGGCGAGGGGACGATCTTTCTCGGCGGGCCGCCGCTCGTGAAAGCCGCGACCGGCGAAATCGTCTCGCCGGAAGAGCTCGGCGGAGCGGAAGTGCACGCTCGGCAATCCGGTGTCGCCGACCACTATGCACAGAACGACACTCACGCCCTCGCGATCGCGCGCACGATCGTCGCCAATCTCAACCGGACGAAGAAAGTGGGCCTCGCGCTGCGCGAGCCGTCCGAGCCGCTTTTACCTCCCGAGGAACTGTGCGGGGTGATCCCCAGCGACACCCGCAAGCCCTACGACGTGCGCGAGGTGGTGGCGCGCATCGTCGACGCAAGCGAGCTCGACGAGTTCAAGGCGGAGTACGGCACCACGCTGGTGACCGGGTTTGCGCGCATCTGGGGTTACCCGATCGGCATCGTCGCGAACAACGGGATCCTGTTTTCCGAATCCGCGCTGAAAGGAACGCACTTCATCGAGCTCGCCAGCCAGCGCGGGATTCCCCTCCTCTTCCTCCAGAACATCACGGGTTTCATGGTGGGGAAAAAGTACGAAGCGGGCGGCATCGCCAAGGACGGCGCCAAGATGGTGACCGCGGTCGCGTGCAGCCGGGTGCCGAAATTCACCGTCATCATCGGCGGTTCCTTCGGCGCGGGAAACTACGGCATGTGCGGCCGCGCCTTCGGCCCGCGCTTCCTCTGGATGTGGCCCAACGCACGCATCTCGGTGATGGGAGGGCAGCAGGCCGCCTCCGTTCTCGCCACGGTGAAACGCGACGGGATCGAGGCCAAGGGCGGCACCTGGAGCGAAACGGAAGAGGAAGAGTTCAAGCGTCCCATCCTCGGCCAATACGAGCGGCAGGGGCATCCCTACTACGCCACCGCGCGGCTCTGGGACGACGGAGTGATCGCGCCCGAGGAAACGCGGCGCATCCTGGCGCTCGCGATTTCGGCGTCCCTCAACGCACCGATCGAGGAAACGCGATTCGGCGTTTTTCGAATGTAAAGGAATCCTGATGTCCCTACACCGCGCAACGACAGAGTGGCAAAGGAACGGAATGCCGTTCGAGCTCGGCACATACAGCCGTGCCCATCGCATCGAGTTCGACCCCACCGTGCGGCTCGTCGGTAACGCTGCAAAGGAGAATATTCCGCCTGGCGCGCCTCATGGGCCCGGCGCCGATCCGGAGCAGCTTTTCGTCGCCTCCCTTTCAGCCTGCCACATGCTCTGGTTCGTGAGCCTGGCCTCGACGAGGAAGCTGATCGTCAACCGGTACGTCGACGATGCCGAAGGCGTGCTCGAAAAGAATTCCGAAGGTCGCATGGCGATGACGCGAGTCACCCTGCGGCCCGCGGTCGAATTCGCCGCGCCGCCTTCGCCTGCGGTGCTCGCCGAACTGCACCACAAGGCCCACGAGAAATGTTTCATCGCAAATTCGGTGCGGACCCAGGTGATCGTCGAGCCGCGTTAGCGACTTGCACGAGAGCATCATTGGAGAGAACGAGGCATGACGCACGAAACCATCGAAATCCAGGCCGGCCTGGGCGTTGTCGTCCTTTGGCTCAACCGGCCCGACGTCCGCAACGCCTTCAACGACACGATGATCGCCGAGCTCACGGCCGCCTTCGGCGAGTTGGAGCGGGATCCGGCGGTGCGCGCGGTGGTGCTCGCCGGCCGCGGCAAGGTGTTCTGTGCCGGCGCCGATCTGAACTGGATGAAGAGAATGGGCGAGCTGGATTTCGATGAGAACCGGAAAGACGCAATGGCCTTCGGCACCATGCTCAAGCGGCTGCATGCGCTCGCGAAGCCGACGGTCGCGCGCGTGCACGGCGCAGCGTTCGCCGGAGGCATGGGGCTCATCGCCGCTTGCGACATCGCGGTCGCGTCCACAGACACCGAGTTCTGCGTGTCCGAAGTACGCTTGGGCCTCACCCCGGCCACCATCAGTCCCTATGTTCTCGCCGCGATGGGCGAACGCGCCGCCCGCCGTTATTTCCTCACCGCCGAGCGCTTTCCGGCTGCCGAGGCGTATCGCATCGGTTTCGTGCAGGAGTTGGCGCAGCCTGCCGAGCTGGACGCAACGGTGAACGCAATCCTCGGCGAGCTCGTTCAAGGCGCGCCCGGGGCGCACGCGGTGACCAAGGACCTGATCCACACGGTCGCAAGGCGGCGGGTCGACTCCGAACTGATGGATGACATGGCCACACGTATCGCCGCCGCTCGGGCATCCGCAGAAGGCAAAGAAGGCGTGCGCGCCTTCCTCGAGAAGCGCAAGCCTGGCTGGCTGCAGCAGGCGATGAAAAAGGGCGCCAAGAAAAGAAGATAGGGGCGTCCTGTGTTCGCAAAAATCCTGATCGCCAACCGCGGTGAGATTGCTGCCCGAGTGGCGAGGACCGCGCGGCGCATGGGCATACGGACGGTCGCCGTGTATTCGGACGCGGACGCGCATTCGCGCCATGTCGCGATCGCCGACGAGGCGCTTCGCATCGGACCGCCCGAGCCAAAGGACAGCTATCTCAACGGCGAGAGTATCGTCGAGGCGGCGGTGAGCTCCGGCGTCTCGGCCATCCACCCGGGCTACGGTTTCCTCTCGGAGAATGCGGAATTCGCCGAGCGCTGCGAGCGCGCGGGCATTAAATTCATAGGGCCGCCGCCCGAAGCGATACGCGCGATGGGCGACAAATCCGCGGCGAAAACCATCATGCAAAAGGCCGGAGTGCCGCTCGTGCCCGGCTATCACGGCGGCAATCAGGCTCGCGAGTTCCTTCTCGATCAAGCCGTGCGCATCGGGTTTCCGGTTCTCATCAAGGCCGCCGCAGGCGGCGGCGGAAAGGGGATGCGCGCGGTCGAGCACAAGACGGAATTCGACGCGGCGCTCGCCGCCTGCCGGCGCGAAGCTCTGTCGGCTTTCGGCGACGATCGCATACTGCTGGAAAAGTACCTCGATCGCCCCCGGCACATCGAGATCCAGGTGTTCGCCGACCGGCACGGAGGCTACGTCCATCTTTTCGAGCGCGACTGCTCGGTGCAGAGGCGCCATCAGAAAGTGCTGGAGGAAGCACCGGCTCCAGGCATGACTGAAGATCGCCGGCGAAAGATGGGCGAAACCGCGCTGCTCGCGTCCCGGACGGTCGGCTACGTCGGCGCGGGAACCGTGGAGTTCCTCGTCGATCGCGGGGGCGCGTTCTTTTTCATGGAGATGAATACGCGGCTACAGGTCGAGCACCCGGTGACCGAAATGATCACCGGCCTCGATCTGGTCGAATGGCAGCTTCGGATCGCCGCGGGCGAAAGGCTCCCGATCGCCCAGAAGGACCTGCGTTTGAGCGGCCACGCGATCGAAGCGCGCGTCTACGCCGAGGATCCGCACCGCGACTTCCTCCCGGTAGCGGGCCGCATCGTGCATCTGGGACTGCCCGCGGAGTCCGAGAACGTACGCGTTGATGCGGGCGTGACATCGGGCGACGAGATCACGGCCTACTACGACCCCATGATCGCCAAGCTCATCGTCCGGGATAGCGACCGGCCTGCAGCACTCGAGCGAATGCGCAAGGCGCTCGGGGAATTCGAGGTCGCGGGCCTGGTCACCAATCTCGGATTTCTCCAGCGACTGGTGCAAGATCGCGATTTCGTCGGCGCCGATTTCGATACGGGCCTGGTCGAACGCCATCGCTCGGAGCTCCTCGCCCCTTCGGCTCCGGCAGGCGAGGAAGCGCTGACCCTTGCAGCCCTGACGGTATTGTCGCGGCTCGACGCCGGCTTGCGCGGGGAGCTGCGGCGCTCGGGGGACGCGTTTTCGCCTTGGAGCCTGGCCGACGGCTGGCGCGCGAACGAGGACAGCGTTCAGCTCCTTGTTTTCCAGGAAGGTGAAAGCCGGCACGCGGTCACCGCACGACGCCTGAGCGGGGGTTTCGAGCTTGAATTCGCCGATAGCCGACGCCAGGTCAAGAGCTACCGGCGCGAGGACTGCAGATTGACGGCGCAGCTCGAGGATGCCACCGTAGAAGGCAGCGTGGTCCGCTTGGGCAGCCGCATCGAGGTGTTCCTGCCCGGTGAGCATCACATCCTGGAAATGCATGATCCGTTGCGTCAGGAACTGGCAGTCGAGTCGCGCGCGGGCGACCTCGAGGCCCCGATGCCCGGTAAGATCGTAGCCCTCCTTGTGGGAAGCGGCGACAGCGTCGAGAAGGACGCGCCCTTGTTGATTCTGGAAGCGATGAAGATGGAGCACACCATCCGGGCACCCGCGCGGGGCCGGATCGCGCGGATCCTTTGCCGGGTAGGCGAGCAGGTCGGCGAAGGGACCGAACTGATCGATTTCGAGGCCGAGCCATGAGCCTGCCGAGGAAAGTGAGGATCGTCGACGTCGGTCCCCGCGACGGCCTGCAGAACGAGGCGACAGGCGTTAGCGCAGCGGTCAAGATCGAGCTCATTGAAAGGCTCGCCGAGGCGGGCCTGCCCGCGGTCGAAGCGGCCGCCTTCGTTTCCCCGAAATGGGTTCCGCACATGTCCGACAGCGCGCAGGTCATGGCCGGCCTGCGCAGGAAGGCGGGCGTGGCCTACCCGGTGCTCGTGCCCAACCTGCAAGGCTTCGAGGCGGCGCGCGCCGCGGGTGCCGAGGAGATCGCCGTATTCGGCGCCGCGACCGAGACTTTCAGCCGGAAGAACATCAACTGCAGCATCGCGGAGAGCCTCGAGCGCTTCGCCCCGGTCGTCAAGGCCGCCCGGGCGCGCAAGATGCGCGTGCGCGGCTACATTTCCTGCGCGGCGGGATGTCCCTACGAAGGCGAGGTCAAGCCGCAGGCGGTCGCGGCGCTGGCGGAAAAGCTCTACAAGATGGGCTGCTACGAGGTCTCGCTCGGCGACACGATCGGCGTCGGAACTCCCGGACGCATCCGCGCGATGATCGAGGCGGTCGCAAAGAGAGTTCCGATCGGCAGGCTCGCCGGCCACTACCACGATACCTACGGGCAGGCGCTCGCGAACGTCTACGCCTCGCTCGAAGCAGGCGTCAGGACCTTCGACAGCTCGGTGGCGGGTCTCGGCGGCTGTCCCTACGCCAAGGGCGCGACCGGAAACGTCGCGACCGAGGACGTGATCTACATGCTCGATGGTCTCGGCATAGAAACGGGCGTCGACCTGGTGAAGGTTCTGCGGGCCGGCCAATTCATCTGCCGCGTGCTCGGGCGCGAGCCGAGCTCCAGGGCGGCGCGGGCCCTGGCAACAAAGCTCGGCGCATGATCGAGGACACTGGCGCAAGGAGTGACGAAGTCGGTTCTCCATGCAATAACGTGTGCAGGATGAACCCCGAGACGGAACTGTGCGAAGGCTGCTTTCGCACGCTAGCCGAGATCGCCGCCTGGTCCGGCATGAGCGCCGGAGAAAAGCGCACGGTGCTCGCGCGCTTGCCCGCAAGGCGGGCGCAACTGTGAGCCTGCCCGCAAGCGTCCAAGTCATCGAGCGGGGCTGGCTGTCCGCCAACAACATCGTGCTGCACGCGCAGGGCGGAGCGACGCTCGTCGACTCCGGCTACGGTTCACACGTACCGCAGACGCTGGCGCTGCTCGAGCACGTTTTGCTGGGACAAGCGCTGGCGCGGCTGGTCAACACGCACTGCCACTCCGACCACATGGGGGGAAACGCCGCGATCCGGAGGAAATACGGCTGCAGAACCAGCATCCCGGAGGGCGAGGCGCAGCTCGTCGACCGCTGGGACGAGCAGGCGCTCATCCTTGCGATCGCAGATCAGCGTGCCGAGCGCTTCCGCTACGACGACACCTTCGGCGACGGTGCGGTGCTGAAAATGGGCGAGTTCGACTGGCGGGTGATCGCCGCGCCTGGCCACGACACGCACGCCGTGATGTTTCATTCGCCCGAGCTGCGCGTGCTGATTTCCGGCGACGCCTTGTGGGAGAACGGCTTCGGTGCGGTTTTCCCTCAACTCTTCGGCCGCGATACGGCGTTACGGGAGACCCGGGAGACCCTCGAGCGTATTGCCCGCCTCGGTGTCGACATCCTCATTCCCGGCCATGGCCGGCCCTTCGCAGGCGTAGCTGCCGCGCTAGCGCGCGCTTTCTCGCGGCTGGAGAGCTACGAAGAGGACATCTCGCGTCTTGCCCGGCACTGCGTCAAGGTGGCGTTCTCTTTCGCGCTGCTGGAAAAGCGCTCGATGCCGATCGCCGAAATTCCCGGCTACGTCGCTCTTGTTCCTATCCTCGCCGACATCAACCGGCGCTATCTCAGGATGTCGGATGTGGCCTTCTCCGAGTGGCTCGTCGGCGACCTCGAGCGGAGCGGCGCGGTGCGCCGAAACGACGGCATGCTGCACGCGACCGGGAGCTAGTGCCGCCGTCGCGCGCTCCAGTGCGCTACTTCGCGGTCGGCCCGGCGGACCGTGCCGGTCAAGGAATCGTCCTTCACGCGCCCGACCAGCTCGACCGGTCCGCGGTCGAGCGCGCCGCCGGGCAGCACCAGGCGCAATTCATCGCCCCGCAGCCTTCCGCTGGAAAGCGGTACGTCGCCCTGCCCCGCCAGCTCGACCGACCCCGACACGAATTGGAAACGCTGCTGGAGAACGAGCCGGGTTCGCCGTGTTTTTCCCCCTGAGCTCAATTCGAAAGTCCATTCGCCGTCGACCCGGGCCGGGACGATCCACAGATACACCATGCTTTCCTTGCGCATGCCGACCTTCTTGTCCGGAGCGGGGACCGTTGCTTCCGCGTCCGGACGCCAATCGCGCATGTCGTAGTCGTGCGACACCACTCGCGTCCCCGGATTGAGCTCTGCCAGGATTTTCGGGCGCAAGGCCATGTTGACGTCGGGCAGAAGATAGAGCGTCAGGACGTTCGCCTCGTGGAAATCGGTGTTGAACAAATCCTGCCGCAGAAATTTCACGCGATCGGCGACGCCCTGACGACGCGCTTCCTCGTTCGAGCGCTGCACCAGGCGCGGATCGATTTCGACCCCGAAGCCCCGCGCGCCGTGGCGCTGCGCCGCGGTGAGCATGATGCGACCGTCGCCCGAGCCGAGGTCGATCACCACGTCGCCCGCCTTGACCTGCGCGATATCGAGCATCTTGTCGACGACCGCCTGCGGGGTCGGCACGTAAGGCGTGTCGAGCTCCTTTTCCTGGCCTTGAGCGATTGCGGTGCACGGACATGCGAGCACGGCCGCAACCCACGCCGGTCCGGCGATCCGCCTGCGAAGAGTTTCGACCACTGTCATCTCTCAAATCACTCCGCCACCGCGCAACGCGGCGATTTCGGCGTCGCGAAATCCGGCTTCGCGCAGAACTTCATCGGTATGCTCTCCGGATCCGGGTGCCGGGCGTTCGATCGCGAATTCGAAACCGCTGAACTTGACCGGGGGCGCGAGCTGCGTCAAGCCTTCTTCGACGATAGCCATGCCGCGAGCGCGCAGCTGCTCGTCCGCAAGGGCCTCCTCCACGGTCAAAATCGGACTCACGCAACAATCCGCGTGCGCAAAAACCGCCGACCACTCGTGCCGTGTGCGCGAAGCAAAGGCCGCTGCCAAGCGTTCCTTCACGGGCTTTGCGTCTTTGCCGTACACGATGTGTTTTCCTTTCAATTCGGGCAGGCCGAGTATATCGCACAGCGTTTCCCAGAATTTTCGCTCGAGCGCTCCCACCGCCATCCAGCGACCATCGCGCGTCCGGTAGACGTTGTAGCAGGCGAGGCCCCCGTCGAGCATGCTCATGCCGCGGCCGGGCGTCTTTCCATTCTCGAGAAATCCCAGAAGTGGAAAGATCGCGTGCGCAAAGACCGCATCGGTCATGGCGACGTCGACATGGCGACCGCGCCCGGATGATCTTGCATCGATCAGCGCGGCGAGGATTCCCATCACCGGGGTGAGCGCCCCGCCGAGCAGGTCGGCAATCTGGAAGTTCGGCACGACCGGCGCCTCCGCGGTTCCGATCTGGTCGCCGACGCCGGCGTAGCCGATGTAGTTGATATCGTGACCGGCGCGGTCCGCGTAGGGACCGTCCTGCCCGTAACCGGTGATCGAGCAATACACCAGGCGCGGGTTCACGGCGGCGAGCGCATCGTAACCGACGCCGAGCTTCGCCATGACGCCGGGACGGAACCCTTCGACCACGACGTCGGCGCTCTTCGCAATGCGCAAAAAAACTTCCCGCCCCTGCGGCTGCTTCAGGTCGAGCCGCATCGCGCGCTTGTTGCGGTTGACCAGCCGAAAAAAATCGGACATGGCTGGAGCGTCGGTGTTTCCCGACTCACGCACCTGCCCCATCGAGCGGGAATAGTCCCCTGCTTCCGTGTCTTCGATCTTAACGACGTCGGCCCCCATATCGGCGAGGTGCAGCGTCGCCATAGGGCCGGGGAGGAGCCGCGTCAGATCCAGGACGCGGATACCAGAAAGCGGTTTCGCTCGCAAGCCGTTCTCTATTCGTACTTCTTCGCGTCTTCGATGACCCTGCCGTCGTTCGGCAGCTCGCCGGGCTTTCTGAAAGCAACTTCGCCGCGCAGCTTGGTGATCCCACGAATGCTGTCGGCGATCGCCTGTGCGAGTCCAGCGGGCGGGGCACCGTGTATTTCGCATTGCAGGGTCATGCGATCGGTTCCGTCCGGATTATCCACGACAAGGCGCGCCTTCAGGATTTCCTTGTGTCGTCTCGCGATTTCCGCGACCTGCGCGGGATGGACGAACATGCCCTTCACCTTGGTGGTCTGGTCGGCACGGCCCATCCAGCCGCGGATGCGCATGTTGGTGCGTCCACAGGGGCTTTGCCCCGGCAGTATCGCCGACAAGTCCCCGGTGCCGAACCGGATCAGCGGGTAATCCGGATTGAAGCTGGTGATGACCACCTCGCCGACCTCGCCTTCCGGCACGGGCTCGCTCGTGCCCGGGCGCACGATCTCGAGGATCAGCCCTTCGTCGAGGATCATGCCTTCGATCGCCTCGGATTCATAGGCGATGAGGCCCAAGTCCGCGGTGGCGTACGACTGCAGCACGCGGATGCCGCGCGCAGCGCAAGCGGCGCGCAGCGCGGGCGGCAGATACTCGGCGCCGACGGCTGCTTTTTTGAGAGAGCGGATGTCCGCTTTCAACTCGTCGGACTTCTCTACGATCAGCTTCAGGAACGAAGGCGTGCCGATGTAGGCACTGACCCCGAGATCCGTGATTGCCGCAACCTGCATTTCCGTTTGCCCCACTCCGCTCGGCACCACCGTGCAGCCGAGCGCGAGCGCGCCCGATTCGAGCATCGAGCCCGCCGGCGTGAAATGGTAGGCGAAGGTGTTGATCGCCAGGTCGCCCGGGCGGAATCCCGCCGCGAAGAGGGCCCGTGCCGTGCGCCACCAATCGCGGCCGCGCCCCTCCGGTTCATAGATCGGCCCCGGTGAGACGAAGACTTTGCCGAGCCGCGCGAGCGTTGCGTTCAGGCCGCCGAACGGGCGCTCGGCCCTTTGCAGCTCGGCGAGATCCGATTTGCGCGTGACCGGAAGCTTTGCCAGCGCAGTCCGGCTGGTGACACCAGCCGGATCGACATGGGCGAGAATCCGCGCCCAGCCCGAAGCTTTCCGCTTCGCGTGCGCGATCTGGCCGGGAAGCGCGGCCATCAGAAGACGCTCCCGTTCCACGGGATCGCGGGCTTCGAGGCTGTCGTAGTACTGCGGCATCGGTGGGCTGGCGCAGAACGGCCAAAGCGGTATTTGGCGCAGGCAACATAGCACACAAAATCAGAATGGGTTATGAGAAACTAATCTTTGGTTCGTTCCAGTTTGCGCGACGAGCCGGTAATTTCTTGCCTTCAACCGTGCCCGGCGCGGCGTACCTCAAGGGGGAGATCATGAACCCGGTTGCCAAAGGCATCAGCGAAGACTGGCTGTCGGTCTGGATCGGCCTGCTCGTATTCGTGCTCGCTCTCGGCATGCTGGGCGGAACGGATATCCTGGGCTGGGTCGTCACCACGGGCGTCTGGACCGATCTATCGAAAGCCCTCAACCCCGTCTCCAAGGCCTATTCGGCCTTAAGCGGAGTGGGCGCCCTGATCGCCACCTACGTCGCCCTGCTCGTCGTGATGATGGCGGGCGCCGCCGCGCTGAAAGCCGACTTGAAGCGCTTCGCGCTCGGCTTCACCGCGGTGTTTTGGATCAGCTATCTCTCTTGGATCGCTGGTAGTTACGCGAATTTCGCCGTGACCACGCCCGCCGACATGCAAAGATTCGGTATCAGCTGGTCGCTCAAGCTCACCAACGAAGGTGGATTCATCCTCGCCCTCGTCGCCGGCCTCGTCGTCGGGAATTTCTTTCCGGGCTTCGCCGCATGGATGAAGGAGGCGGTGCGGCCCGAGCTGTACATCAAGACCGCGATCGTTCTCCTGGGCGGCTTCCTCGGCATCATGGCGGCAACGCAGCCGGTCCTCGCGAAGTCGGTCCTGTTCCGGGGCCTTGCGGCCATCATCGAGGCCTACCTGATCTACTGGGCGGTGGTGTATTTCGTCGCGCGCAAGTGGTTCGGCTTCAGCCGTGAGTGGGCGGCGCCGCTCGCCTCGGGGATCTCGATCTGCGGCGTATCGGCGGCGATCGCCACCGGCGGCGCTATCCGCGCCCGGCCCATCGTTCCGATCATGGTGGCTTCGCTCGTGGTGATTTTCGCCGTGGTCGAGCTTCTGATTCTGCCGTTCGCCGCGAACGCATTCCTCTCGCGTGAACCCATGGTGGCGGGCGCGTGGATGGGGCTCGCGGTGAAGACCGACGGCGCGGCCGTGGCGAGCGGCGCGATCGCCGAATCGCTGATCCTCGCCACTGCCGCAGCCGAGGGTGTCAACTACGCAAAAGGCTGGATACTCGGAACCACCGCGACGGTGAAGATCTTCATCGACATCTTCATCGGCGTCTGGGCCTTCATCCTCGCCTACATCTGGACCAACCACATCGAAGTGCGCGCTGCCGGCGACAAGGCGAAGATCGGCGAGATCTGGGAGCGCTTCCCGAAATTCATCCTCGGCTACGTGCTGACCTTCGTCGTGGTCCTGCTCCTCGCCTACGGCGCGGCACCCGAAACGAGCGGCAAGGTCCGCGCGGCGATGGGCGAGGCGAACACTTTCCGCGTGATCTTTTTCATCATGACCTTCTTCACCATCGGAGTGATGTCCAACTTCAGGAAACTCTGGGAGGAAGGCATCGGCAAGCTCGCGGCGGTCTATGTGGTGTGCCTGTTCGGCTTCGTCATCTGGGTGGGGCTGGTGATCTCGTGGGTGTTTTTCGGCGGCGTGAAGCCGCCGCTCGCGGCAGGTTGAAAGGGAGAAAGATCATGGAACAACCCAAAGTCGGCGAAGAAATGCGCAAGATGCCGGTCGAGCCCCTGCTCCCCGTCGAGAAGAAGCTGATCGGCTGGAGCTTAGGCGTAGGGCTGGTGCTGCTGGTGATTCTTATCCTTGCGACCCGGGGACCGATCGCGGGCTAGCTCAGTCGAACTTCGCTCCGGTCTCGCGGATCACGCGCGCGATGACGCCCGCGTCTTCACGCAGGAAGGCGGCAAAATCCTCGGGTGAGCGCGAGGCCGCGGTCTCGGTTCCGTCGCGCGCGAGCAGTTCCTTGAGCCGAGCGTCCTGCAGCGCCTGGACCGTCGCATCGAAAAGCCGCTTCACGGTGTTGCGCGGAGTGCCGGCCGGGGCGAAGAACCCGTACCAGATCGACAGGCTGTAGTTTGCAAGGCCGGCCTCTTCCATCCCCGGCAGGCCCGCGATCAGGGGCGAGCGGGCGCGCGTCGTAACCGCCAGGCCGCGCAGCCGCCCGGCCTGCACCAACGGCATCACCGAAGGCGACGTCGCGAACGTGACCTGCGTATCGCCCGCCAGCACCGACTGCACCGACAGTCCTCCGCTCTTGTAGGGCACGTGCACCATGTCGATCCCGGCCAAAGCATCGAAGAGCGCCGTGGCGAGATGCGGCAGCGAACCGTTGCCGGAGGTAGCGAAGTTGAGTTTGCCCGGGGCCTTTTTCGCCTCGGCGATGAGCTCGCGAATCGAACGTACCGGCACCGACGGGTTGACCGCGACCACCAGCGGCGAGCTCGTCACCTGCGTGATGGCGGCGAAGTCGCGCTGCGTGTCGTACGCGACGACCTTGTTGATCAGGGGATTCACGATCATGCCGCTCTGGCTGGCGATCATGATGGTGTAGCCGTCGGGCGCGGCCCGGGCGACGAACTCGGCGGCAAGACTCGATCCCGCCCCCGGCTTGTTGTCGACGATGATGCCCTGGCCGAGCGCGCGCGTCAGGGGTTCGCTCATCGCGCGCGAGATGATGTCGGCAGCGCCGCCCGGGGCGAAGCCGACCACGAGGCGTATCGGCTTGGTAGGATAGGTTTGCGCCGAGGCCGCGCAAGCGGCCAGGAGGACAATCAGCGTAACAACAACTCTCATATGCGAGTTCCCTTTCAGGCAAGCCACCGCTTCCTGCGGCGGTAGTGCTTCACGTCCTTGAAGCTCCTGCGCCCGCCCGAGGAAATGCCGAGATAGAACTCCTTGACGTCCTCGTTCGCGGCGAGCTCGGCGGCGGCGCCGTCCATGACCACGCGGCCGTTCTCGAGGATGTAGCCGTGATCGGCGTAGCGCAGGGCCACGTGGGTGTTTTGCTCGGCGAGGAGAAAACTCACCTCCTCCTTCTGATTGAGGCTCTTCACGATCTCGAAGATTTCCTCGACGATCTGCGGCGCAAGCCCCATCGAAGGCTCGTCGAGCAGGATCATGCTCGGACGGGCCATCAGCGCGCGCCCGAGGGCGGTCATCTGCTGCTCGCCCCCCGAGGTGTAGCCGGCGAGCGCGCCGCGCCGCTCCTTCAGTTGCGGAAAGTAGCCGTACACCCTTTCCAGGTCCCGTCTGAGCTGGGCCCGGCCCGCGCTGCGCGTATAGGCGCCGGTGAGAAGATTCTCTTCGACGGTGAGATGCGCGAAGCAGTGGCGCCCTTCCATCACCTGCACCACGCCGAGCCTCACCAGCTCGTCTGGGCTCAGGCGGTCCACGCGGCGGCCACGGAACTCGATCGTTCCCTTGGTGACTTCGCCGCGCTCGGCGCGAAGGAGGTTCGAGATCGCCTTGAGGGTGGTGGTCTTGCCGGCGCCGTTCGCGCCGAGCAGCGCGACGATTTTCCCTTCCTGCACCGAAAGCGACACGCCCTTCAGCACCAGGATGACGTGATCGTAGATGACCTCGATGTTGTTGACGCCGAGGTAGGCTTCGGGCTTCGGGACAACGGACATAGATGAGGCCCCTCACCCTAACCCTCTCCCGCAAGCGGGAGAGGGAATGGATAAAGCTCAGCCTTCCTTCGAACAGTCGCGCGGGGTGATGCCCTTCTCCTTCGCGTATTTCGCCGCGGATTCCTCGATCATGGGCCTCACGATCGACTGGTCGGAGGTGATCCAGTCGGTGATCGTGTTCCACTTCGCGCCGTCCCACTGCAGGAACTTCACCGACCCGCCGCCCTCGTGGTCCATGCACGACACTTTCAGCGCCTGCATGAAGCCGGTCGCGCCGAGCTGCTTCAGCTTCTTGTCGTCGATGTTGAGGTTCTCGAGGCCCCAGCGGATCTGGTCGCCGGTCATCGGCTTGCCCTTGCCGTACTTTTCCTGGGCCGTGCGGATCGCCTCGGTGGTGACGATGCCGAAAACGACGCCGCGGTTGTAATAGATGCTGCCGACGCGGCTCTTGTCCTCCATCTCGCCCTTGCCCTTGGCGTAGACGAACTTCTCGATCTCCTTGACCACCGGGTAGTTGCTCCCGGAAACGTTGAACGCCGCGGCGATGTAGCCCTTGGCCGCGTCACCCGCCGGGATCACGTCTTCCTCGGCGCCGCTCCACCATACGCCCACGATCTTGGTGCGCGGGAAGCCGATTTTGGCGGCGGCCTTGAGCGCGGTCGGGTTCATCACGCCCCAGCCGCGCAGGATCACCCAGTCGGGCTTGATCTGGCGGATCTGCAGCCACTGCGCCTGCTGCTCGTTGCCCGGGTGCGCGACCGGAATGTGGCTCACTTCGAATCCGTATTTCTTCGCCTGCGCATCGAGCACGGGAATCGTTTCCTTGCCGTAGGCCGAGTCGTGATAGATGTTCACGATCTTCTTGCCCTTCAGCTTGTCCATTCCGCCTTCCTTCATGCCGATGAACTTGATCTTGGCGGTGTTCTGGCTCCAGTAATTGGTGATGAGGGGGAACACCCACGGAAACACGCGTCCGTCGGAGGCGTCGGTGCGGCCGTAGCCGATCGACACGATAGGAATGTGATCGGATGTCCCTTTGTCTATGAGCGAATAGGTGATGCCGGTGGAGAGCGGGTGCACGAGCGTCGCCCCGGTCGGGCCCCGCTTCTTGGTGCGCTCGTAGCACTCGACGCCGCGCGCGTTGTTGTACTCGGTTTCGCATTTCTCGTAAGTGAGCTTGACCCCGTTGATGCCGCCGTCGCGCGTGTTGACCATGTTCATGTAGTCGATGAGCCCGCCGAAGATTCCCGAGCCCCCGGCCGCGTAGGGACCGACCCAGTAACCGTTCATCGGGACGAACTGCTCGTTCTGCGAATAGGCGGTGCCTGCGACCGCGAATGCCGCGGCCCCCAGGAGCGCGGCGCGTCTGATTCTTCGCGACATTGGAACCCTCCTTTGGTGATCTCCCTGTTCTACAGGTTATCGGAATGAACAGCCGCGCCTACTATAGCCCCAATTGTCACGGATGGGAAAACCCGCCCGTTTCAGTGGGGGAAGGGCCAGAGCCGCAGCTTTTCCTTGGCAATTTGCCACAGGCGCGCAAGGCCTAACGGCTCGACGACGAGGAAAAAGATGATGAGCGCGCCGAACAGGATCATGGTCAGGTTGGACACCAGCCCCGCGGGAAGGGCGAAGCCAAAAGAGCGCTCGATCGAGGCGGCCGAAAGGTCCATGAAGATCGGCAGGAGCACGATGAAGGCCGCGCCTAGGAACGAACCCAGGATGCTGCCGACGCCGCCGACGATGATCATGAAGAGAATCCTGAAGGAAAGTTCGAGCTCGAATCCCGCCGGTTCGACCGTGCCCAGATATGCAAACGCGTAAAGCGCGCCTGCCACCCCGCAATAGAAGGAACTGATGGCAAAGGCGAGGAGCTTGGTTTTCATCATCGGGATTCCGACGACCTCAGCCGCGACGTCCATGTCGCGCACCGCCATCCAGGCCCGGCCGATGGAGCTGCGCACCATGTTCTTCGCCGCCAGCGCCATGACGCTCACGATCGCGAGCACCAGCAGGTAGCGCTTCACCGGAGTGTCGACTGCGTAGCCGAAGACGACGAGCTTCTGAGCGCTGATCACGCCGGAGGAGCTGTAATTGGAAAGCCAGCCGAACTTGGTCAGCGCCCATACGACGAAGAATTGCGCCGCGAGGGTCGCGACCGCGAGATAGAAACCCTTGATGCGCAGGCTC
>WNGH01000905.1_pt1 | contig 26670 bp, 35 predicted proteins | sample 5400631 | NCBI WGS metagenome assembly WNGH01 (sample SAMN13153373, study PRJNA577476) | soil metagenome | isolation source: 115 cm soil or saprolite under Garry oak tree replicate 1 | place: USA:California | collected 2016-06-15
ACCTGAAGTCCGCCATTGTAATGAATGAAGCCCAGTTTCCTGAATTTGTTCATGAAAAAATTGACCCGTGACCGCGTTGTGCCAATCATTTCCGCCAGCATCTCCTGCGATACTTTGGGAAGCATCTTTTGCGGTTGGGGTTCCTTGCCGTAGCGAGCGAGCAGCAAAAGAGTCCGAGCCAGCCGTTTCTCGCTCGAATTGAAAAGCTGATCGATCAAATCCTCCTCGATTCGGATGTTCCGTGAAAGCATATAAGACACGAAGCGGTCAGAGAACGCATGTTCAGCGTGGAGCACGCGAATCATCTCGTTTTTTTCAATAACGAGTAAAGTTGTGGACATAATCGCGGTCGCTGTCCCCATTCGAACAGACTGACCTGCCATGCCCCCCTCACCAAAAAAGTCACCCGGTCTCAGAATCGCCAGGACTGCTTCTTTGCCGACCGCATTAACAACGGAGAGCTTTACACCGCCATTTTGAATGTACATCACACTCGTGGCGGGTTCACCTTGAGAGTAGATCTTCTGTGATCTTCGATATTCCACAACTCTTCTGGCTGCACCGGCCGAATCGAGAAAAGCTTGGGCATCGAAAGCGCGTTTCTGCGTGGATTTTCTTTTGGATTTAATGTTGCTTGGGTTCGCGATTACTTGCATAACCCCTACCGCTTCATAGGAAGGCTATCATAATCATGAGGCTCAAAGAAGGATTAGTGATTGGCGCGTGGTGGCGCGGTTTGAATCGGAGGCTCCGCGGATAGTGTTCCAAATGAGTGGTACTATTTCTTTGAAAGCTCGCCCTTGAAATGGCTTTCAACATCTTCACGACTAAGCGGGTTTCTTGCTTTGGTCAATACGACCGAATAGACGACCTCATTACCTTCAAGCTGCGCGGTGATAAACGCCCCGTCGTTGGGCAGTTCTTGTTAGATGAATTTCACTCTCCTGCCGTCTTCAAGTTTCCTGATCCACTCTTCGTCTGGCATGTTCGTAGCTCATCAGGCGAGGTCCGTGTTTTCTAGCAGTCTCCGCCATGTTCCAAAAATGGTCTCTCAATGCCGCCTTCATCGCCGGAGCAATACCCAGACTACCTTGCACGCCGCAGAAGAGGAAGGGGATGCGGATGCGACTGCAGCTTGGCCTTTCCTCGCTTAACCGGCATGATTCGCGCAGCGGCTCGATTCGCTTCCTCTTCGCGTGCGGATTTGGCCATGCGCGGCTTCGCCATTTCTTTCATGATGCTCGCAAGTGTCACTTCGCCAAATTCTTTCTTAGCTTTCTCCTTCATCGTACATCCATGATGACATCGAGACCGAAGCAATACAGTTCAATACAGAACGGTGCCAACGAACCGCGTTATACGCCGCCATACCTGGGTCGGACGTCCTGTCCGGGCCTCCCCGCCAAAGTGAAAGCTCAGGCTGAGGCCGGAGAGATGGACCGAACGCGGGCCGCCCGGATAACTTAATCGCGGGGGACGAAAGCCCTCCATACCACCATAGCCTAAAGGTCCGAGCTGCAGGTTCTGACTGTGTAGCGTGCTTTGAAAGGCGTCCAGTTGCAGCCGTCCGCCCCAGAGTTGGGCGAGCGGCAGGCTCGACTGGGTGAGAGTCAGGGTCTTAACCTCGTCCATTGGCGAAAGATGTTCTTGGCTGTGCTTACGCTCGTAGACTCCAGCGAACAGGAGACTGAAAAGGGCAGGGGATTTCCCGGGGTCCTGGGGTAGCAGGAAGGAAGCGGCCGGCAAAGGGGTTGATACCGGTTGGTGCATCGTCATGATCTGCGCACCATGCTGCTCTTGCGCTAGAACGAGCTGTGGCGCGGGTATTTGTCCTGCCACCGGCACGTGGCTACCCAGAAACATTCCGAGCACCAAAATGAGCCGTTTGTACCTCACAAGATTTCTCTTTTATCTATCTAATTCTTGCTCTTCACCACTGAAGCGAAGGAACGGACTCCGCGCGCCTCCGAGTCCGCTTCGCTATCGCCTGAGAATGAGAGGCCGGACTTCGCCCTGAGAGGAACTAGATTGCTGCTAACGAAATAAGTTTACTAAGGTCGGGGTTCGCCGGTCTGTTCCAATATCGAGAGGATCCTGACTTACTCGGACTATCGTCCGGCGGCGGACGGCCCATACTCCGTGAGTAGGTAGCGGTGGCTCATGGGACGGGCGGCCCGCGGTTTCAGTTTCTCTATTTCAACAGCGCCAAGTTCCTTGCGCTTCGGACATTTCTTGAGAAGCTCCCAAATCGCCTCTTCCGAAATCCTTACTTGTACACAGGTTTTTCTGTCAGAAATTAGTCCGTTGACTCACCGGCAGCGAATGAAGAAAATGCCGGTATGAGTAAAGGCATTGTTGAAGAGACTGTATATGTGTTCCTTTTCCGATGCGAGAAGTGCAATAGGCCGATCATTTCTTGGATGCTGTCCCCAAGGCACGGCGGTTTCTCGTTAGAGAAAGCCCAAACCAAGGCTCTCCCCTTAACCTGTGTCATGAAAGAATGTGGATGGTCTGAAGCCCGATTTGGACGCGATGCAATCGAAAGCTGGGCGGTTCCGTGGACATATACAGCCACTGGGCCGTTTGATCAATCGTGAGAATGATTTGAAGGGAGTTCGGGCTTTGGTACTCCGAGCTGTAGTCTCATTTTCAAAATGTTTCCCTTGGCATCTTGCGAGTTTATTGTTAGCGGGAACTCGACTTCGCCTCCGAGAGGTTGCGCCACCGCGGTTGTTTCGTCCTCTAATTGCCAACCGGCTGCTTGATAGCGAGTGCCGCGAATTGCCCGAACGCATCTCGCCTTGCTGTCAAGTACTCTGATTGCGATGGGAGCTGTCATCTTGTATCTTTCGACCATCCGCCACAGCCGATCAAGTCCGTCGTACACCTTTAATTCGCAGGCGGCCATGTCGGTCAATTCAGGGAGAACGATCGTAAAATCATCGATTCCTTGCGGCATTTCAACGGTCCTCCCCGTCGGCTCAGAATCCTCTGAATGTAAAATCTGCTGGCGAGGATTTATTGAGGTGTTGTTATCACTCATTTCGCCCCGAGTTCTGCAGCGACGATCGATTTTCCGCACGAAAATGGAGCGGGTCTCTGAGGCTTTGCAATTCCCGGTAATAATAAAGTGAAGTAGGGCGTTTTCCGTTGAACCTTAGATTCCTTAGCAGCTCCTTTTCTTCCTTGGTGGCAGTCCCGCTGCGGGACCTATCATTAAGGAATTCTTTAAACCCCGGCTCTACCTCCGGTTGGTCAGGTCCCGTTTCAACAAAGGCAAATCTCCTAGGATCCCCCGAAGCAATTCTCCGATTTAACACAATTTCCATACCAAAGGTCGTTAGATCGACGTCCCAGGATTCAATCAGTGGATCCAAGAAGGAAACACAATTTTCAGGCGACAAGCTGAAAACATCGGTGTCCAGGAAGTCAAGGAGGGTAACACGCATTTGTTCGTAGCTTCGGCCGGCAAGTCGAGCCACCAAGTGGAGCCAATTTTCGCTGTTCAATTCTTCTTTGACGACCTTCTTGACCACGTCCAAAAGCTTTTGTGTGACGAGGCATTCGAGTTCTCCGAAGGGCTGTTTCTCAAAGATCGCGCGTACCTGGTTTGTCTTGCCGGGTACGCACTTACGGACAATCAATTCTCGAATTTCTCCAAACATGGGTGTGGGCGGGCCCGCCAAGTCTCTCTTCAATTCTTCCCTACGCTGGAGTTCGGCCAGCTTCGAAAGCCTGTCGCTCGGAAGCTTCAAAAACTTCGCCATTTTCTCGTAGATGTCTGTTCGGTCAGGCGCCGGGGGCAGTTTCTTGCGAGCCAACAACTGTGAAATATAGGACTCCGTGACTTCGGCGGCAGTCGCTAGATCTTTCTGCGCAAGCCCCAATTCATCCAATCTCCGTTTAATCACCAAGCAAACGTCCACAATGCCCCTCCACGGTGCTTAACTCAACAACTTAACTACGGAGAATAATCTCAGATTCCCCTTGACAAAGCAAGTTAATTAACCCAGTATGGTTAACGGACTGATGGAATCTTCGGAATGACTGAACCAATAGTGGTTATCTGAATCGCCCCTTTGGAGTGGAAAGTTCGATCACCCACGAACTGATCCGATACACTGCAGCTCCGACGGCAATGTGAGAGTGGCCCAAAGTGCGAAAGCTTGGCGGCACCTCGTCACCGCGCTCGCAAAGACTAGGATCATTGTCCGTTCAACTTCCGACAATCGGGCCAGTGTCATAGAAAGGTGATAACTTGCTGCAACTCTCAGTAGCGAAGCGCAACGTAGACTGTCATTCTTCCGAATACCAACACCGGGTCTTTCTGCACCTGTCACTGACGTTCGGAAGGAACGCCGTCATCGAACTGAGGGCAACAGCGAAGTAATGCTCGAAGGAATTACGATTCGCATTTCGGTGTCTGCGGTTTTACGGTTGCTATTCCAAGCACCACCTCACCAAGGAGCAAGCACAGTTGACTCGCCGGGTAGTCGTGACAGGCGTTGGACTCGTCTGCGCTGCCGGAGTCGGCACGGAGGAAAGCTGGAAAAACCTTCTGGCCGGGCAGAGCGGCATTGCCACAATCACAAGCTTCGACACCGCGGGGTTCGACTGCCGCATTGCGGGCGAAGTGAAGAACTTCGACCCTTTCCACTGGATTGAAAAAAAAGAATTAAAGAAGATGGGCCGGTTCATCCAGCTGGCCCTGGCTGGCGCGGATTTTGCGGTGAAGATGGCGGAGTGGAAGCCGGAGCAGTCTGATCTGGATGAAGTGGGTGTTTACGTCTCCTCGGGCATCGGCGGCTTCGACATCATAGAGCGTGAGCACATCAAGCTGATGCAGGGCGGGCCAGGGAAGATCTCACCATTTTTCATTCCTTCCGCAATTATCAATCTTGCTTCCGGACACATTTCGATTCGATATGGGGCGCGCGGGCCGAATTCGGCGACGGCGACGGCGTGCTCGGCTTCCGCACATTCGATAGGCGATTCGTTCAAGATTATCGAGCGCGGCGCGGCAGAGATGATGATCTGCGGCGGTACGGAAGCGGCTATCACGCCGATGGGGATTGGGGGATTTTCTTCGATGAAGGCGCTTTCGACGCGAAATGATGATCCGCCGCACGCGAGCCGACCGTTTGACGCGCAACGTGATGGATTTGTGGTGGGCGAAGGCGCGGGAATTTTGATCTTGGAATTGCTGGAGCACGCTCAGAGGCGAAATGCGCCGATTTTGGCGGAGATTGTTGGATACGGCATGTCGGGCGATGCCTATCACATCACGCAACCGGCCGAAAACGGCGACGGGGCGTATCGGGTGATGAAGGCGGCGTTGAAGGATGCCAAGCTCGTGCCGGAAGATATCGGGTATGTGAACGCGCATGGGACGTCGACGCCGATCGGGGACGTCATCGAGACGCGGGCGCTCAAGAGGTTGTTTGAGGAGCGGGTGAAGCAAGTTCCGGTGAGTTCGACGAAGTCGATGACCGGGCATTTGCTCGGTGGAGCAGGTGGACTCGAAGCAGGCATCAGCGTGCTGGCGCTACGCGATCAGATCTTGCCCCCGACGATCAATCAAGAAGCGCCCGATCCGGAGTGCGACCTGGACTACGTTCCGAATGCGGCGCGCAAGGCGTCGGTGGACTACGCTTTATCGAATTCGTTTGGGTTTGGCGGTACAAACGCCGCGCTCATTTTCAGCCGGTGGACTGGCAAATAGCAGATTCAGCGACCTTAACGGTTCGTTGAAATAAGTTCGGCTCGTGAAACTGACCATGACGGTTCTTGGAAAACGTGGAGTGATGCGGAATTTCCTGATCGAAGCTGAGCCCAGTAAACCAGCGCCAAGCCAGATGCATACGCAACTCCTCGACCAGCTTTCGTTCACTCGTGATGCCGTACAGCTAGCCGATCAGCAGGATGCGCAGGAGGAGTTCCGGATCGATTGAAGGTCTGCCGGTCTCGCTGTAGGAATCTTTCAGTTTTCCGCGTACGACGTCGAAGCTGATGGGGTCGATCGATGGGAAAGCTCGAGAAGCGCTAGCTTGAGAAATTCAATCAACTCACCACAACCCTCGACAAATTCTTGAAGCGTTTCACCGACTTCGAAGAAGAATTCAAGTTTCTCAAGGAGACCTCAAGCGCGTAAAGGCTGTGACCCGTGATAAGCTCGGCGTCTCCCTAGATTAGTATGGACTGTCAACCGGTCGGCATTTCTGGAGACGCCTTCCCGTGGGCGGTCTTCCTGATTCCTCCGTGGGTGCCATACGCGTCCTCGGCACGAGAGCCAAGAAATGGCGTGGCTTTCTTAGGAGTTCAGCACAAGCAAATCTGATTGGGGGCGCATGCCCGGCACAAATGGACGGTCGGTAATCTGTCGTCGAAACGCGGGATCCCACCGCCCGGGGATGCTGGCGCCGCAAGAAGGGCAGCAACCCTGAGGCGTGAGGAAGTAGCCTGTAATCAGATAACCGTGGCGTTCAATCAGAAGCTGCTTGCACTTCGGGCAACGCGTGTTCTCCCAGTCGCCGACCATGCCAGGCAAGTTCCCGGCATAGACGTAACGCAAGCCTGCCCTCTTGCCGATCTCTGCTGCCCGCATCAGCGTCTCGGCGCTGGTGTTCTCTGGATCGGTCATTTTGTAATCTTTGTGAAAGGCCGTTACATGCCAAGGAATATCCGAGGACACGCCCGCCAGAAACTCGGCCAGGCGAGTCAGTTCGTCATCGGAGTCGTTAAACCCCGGAATCACCAGCGTAACGATCTCCAGCCAGAAGCCTGTCTCGTGTAAGCGTTTAATGGTGTCCAAGATAGGCTGTAAGCGCCCGCCGAGCTGTCGATAGTGGCGGTCATCAAAACTTTTCAGGTCCACCTTGTAAAGATCCACCCACGGCCGAACGTATGCGAGAACCTGTGGGGTGCCGTTTCCGTTGGAAACGAAGCCGGTCACCAATCCAGCCGCGCGCGCTTCTTTGAAAACCGCCAGGGCCCATTCGCTCGTGATCAGCGGTTCGTTATACGTGCTGACGATGACCCTGCCTCCCTGGTGGATGGCGTCGAGAACAAGGTCTGTGGGCGTGACGCGCATCGGGCCGACAACGGCGGCGAGGTCGCGTAGGGCTTGTGAGGTCACCCAATTCTGGCAGTAGGAGCAGTGCAAATCACAGCCGAGCATGCCGAAGCTGTAAGCCAGTGCCCCTGGATGAGCATGGAAGAAGGGTTTTTTCTCGACGGGGTCGCATTGGATGCCGCCGACATAGCCCCAGGGCACATAGAGTGTCCCGCCCCGGTTGTAGCGAACCTTGCAAACGCCGGGTTGCCCGTCAGGGATCTTGCAACAGTGTCCGCAGGCAAAACACCTCACCCAGTTGCGGTCGAGCTTTTCGTAGAGTTCGCCCTCTCGAACGTTTTCATGAATGATTTCGCGCAGCGTATTCATACGTGCCAAGTGTCGTGCCGAGGCGACCGTCAGCTACTTGCCTTCTGATACTTGTCGGGCTGAAATCTACCGCCGTCAACATAATTCTTGTTGGTCTCGACGTACGCTTGCCATTTCTCCGGCAGATCATCCAGCGGGAAAATTGCTGTCACCGGACAGACCGGAACACAGGCGCCGCAGTCAATGCACTCAGTGGGATCGATGTACAGTTGAGGCACTTCATCGAACGTTGGGCGGCCATCGTCATAGGTGCGGCCTTTCGCCGGATGAATACAATCCACCGGGCACACATCCACACAGGCGGTGTCCTTGGTTCCGATGCAAGGTTCAGCGATGATGTATGCCATCGGCCCAACTCCCGCGGGTAGGATCTCCCCTCTCCGAGTCTATGCTCATTCCTTTTCTTCAGGTAGGGGCGCCGTCTCTTGGCACTTCTTGTGCCCAGCATTTTGTGCAAAAAGTTCTGGTTGGATACGGACATTCATCCTGGTGGTTCGCCTCCCCACATTTCCAGTTTGTCCCGCAGCGCGGGCATTCATGAGTGTGACTCTGGACCAGCACTACGGGCGAAACATCTTCCGGTTCTTCTGTCGCGCCGCTTCGAGGTCATCGGTCTTTTTTTTCTGGCGGTCAATTTCTTTCTGTGGATCCTCTTGCCCCTCCAGCTTTATGGATCTGGCAATCGCAGCCTCAGCTTGTGCATTCAGCCGTTTCGAAAACATGGAAAGCGCAAAAGAGTTCAGGAATCTAGAACGGACTAGGTTTATCGAGTACTGCGAATCTTCCCAGCGGGCGATGACCTTTTCTGTCGTCCTATACAGTTCGTTGGTTGGGAAGCTGATCTCGCCAGCAGGCCTCGTTGCAGTTCCGTACTTTGTCGAGATGGCTTGTACCATGTCCTCGGCAGTTAGCCCATGCGTTGCGTCCTGATCATAAGTCACCAAAATCCTGAAGAGCTCGCCATTGTAGAAGCTGAAGAAAATCTGCCAAACCGAGTCTGCTTGGCGCGAATGGTCAGAAGAGCCGCCCGGCCAATAGGCCAACTCTTGAACTACCGCTGGGTGCTTTTGGATCAGCTTTGTCCGGAGCGGTCTTAAGTCAACCTGGTTTGATAGTTCGGGCAAACTCATTCCCAGCGAAAAGTTTCGATACTTGGAAAGATCCTGCCCGCGAACTAAAGGAGCTGAAAACAGGATCATAACGAGGGAAATGCCCGCACTTCGCATCATTTTCATTTGAACGTCCCCTACGAAAGCTCAAGTGATTCTAAATCGTCTCCACTTTAATCGGTGCGATCGTTTCTTCCCGACCCTGTTCGTTGCCCCTTGCGACCCCTGTGCTTTGGTTCAAGCGGCAGCTGATCGTGCGCGGTCCCTCACCGGAAGGTCTTTGGCCCGGAAAAGAGGCGCGCTTTCGTGGATATCTCGTGACTGAGCGGAGACAGTCACACAGCGCACTCCCAGGAAACGTTTCGAAGCCTCCGAGGCCACTCGCATGATTTCCAGGGAGTTAAACTCCGCCGCCTCCAGGTTCGCCAGGATTTGCTCGACTGCCCTGCGGAGCGTCTTTTGTTCGTCAAGACCGAAGACGGTCGCTCCGATTTCACCAGCCCGCCGGGAGAAAGTCCAGCCCGCTTCGCGGATTTTTCGACCCAATCCATACCCATCGAGATTCTTGACTAATCTCCAGCCAAGTGCACAGGGCTCGCTTTCGAATCGCAGGACTTCCGGCAAGAGTGTGCCTTCCTTGATCAGGATGGTCCCTGTCTTGATGGTGTCTGGCACTTGGGTTCCTCTCGGCGTCTACAGTGGCACATTTTTCGGCACCAGCTGGCGCCGGCGGTTAGGTTTCCGTTGGACTCAATCTTTGTAAATGTTCGTCCTTCAGGCCGCCTTCCTCATGTCATCTTTCGTTGCAGGCACACTGACCTGTTTGTTTTCATGCGCCTTCCGCAACTCTCGAATAATTTCACCAGCCATGTAGAAAGAGGTCCAGGGCTCGGTTTCGGATCGCACGGATTCCGGCAAAAGAGCGCCTTCCTCGATCAGCCTGGTTCCCGTATTGATTGTGTCTGGCATTAGCGTCTCGACTGCGTTTACAGTAACGCTGAGGACCGCCACGGGCGCAGTTTTACGGTGACTCGCCTGGACCCGGGGTTGGATCCGTCATCGACGTCATAGTGAGTCTCTATTTCGCGTTTGATGAAGAATAAAGCCAGGACCCCCATGACGGAGCCCGCACAAACCATAACGTCGAGCGGTAGTTGGTAACTCGCGGTGGGGCGCCATGACACCACCAGGAGCAACGCCGTAATGGACACCCACTCCATGATTTTCGTGACCATTGACAAAGTGATTTTCGTGACCATTGACAAACTCGTTTCTCCATCGAGTTCCGTCGATGGGGACCCACTGGATGATTTTCCTGACCATTGGCAACCTCGTTTTTCCGCCCAGTTTCTCCTTCGCTGGACAAGTGAAGGGGCAGACTGACCCGCCCCCTCCAAACAAACGATCTGTCCGTTGTCGGCTTCTCAAGCCGGCTGTCAAGCCGTGCGGTCTGTTGTCTCGCTCGCGTCATTCACGAGACAAGATGCTTACTCACAGGCGTGGCGTCAATTAGACGCGTTACGAACGGCTTGAGCGGCCCTCGTTTTCGCTGGTTCAGCGACAGGTTCGTCGCTCAGCTCTTTTTCGGCTCTAACCCAGTCCTCGACATCTTTTCCGTGTTCGCCGGCGCGTTGAAGATACAGCTCATGAGCCCGGGGCGAGCGATTTCTTCTTCCGATGGTTCTCTGAGTCCAACCATTGCAACCTCCTTGCTTGTCAGGAGGGGGCCGGAGCGCCGACCGACCTCCGTATGTGAGATGTGGATTACTTGCCGTTCGCAGAGACGCTGATCTTTATCTGCTTCGGCTTAGACTCCTCACGCTTCGCCATATGCAGGCTCAAGACCCCATTGCGATACTCGGCCCGAACGCTCTCGGAGCTGACCGTGTTCGGTAGGGAGAAACTCCGCGTGAACGGACCATAGGCGCGTTCAACTCGGAGGTAATTGTCCTCGTTGACGTCCTTCTCGAACTTCCGCTCTCCGCGGATGGTCAACGAATTGTTTTCGAGGCGTACGTCAATGTCCTTCTCTTCGAGATCCGGCAGGTCGGCCTTTATCACCAATTCGTTCTCGGTTTCGTATATGTCCACTGGCGGCGCCCAGGTTGCCAGGTCGGCATGTCCCGAGCGGTCGCGAGTAGCGTTGTCCTCAAACAAACGAATGACTTGTTCCTGCAAAGGTGTCAAAACGCGGGATTGGTCCCAACGTGTAACGATGTTCATGGCAACCTCCTTGGTTGTCTTGGCCAAGGGCAATTTCAGATAACTCACTCTAGTTCAGATTACCGGATGGCCCCATCAGCGGCTTAACTAAGGTAGGTTAATTAACTTAAATTGTCAAGTAGAATCTGATGTAATTTTTATGATTAAGCTAATATAGTTAACCGACCGCAGGGTGTTTGTGGATGGGACTATAATTCGGGAATGGCATCCGCAGGGCAGAGTACCGAGCAGGCTCGGCAGGCGCAAGACGTTGACGCCATTCCTACGCTGGCGTGGTCCGCTCGTCCCGACGGCTCCGCTGAATTCCTCAATCGGCGTTGGCTGGATTACACCGGCCTATCTGCGGAAGAAGCATCGGATTGGGGCTGGACTGCGGCGCTTCACACAGAAGACCCCGGCAAGCTACACCACGCGAGTGTCGGGATCGTGTCGATGCGATCAGCCTTGGTTGGGGTACAACCTGTATTTGAACGTCTTCCGCATCTATTTTGCCTATGAGTCACTGCTCTACCTCACCCACGAGAACCTTGCGGCGACACTCTTAGACAATGTGATACGACAAGTTGAACACAGCACAGCGTTCTTGACATAGCAGCGGTCTTTTCGGCCTTCCAAGAGTGGCGGGCGTTGAGCCTCGCAAGGGCTTGGGCGAGATCAATGACTCAAGGCCGCAGAAACAGTGCGTTTTGTTCCCTGAGATAATGGCCGCCCCTTCGTACGCAAAGCGGCGCGTGTGGATCGTACCTCGAAACGCACACCCTCCGCGTCCTGCAGATAGGCAACGATCTCAAACAGATTTTTGGCGGTCGGATTCCCGTTCGGACCAAACATCTGGTGAAGGGTCTTTACGTGAATCTTCGTATGCGAGGCCAGCTTGGGAAAGCCGACTGTCGCATTGATGTAGTCACGCAGTAGCTCTTTGCCGAGCGTCACCTCACCAAAGAGAAGGCTTTCGATAGCTTCACTAAGAAGTCCTTTTCGGAAGGCAGCATCACGTTTCACCCGTGCCTGAACTGTTTCTCTAAAATCTCGCGTCAAAGCCATGTTCATTCCTCTTCTTTCTCTTTCTCTTTCTGTTGCTTCTTCCTTTGTTTGTAGTCTTCCCACCGTTCGAGCGCAACCTTGATGTCGTTGTGCCGGCGTTGCTTTGTGCCACCACCAAGAAGGATGACTATCTGCTCGCCTTCTTTCCCAAAATACACCCGATAGCCGGGACCAAAGGCGGGTTCCCTCCCTTCCTCTGAAGCGAGGGAAAGGACTTGACAGGCCGGAGAAGTCCCTCTAGTACCCCACATCTCCGGTAACAGCGTCTGTCAGGCATTGAGTCCATCGGCTGACGGGGAATCTAGCCTCACAGCCCGGGGCTGTGATACAAAAACACTCTCACTTCTCCTGCATTAAGATATCGGGTTGGTCAAATCAGGTTCGCTCCCCGACGTACCACGGCGCACTCACCGTAAAAATGCGCTCATTGCCTTGCACCAGCAGCGTCCATTGCAGAAGCCGGCCACACTGATTGTGTAGGAAGTATTCATACCATTTGTCTTCCACGAGCTCAGGTATGACCACGATGACGCCGCGATCGGGATGCTTCTTCGAAAGATCGAGAATGAACTGAATGATGGGAATGATGATGAAGCGGTAAGGGGAAGGCAGGAGCAGCAGCTTTGGCGCTTCCCTGCCTGCCGTGCGGAAAGGCTGCTCAACGTAACGCTCCCAGTCCTCTTGAAGCAATTCGGAATGCTCGGTGGGTTCGACGTGCAGCGCTATCACTTCCTGTGAGAACCGTGCGGCAAATTCAATTCCCTGACGTGAAATGTTGCTCCATCGGTCGATGGGAATGACGGCAATGGGAGGCTGGCTGAGACTTGGCGTGTGGATGGGAACCTTACAAGTGGTAAGGAGCTTAACAGAGTGATAGTGGCGGCGGACCACGATAAAGAAAACAATAGTCAGCGGAATGAAAAGCAACGTAATCCAGGCACCTTCAACGAATTTCGCAACCAGCACGACGACGACGGTGACTCCGGTCACGAGCGCCCCCAACCCATTGACGAGAGCGCTCTTCAGCCAGTGCGCCCCGCGATTTCTCCGCCAGTGTACGACCATACCGGACTGCGAAAGCGTGAAGGCCAGGAATGCGCCGACAGCATAGAGCGGGATGAGCCTGTCGGTGACACCGCCAAAAAGAATGAGAAGGCCGCCACAGAGTACTGCCAGGACAGCGATGCCGTAGGTATAAACAAGCCGCCGCCCGAGGTACCCGAAGGCGTGCCGGAGGTAGTTGTTTTGTGCGATGGCGCGGCAGAGACGCGGAAAATCGGCGAACGCCGTGTTGGCAGAGAGCGAAAGAACGAAAAGTATGGAACCCATGGTCAGGTAGTAGAAATAACCTTTACCGAAAACGGCTGCGATAAGCATGGAGAGCAGACTCTGGTAACCGGGCCGACCTGGATCCGTTGCGGCGATGCCGTAAACCTTCACGAGATACGAAATTCCCGCCAGCAGAACCGCCAGGACAAGAATGATCACGGTGAGAGTGCGTTGAGCGTTTTTCACGGCGGGTTCGCGGAAGGCCTTCACCCCGTTGCTTACAGCCTCAACGCCGGTCAGTGCCGTGCAACCGCTGGCGAAAACCTTCAGAAGCAGCCAGTAGCTGACGGCTTCGGCCATGGGCGGCGGAGGCGGAAGAGGCGCCACCGGTGTGGGATGCCCGCCGCTGAGGAGGACGCGGAGAACGCCTCCGACGATGGTAATGAGAAGTGTGCCGACAAAGAGATAGGTGGGAACTGCGAAAGCAAGGCCAGCATCGCGCACGCCGCGAAGGTTGAGGACGGTGATGACGATCAGAATGCCGACGCAGATAGATACCGTGTGAGGCAGCAAGGATGGAGCAGCGGAGACCAAGGCGCCGACGCCTGCGGAAATACCCACGGCGGCAGTGAGAATGTAATCGGCTAGGAGCGCAGCCGCGGCAAGCAGGCTTGCAGGTGCGCCAAGATTGAAGCGCGCCACGGTATAAGAACCGCCCCCGGGAGGGATAGGCAGCGATGGTCTGACGATAGGAGAAGTACACGATCACAAGCAACGTGATGATCGCGGCGCTGATCGGAACGATATAGCGAACGCCTAGAAGGCCCAGGGGAATCAGAAGACTGAGGGCCGCCTCCGGGCCGTAAGCAGCTGAGCTTAGCCCGTCAAGACCAAAGATGGGGATGCCCTGCGCCGGACCGAATCCTTTCGGCGCGTTCATCACTTGTCTTGATGGGCTTGCCGACAACGAGGTCTAGTATGTTCATGAGCGGTGGGGTCCACGGACGGTTCAGGCCAGAAAAAATAAGATCTACGCAATGAATGTGAGCTGGCCCTTACAAGGATGCGGACATGAGATCACATTCGGGACCCGTCCTATGCGTCTGAGCAGACCAACGATAACATCGGTCGTGTTTGCAATCAAAAATCAATGTCACGCCAGATTTGACATCGCTCACATGTCCGGGAACCGCACTACACGGAGAAGTGTCGTTCGCGCCTGCCGTATTCCGGTGGCCTACCCGGACTCGATCTGCCAGAGCCATGCGTTGGACGCTGTCGGCAAATCCGTATCGGACATTTGAGTCCGATACTAGGTAGTGCAGTGCTCATTCAAGGCGGAAAGATAGTTGCGGCGGGCGGCAGGGACCTTGAGCAGCCTGCTCAAATCGTCACACGAAGTGTACCTTTCTGCACAGACCGGCCATCGTGCGCGTGTTTTAATGTAGGGTTCGCCGCGCGGGCCTGTTATCGGCGAGGGAGGAATTAGCATGACTTTAAAAATGACGAACAGCGAACGAGAAGGCGTGTCCGTGGGAGAACTGGACGGTCGCATCGTGCTCGGAGAGGAGAGCAATTCACTCCGTGAGGAATTGAAGAGGCTGATCGCCGAAGGAAAGAAGAAGATCGTTCTGAACATGGCGAACATCAAATACATCGACAGCGCAGGGCTGGGCACTTTGATCGCTGCGCATCTAAGTGCCAAAACTCAGGGTGCATCTGTGCGCCTCTGCCACCTGGGGAAAAAATTCCGCGAAGTCCTGCAAATGACGAAGCTGCTGACTGTTTTCGATGTTTACGATACAGAAGAAGCCGCAGTCAGCAGCTTCCAAAGTTTCGCGGCCGCGAGCGATTAGCTGCGAACGTCATCAGGGCCAATTCGACTCCGGCTGGTCCTGAACTACGGACTGATGCGAAATGTGTGTGACTTGCAAGGCCGTTTCCGGGGAACTCCCGAACGTTTCCCGGCAAGCATCAGAGCCCTAACCAAATAACTTTACTAAATCTAAAGTGCAGCGGTCTGTCCCGATCCGCACACGTTAAACTTGTTCCTTTTGGTACAGACTCTCAACTCTCGACGCGCTAGCCTATCCAAGGATTCCGATTCTCGGGCGTTTTCAGTTGCACAGCCCTCGAGTCAAAAATGGAAATCCTGGCCAAAATCCGGATGGAAATGCTCTTGGTCATGGTCGCGGCTTCGGCTGTACTCTTTGCGCAAAGTAGCGGGCCGGACAAACCTCAGAATCCTGCGAGCGTCCAGGACGCCCGTCAAATAGTGGGACTGTCGGTCGCGGCCACCGAGCGCAGTTGGCAGGCGCGTAACCATTACATCTACATAGAACGTGATGAGGATCGACGCCTGGACTCGCTTGGGAAAGTGAAGTCGGAGAATGTCGATGTCACCCGAATGATTCTTGTCAACGGCGCGCGCTTCGAGCAGCTCATGGAACACAACGGAAACCTTCCATCCGTCAAGGAACAGCGGAAGAGCGACGAGAATCTTGAAAAGCTAAAGCATGAAACGCCTGACGAGCGGGCAGCGTGGCTCCGCAAGGATCAGGAAGACAGGTCCTTTCTCGAGGAAGTGCTCCAGGCTTTCGACTTTCAACTGGTCGGCCGAAGAGACAGTCGGCGGCAAGCCGGCATACGTGCTGGAGGTTACGCCACACCCCGGCTATCACGCGGACGGCAAGTACGGCAAGATGTTGTCCAAGGTGGCGGGCAACCTTTGGGTCGACAAGCAGGACTTCGGGTGGATCAAGGTCGACGGCGAAGTAACGCAGTCGTTCTCGATGGGATTATTCGTGGCCCGCGTGCAGCGTGGCTCGCACATCATCCTGGAGCAGACGTGCGTCGGTGACGCGATCTGGGTGCCGAAACGCCTCGAAGTGCGAGCAAGCGCCAGAATTTTCTTCGTAAAGAGTCTGGCCATTGAAAGGATTCTCAGCTACTGGGACTACCGCCTGGCCGCGGACGGCCCATACTCTGTGAGTAGATAACGGTGGTTCCTCTCGACCGACGCGATTTAATTGCTGCGAAGCTGAGGCAGTTCTAACTTCTCGCAGCCTCCTTTATCGCACCAAGAACAACTGTATATGACCGGGAAGATGGAGGGTTGGTGTGAATGACCAACGGAAGAAGCGGAAGTCGCATCTTTCGCGCGAAACGGCCTGACGGAAATCACGGCCAAAAGGCCTCTTTTCATGATCCCTTTGCGTTTTAATCGATGAATTCGTTCACTGTGGCATAGCGGGCAAATAATCAACGCGAATCTCCTGATGTGACTCTCCAATTTCCGTTCAATCCTGCCGCACGGGAACGCCTGTTGGCTGTCTACTTTTGAACACCAGGATCCGCTTGCCTCAATCCATTGGCTAATCTGAAGCTTTACTCTCCACTGCCCCCTTGGCCTCCTTCGATTTGCATGACAGGGCGACTGTTCAAAATTGAACAGACTCCATGATGTCGGCATCGTATGGTGAGTATGGAGGGGTGTACACCGTGGCCGCTCACTCATATTTTCCTACGCGGCTTCGCTGATTCCGACCATGGCATCAATGTCACACCTGGCTCAGAACGAAATCCAGTCTGATCAAAGGAGTGGCCGTCCGGAGAGCACGGCTTCCCACAGACGCCGGCCCCTCCGCGTCCTTTTCGTCCACCGCGATGCAGACGCGATAGAAAGCTGTCTGCAAGAGCTCAAGAAAGCGCAATTCACTGTCAGCGCCGATTTCGTCTTGACCTTAGCGCAGTGCACAGAACATCTCCGCTTCCAATCTTATGATGTAGTTGTTGCCGAGTATCCCAACCCGAATTGGAAGGGCTCGCAAGCTTTGCAACTCCTCCATCAAGCAGTGCAGGAGATCCCCCTCCTGTTCGTAACCACGGCCATGGGAAGTGAATCCATCGGGCAACTAACTGCCCATGGTGCTTTCGATTACGTTGAGCTAGAGCATCTCCCTCAATTGCCAATGACCGTTCGCCGAGTCTTGAAAGAAAAGAAATTGCGCGATGAACTACGAGAAGCCAAAAAAGCCCTAAGGCATTCGCAGTCGCTGTATAGAGCGCTCATGGACAATCCGGCATACGGAGTGTACCGGTGCAACGCTGAAGGAGAATTGCTCGACGTAAATCAAGCATTGCTAACGATGCTCGGGTATGAGTCGAAAGAACAACTCCTCGCGGGAAATCATACGCCCGGGATCATTCCAAGTTTGGCCAACGGCCCGCCAATTGGAACATGCTCGCCCGAGAAAAAGCAGATGGAGCCAGTCGAACAAGAATGGAAACGCAAGGACGGAACAACACTGAAGGTGAGGTTGAGCGGCCGGGGCGTCCACGACGATTACGGGAACTTTGCTGGCCACGAAATAATCGCGGTAGACGTCACAGAACAGAGAACGCTTGAGGATCAGTTGCGCCTTCAGGCATCAACCGATTCGCTGACTGGCTTAGCGAATCATCGCTGTCTTTTCGAGGTGCTGCACGCGGAGATCTGCCGATCACAACGAACCGGAAGAGAATTCTCTTTGGTATTGCTGGACCTCGATGGCTTGAAGAAGACTAACGACCAGTTTGGTCATCTGACGGGGGATCGAGCGCTCTGCAGACTCGGACAGATCCTGCGGGACTGCTGCCGCGCTATCGACACCGCAGCACGCCATGGCGGGGACGAATTTGCGCTTGTACTGCCGGAGACAAGCATGACCGCTGCTACATTGGTAGCGCACCGGATTTGCGATCTTCTTGCGAAGGACAACGAGGAGCCGATGCTTTCCGTCAGCGTGGGGGTTGCCAGTTATCCAAAGGATGCCGATACTATTGGGACCCTGCTGTACGCAGCGGACAGGGCCCTGTACGGGATGAAAGAAAAGCGGGCAAGAGCTGCCGGGGCCGGTCAGGGTAGTTGATCGCCTCTATCAGTTGCGGAGACAACGGGCAAAATGCCTGGCCGCAATGGCGATCAAACGCCACAATGAAGCACCACATCAGGGCAATTGCGGTATGCGTGAGAATCGGCCAATGCTAGGACGTGTGCTCGCATGGCCAGCTTCCACATGCAACGCTTCAAGTGGCCAAGTTCCTACCTCAGCAGGAAATCAATAAACGTGAGTTTTCAGCCACGCCATTGAGGGCATAGCGGCTTGCGTCAGTCGTGCAGGACAACGCTCAAGAGAGAAGTGTTGATCTGAAGACCGCCGTTATACCTGATGAAGCCCAATTTCCTGAACTTGTTCATGAAAAAATTGACCCGTGAACGCGTTGTGCCGATCATCTCCGCCAGCGTTTCTTGCGATACTTTGGGAAGCACTCCGTGGTGCTTGTCTTCCCTGCCGTAACGGGCAAGCAACAAAAGGGTGCGGGCCAGGCGCCTCTCGCTGGAGTTGAATAGCTGATCGACCAGGTCCTCCTCGATTCGAATGTTCCGCGCCAGCATGAAAGTGATGAACTGGTCGGAAAGGGCATGCTGTTCATGAAGCACCTTGAACATTTCGCTCTTTTCAATGACAAGCACGGTGCTGGGCGTAATCGCGGTAGCCGTCCCCATACGGACGGACTGACCTGCCAGACACCCTTCACCAAAGAAGTCGCCCGGACCCAGCATCGCGACGACGGCCTCTTTGCCGCCTTCACTAACCACGGAGAGCCTGACACCGCCTTCTTGTATGTACATTACGCTCTTAGCAGCATCACCTTGAGAGTAGACGACCTCCGCTCTTTTAAGCTTTTTAACTTTTCTCGCCACCCCGGCCGAATCGAGGAAGGCTTGGGCATCAAATCCCTCAGTTTCCCGAGGAATATTCTTAGATTTTTTGTTGCGGTGATTCACGATTGCTTCCACACTTCCACCTGGGAAGGTGTGCTAGACCTAGCCATAGATTCTTCTTGCGGCCACAAGAGATCTATTGCCAACGTTTTCTTCTTGGTTCCTTGATCCTGTTTGGTCGTTGTTTTCTGCCGGATTTGTTCTTCAACTATCTTTCTAACAATCTCCAGCGGGCGCGGTCAAGCCAAAACCACACCGATGTAGTTTCAAAACCATGGTGCAATCGGATATGCCGCAAAGCCGAAATGGAAAGCCCAAACAGGTTATCACCACAATTCTCAAGGACCTCGACCGTCTAAGAGCTGGTTCCACCATTAAAGTCCCGCTGACAGAATTGGCAGAATCCAAAGAAAAAGTCCGTTCCCCATTGAGTCGTGCAACTCGAGAAGCTAGCCGCAAGGTTGCGACTACAAGTGACACCAGCTACTTGTTACGTGTGGAACGCAAGCGAGTAGCAAGAGCATCAAGATGACGGTCGACCAATACCGGATTTATCTGCAGAGTGGTTCAGCGGAGTATTCCGCTGAACCCGTTCACAGGGGCCAAACTTGAAAGGTCGCATCACTTGAAACATCCTTTGAAGTTTGGCCCCAATCTTTTCAGATCATCAAGTGCACAGTATCCCCGGCGAGAAAACTAGGTGTGAGTGCGTGTAACGAGGATGTTGTGGTAGTCCTGCCAGAAGATCATTTGTGACGTCGATCTCCACTGTGTTCCGAATGGCCGTTGGCGTCGAGCCAATTCAGGAGAGAGCGGATGCTGCCACGCGCCAAAGCAATACTCGAATCGGCGGCGCCGTAATAAAGATTGATGGTGTCCTCATCCGCGCCAATCGTGTAACCGCAGGGAAATACGACGTCTTGCACATCTCCGTGGCGTTCATAATCCGCCTCGGGCGCAAACATCCAGGAATCCCCGCGAATCAGGCACTTGTCCGGTTCTTGAAGGTCGAACAGAGCCAGGCCGAGCCGATAGATCGAGCTGGAAGGCGTTCTTCGCACCCCGTGATAGATCATCAGCCAACCTCTCGAAGTCTCGATCGGGGGAGGCGACATGCCAATTTTGTTGGCGTCCCACCAGGCGCCACGACGGGCTTCCAGCATAAGCTTGTGACTTCCCCAGTGCCGCAGATCGGGAGAGTAAGAGATCCAGATGTGAGTGCCGAGTGGCGTCATGGGCCGATGGATCAAGGCCCAGAATCCATCGATCCTTCGAGGCAGAAGAGCTGCGTCCTTGTCGTCGGGCGACATGACGACACCAAGTCTCTCGAAGCTCCGAAAATCCTCCGTGAGCGCCAAAGAGACGCCAGGACCACCGCGGGAGTACGAAGTATAAGCCACCGCATATTTCTTGAGTTCCGGAACGTAGGTGATGCGTGGATCTTCAATGCCCCATAGCTCCTCCGGGTATTGCTCCGGATTGGGTAGCAGCGTCGGTTCGCGATCAATTTGCCAGCCATCAACTCCATTCACCGAGCGGGCTACACATAAGTGTGAGATTCCACGACGATCTTCCACGCGGCAGAGCAGGAGGGTTGAACCATCCGGCAGCAGTGTTGCGCCAGCGTTGAAGACGCTATTGATGGAATACGGCCAATCCTTTCCCGTCAAGAGGGGATTGGCTGGGTGCCGGCAGAATAGCGTTTCGTATTGTTTCATCGTTGCTTTCATAGAGGTTTTCACGACACTCATTGAATCGATCTCTCGAGATCCTGCTCTGCCTAAAGAGTAACCGTCCTGCTCGTCACAACTTGTTTTCTGTGCCGTCGGCTTCTTCCAATTTACGCAGTTCCAGGAGCGCCATCAAAAAGGATAAGGTCGACTCCGCTCCCTGATTCTCATTTGCCCGGTCGGGATGCAAGCCGTCTCGGCAACCCCCGGTAGTCGGATCGTAGAGCGCAATCTGAAGATCGTTGTCCCCCAAGAACCAATTAAAAGCGGACCAAGCTCCTTTACGCCAGCGCCCCTTCCCTGTGGCGCGATAAGCCTGCAGGCACGCCGAGACGACCGCGCAGGCCTCCACAGGTTGTTGGTCGAAGCGGGCCTTCTCGGTTGTCATGGAATAGAAGCCCTGCGATCCGATCGGCACGAAATGGCCCTTCACCTCACAACGCTGAATCGCGACCAGCCAATCCAAAGCTTCGAGCCCCGCCGAAACCATCTCTTCGTTCCCGGCGCGCATTCCCGCTCGAATCAGAGCCTGCGGCAATCGCGCATTTGAGTATGCCAGCCCATTCTCAAACCATTTCCAGTCATCGGATCGGTAGGATCGGTATGAATTCAGCAAGCGATTTGCCAGCGCCTCAGACGCGCTGAGAGCGGCGCGATCTCCGGGGAACGAATCGAGATACGCCTGCAGTCCCAGCAGGGCGAAAGCACAGGCGCGCGGACTCTTAAACTCGATGGCTGCGGGAACAGCAAGTTCAAACATGCGCCCAGCAGCTCCTCTCCATCCTGCGTTTTTGGATCTGCCGAGAACAGTTCCCAATCCCCACAGGGCTCGCCCGTGACTATCTTCCGAGCCCTCCCGCTCCTGCCATTGGCGTTCGTAACTCAGGCAGTTTCTGAACCGTTTCGTGGTTGGATCAAAAGCAAGCCATAGGAAAGCTAGATATCGGGAAGCTAGGTCGGCCGCGCCTGTTGGTGCCCCGGCTCCGTACTCTTCCAAAAGAATGGCTACTATCAGTGCGCGTGCGTTGTCATCGGTTGTGTAACCTTCCGGATAGTTCGGAACCACGAAAACCGCATGCTCGACGATTCCCGTCTGGTCCGTCATTCGAACCAGGTGATCCAGCTTTATGCTGGGAAGCCGGTCGAGAGTCTTTTCTGTGTTTTGCGCCAAGAATGTGGCGCGTGGATTTCGCAAGCGCTCGTTGTAGATGCGTTCAAAACTCTTCATATATTTCTGTGCTACGCGATTCCACACCATGTCTCTCGCGTATAGATAAGCGCGTTTCCGCATGGCGTGCCTGGCGGTATCGTCGCCCAGAAGTTCAACCGTTTTTGCGGCGATAGCTTCCGGATCATCAAAAGGAACAAGTGTGCCGCGCTCGTCGTCCAGGAGTTCGATCGCGTGCAGGTAGGGCGTCGAAATGATGGCCTTGCCGGCGCTCAAGGCGTACGCCAGCGTGCCGGAAACGACTTGCGCTTTATGTTTGTAAGGCGTGATGTAAATGTCCGCCGCACCGATTAATTCAACCATCTCTCGGGGAGTCACGAAACGATTGCGGAAGATGACATTGGACTCAACTCCGAGACCCTTCGCCAGGTTCTGCAAGTAAACTCGGTATTTGTCACCTTCGCGCCGCAGGATATGTGGGTGAGTTGCGCCGGAAACCATGTAAACAACATTGCTGTGATGCGAGAGGATTGTTGGCAGAGCCTGGATGACATTTTCTATGCCCTTATTGGGCGACAGCAGGCCAAAGGTGAGCAAAACATCTTTTCCTTCTGTTCCGAAGCCGTCCTTGTAGAAATTTGGGTCGGTGAAGGGCAAATCGGGGATGCCATGGGGAATCAGATCGATCTTGTCGCTCGGAACGTGGAACACTTCCTGCAGGATCTCTGCGGAGTGCCTGCTCATGACGATCATGCGGTCCGAAAGGGCCGCAATTTCTTCCATCACCGTGCGTTGGTCGGGACTTGGATCGCGAAGTACCGTGTGCAACGTGGTTGCGACAGGCATTTGCAGTCGCCGCAGTAGCTCCAGGATGTGTCCGCCGGCTCGTCCTCCAAAGATTCCATATTCGTGCTGCAGGCAAACCAGATCGATACGGCTGAAATTCAGAAAGTCGGCGGCCTGGCGGTAGGAAGCTAGGTTATCTTCCGACAGTTCGAACCGCACTCTGGCCGGATAGGTGTAACCCTCTTCAGTATCGTTAACCGGGAGTGCCAGCAGTTCCGCCGCACGGTATTCCGAATGGAGGGCGTCGCACAAATCTGTAGTGAACGTCGCGATGCCACAGTGCCGCGGAAGGTAGTTTCCCACGACCGCGATTCTCCCTGGAAGTACCGGGCGCAGCGATGTAAGCGTGAGATCGACTGTCTTCTCTTCCAATACGAGAGAGGTCGGGTCCATTAGCTCAACGGTTTCTGTCAACGGTATCGTTTTCGGCGGTGACATTCGACCTCCTGTGCTTCCGTGACGCGCGGGAGAAACCACCGCATGGCTACCAACCGGCTATTCGCATTGGATGTGCTTTGGCGAACGAGCTTTGCTACAGGGTCCGGGAATGCGCCCGGTCAATAGAGAAACTTGCGGCCTTACTCGTGCAAGACAACTGTCAGCAATGACTTATTGACCTTGATTTTGCCGTTGTATTCGATGAAGCCCAGTTTCCTGAATTTGTTCATGAAGAAGTTTACGCGCGATCGCGTGGTACCGATCATGCCCGCCAGGGTCTCCTGCGAGACTTTCGGAAGTATGCGGTCCGGCTGATCTTGTTTTCCATAACGCGCGAGAAGCAGAAGCGTGCGCGCCAGGCGCTTTTCACTGGAGTTAAAGAGTTGATCGATTAGATCCTCTTCGACCTGGATGTTGTGCGCGAGCATGTATCGGATGAAATGGTCGGATAACTCATGCTCTGCATGGAGTACGCGCAACAGCTCGTCTTTCTCAATCACGAGAAGTGTGGTTGGTGTAATGGCTGTAGCCGTCCCCATCCGAACCGTCTGGCCCGCCATGCAGCCCTCGCCAAAAAAATCACTTGGGCCAAACATCGCGACTACCGCTTCTCTTCCGGATCCGTTTACCACGGAAAATTTCACGCCTCCCCTCTGGACGTACATGACGCTATTCGCAGCCTCGCCTTGCGTGTAGATCGATTCGTTTCTCCGAAATTCTGCAACTTTTCTCGCCATGCCGGCGGTGTCGAGGAAAACCTGCGGGTCGAAAGAGTTGACCTTTCCATTTTTCGCTAGTTTTTTTGGCTTCATATTCAGGCCGAAACCCCGTCTGACGTGGGCATTTCCCCGGCCAGGTTCACCATACCAAGAGGGCCTCCCGCAAAACTGTATAAAAGAGAACAGCGCGCACCCTTGACAGTCTGTAGGATGAAGGATGAAAAGGCGAGAAGGCGAAAGTGGCAGGAAGTCTAGGGGGGTCGAAAAGTTGCCCTCATCTCGCCGTTCTGCTCATCTGCCTCCTGGAAGAGTCGCTTCCCCTGACAGCTGACCAAGAAACCGAGGATAGTCCTATGTTTGTACGTAAAGTGACCACACTTCTAAAACCGAACAGCATTTCAAAATTCAGCCGCTTGATGGAACAAGAAGTCATTCCCATGCTACGCAAGCAAGATGGATTCCAGGACGAACTTACCTTCTTTGACCCGAGCGAAGATGGTGTAACAGGAATCAGTTTGTGGGACAAGGCATCGAACGCGGAAATCTACAGCCGCGAGACGTATCCCGCCGTACTGGAAAAGCTGGCCGTGCTGATCGAAGGAACTCCCAAAGTCGATACCTACGAGACCTTAAATTCGACCTTTCACAAGAGCGCGACTACGCTAGCTGCAGTCGCGTAAGGCCAGGCTGTTAGTTGATCCGAGGGGCAAGCCAAGTCTGTCCCAGTTTTAAGACGCCGACTCGGCAAAGGGGAATGTATGTACTTACTCGCATGGATTGTCATCGGGGCAGTCGTTGGGTGGGGAACCGGAAGAGTTTTTCAAGGTAATGGGTATGGTCCGTTTATGGACATCCTCATGGGCGTTGGTGGGGCCGTAGTAGGGGGATTGCTGATGCGCTCCGCAGGCTTCGTTGGCTACGGTGGAACGATCATCACAGCGCTGGTTGCAATGGTTGGCGCAGCGCTTGTAACTGTACTCGCCGCTTATGTTAACGGCAGAAGGGTTTACGCCCGTCAACTCTAAGGGTCTCGCGACACGGAACTAGAAGGTTCGGCCTAAACTCGGGCACTGCTGTTCGCATGTCAGACTATGTTGGCCTGGACCCTGCAAAGGATTTTGCCCAGACGATGCATTGTCGCTGCAACCAGAAAAGTCGCCACAGTGCAAAATGTGGTTCTGAGGAATTCGTAGGAGGTATGAAATGAAAACGATTCGCAGTTCGATTCTTTGTCTTGTTGTCTTGCTTCTGTTGGCACCATTGCTCCGTGCACAGGATCTTTCCAAATATCGGCACTTTGCCCTTGGAATGAGCTTGACCAGAGTACTGAACCGTACTGAACGACAGATGGCCGATGTAAAGGTGATTCATGGCCGCCCAGCGCTGATTCAGGAACTGACGTGGTGGCCGCCGAACCTTCCTGGGGCTTCATTCCAAGCGGATACCGTCGAACAGATGCTCTTCTCATTCCAGAATGGCGAGCTCTACAAGATGTCCGTGACCTACGATCGAACCTCTACGGAAGGGCTCACTCCGGAGGACATGGTGAAGTCCATTTCGGCGAGATACGGGCCGGCCACAAATGTTGTGCTGGAGATCGATTCCGCGAAGATTGACTCTTATGACGCGAAGCAAAAGCTCGTTGCGACGTGGGAAGATTCACAATATTCCTTCAATCTTGTGCGATCTTCTTTCAGTGATGTTTTGGGGCTGGTCATTTATTCGAAGCGAGCGAATGGAGAAGCTGAACTTGCCATTGCGGAAGCTGTGAAACTCGACAAACAAGAGGGGCCGCAAAGAGAAGCCGAGCGTCAAAAAAAGCAAACGGATGACCTCGAAACGACGCGGCAGAAGAATCGGAAGATTTTCCGCCCGTAGTATCGGCCTAGACGTTTTGTAACGGATAGAACGGAGGTCAAAGAAATGACTGTGAATATCACTCCTCTGCATGACCGCGTCCTGGTACGCAGGCTGGAAGAGAAAGAAACCGCGAAAGGCGGGATCATTATCCCCGATACGGCTAAAGAAAAGCCTCAAGAGGGCGAAGTAATGGCCATCGGAGCCGGCAAGATGGAAAAGGGCCATCGCATCCCGCTGGACGTAAAGGTGGGCGACCGGATCTTGTTTGGCAAATACACCGGCAACGACATCAAGATCGACGACCAAGAGTATTTGATCCTCCGCGAGGAGGAAATCCTGGTGAAACTGAGCGGAATGGCCAAGTCGGCCTCCGGCAAGAAGTAGGATTCACCCGGACCCGAAGATTTCGGACGGGGCAGAAGTGTTCAATCACCCGGGAGGGTGAAGTCTAATGGCAAAACAAATTGTAACTGGTGAGAATTCCCGCCAAGCGATTTTGCGCGGCGTGAACGCTCTCGCCGACGCAGTGAAGATCACTCTCGGCCCGAAGGGGCGCAATGCGGTCATCGAGAAGAAGTTTGGTGCGCCGGTCATCACCAAAGACGGCGTGACGGTGGCAAAGGAGATCGAGTTGCAGGACCCGCTCGAGAACATGGGTGCACAGATGGTGCGCGAGGTTGCGTCCAAGACGTCGGATGTGGCTGGCGATGGCACCACGACTGCGACCGTGCTGGCCCAAGCAATCTTCCGTGAGGGTGTACGAACGGTGGCCGCAGGCGCGAGCCCGATGGCGCTCAAACGCGGCATCGATAAGGCCGTGGAAGTTGCCGTCGCAGAGATCAAGAGGCTCTCCCGCGAGGTGAAGGGCGACATGATCGCGCAGGTAGGGACCATTAGTGCCAACACCGACAAGCAGGTGGGCAGCATCATCGCCGAAGCGATGAAGAAGGTCGGGAAGGATGGCGTCATCACCGTCGAGGAATCCAAGACGATGGAGACGACGCTCGAAGTGGTCGAAGGCATGCAATTTGATCGCGGATACCTCTCACCGTATTT